>Ga0138256_10001020_pt1 | contig 30052 bp, 47 predicted proteins | sample KNB2016incub_MG_FD_105486 | JGI IMG/M metagenome (GOLD analysis project Ga0138256, IMG submission 105486) | Active sludge microbial communities from wastewater in Klosterneuburg, Austria - KNB2014incub_MG | ecosystem: Engineered > WWTP > Activated sludge > Unclassified | place: Austria... | reverse complement strand
TATGTTGAAGCTGCAACCGCTGGAACAAATGCTACCATTACTAATAACTATGCTGCTGGGTTTAGTGGGGGAATAAAAATAATCACAAACGCCGTAGATACAACTGCAACTCCTCAAAGAAGTTTCACAATGACTGGTTTAACAGGGGGAGATGGTATTCTTTGTGACGCACAGTCGGGTAATGCGTGCGCGTGGCGTTTTGCGAGGGGTGGTACTGAAATGATTTATTTAGGCATGGACTCTGGTGCTAATAATAATATTGCTCTTATAAACAGATTGTCAGGAACCTTATATTTTTCCACAAACAACACAGCGAGACTAACAATAGGGGCTGCCGGAGGATTTACTATTGGGGATGCTAACGACTTCACGTTTAATACAACCACTGGGTCAAAATTCGGAACAGCCACTACTCAAAAACTATCTTTTTGGAACGCTACTCCGATAGTACAGCCAGCGAATACTGTGGCTATTGATACTTTATTAGTTAATACAGGATTAAGAGCAACAGGCGCTTATGCTAACTTTGACACGACAATAAGCCCGAGAGCAGGAACGGCTACAGCAAATACTGCTCCGTTAAAGTTTACATCAGGCACCAACTTAACTGCTGCTGAGGCGGGTGCATTAGAGTATAATAACGACTTCTTTATAACAGACTCTAGTGGGGCCAGAAAGTCTATATTGGGCAAATTATACAACCAGACAACTTCTGTCACGGTAGCTAATTCTGTTGTCGAAACATCCTTGCTAACATCTACAACAACGTTGCCGGCCAACTTTTTTAGTGCTAGTAAACAAATTGTCTTAAGACTAAGAGGGTATCATTCCGCCGTATCTAACCCGACAATTAGAATTAAAGTAAAACTTGGCTCCGTTGTGGTTTTAGATACAACAGCTATTGTTAGTGGGAACTCCACAAATGAATATTTCGACATTGATGGTGTTATATGCTGTAGAACAACAGGGGCAACCGGCACCGTAATGGGACAGGGCTTTTATTTAGAATGTGGTGGAGGAGGAAATCACTTTGGAATGGTTAACACTAGCGCTGTAACAATAGACACAACGACGACTCAGGTATTTGATATTACTGTTCAGTGGGGAACGGCATCTGCTAGCAACACTATCACCGCAACTAACGGATATATTTTTGTCCCTTAATACGACAAATAACATGATAAGAATTACAATAGATAGGCCGCCACTTGGAATTAGCGAAATTCAGGAATTCAAAACAACAGACGATGTTGCTGCTTTTTTCTTTGCAAATATGCACAAAATCCCAATTCCTGTGTATAACTTAGGAACCGTTACTTACGATAGGGGGATTTATGATAATAAACATTTTGATGGAATAGACCTTAACGATAACCACTCCGCAACAAACACTGTTGTAAATTCCATCTGTGCTGATTTAAGAACCTTAAACGATGTTATTCCGTCCGGCACGAATTCGATGCCGGAACAGCGGGTTGGGTTTTTAACAAAGCTACTTAATAAAATAAAACTATTGTTAAATAAAATATTTCACTAATGAAAAAGTATAAAGTACATTTCTCGGTTTTTAACCTCTTTTCTGATAGTCAGTCCGAGGTAGTTAAGCTTCAGCAACTTTTTAAATCTATATCTGCCGCCGTTGTAGGAACGGTGTGGTATGAGAGTAATTCAACCTATGCTCTTTATGTGGCTATTGGTGGGGCTATTATTGATGTGTTTTTAAGCTGCTTCTACTTCGAACCAATGGATTCTAAAAAGTAAAACAATGAATTATAAAAATATAGTTCCATACATCCTAGTTGTCTTTGTAGCAATAGGCTTTGTAAAGGCATGTGAGTTTGTTATACGAAAGCCAGAGCCAATTTCCCGCGAGGTTGATCCTCGCATCCTACAACTAGACTCGCAGATAAACGTTCTAAATGGTTTAATGATGGCTGAGGCTTTCCGTAGAGATAGCGTAGATAAAAACGTAAGCCTTCGACTAGATAGTATAAGGCTTGACCACTTAAAATCAAAACATGAAAAGAAAAAACTCAAGAACACTCCAGATTCTGCTTTGGCTGCTTACAATGACAGTCTGCTCCGGGCAAACGGCCTTAAATAACATCTGCCTTACGCCAGAACAATATCGCTTCTATGCCGGCGCGGTTATAGACAAGCAGACGTTGGTAAAAGACACCACTCATCTAAACGGCATAATAAACGACCTTTCTTTTAAAACAGTATCCTTAGAGTCGGACTTAGAAAGATGTGCGCTTATAAACGATAAAATGGGGGAGAAAGAGGCTATTTACGAGAATACTATAGGCAAATTACAGGACGCTGTAGATAAGTACAAAATTAAAACAGTCCGGAACAGAAGAATTGCAATAGTCGGCTTTGGCTTTGTTACTCTTGAAGGGCTGATAATAGCCGGGTTTGTGTATTTTAATCACTAAAAGGGGGCGTCTTCCTTCTTTAGGAAATCATTATTATTATCTAGTGGTTTCATTGGCTCCTGTTTTGTGTTGTATGATTCTGACTTGCCAATCTCTTGATCTTTTAAATCCTTAAACTTCATTAAGTCGCCTATCCATTTTAAGTAAACATCCTCCGTTGCACCATGTCTGTTTTTGGCATTTATTATTTGTACCATTCCCTCTGTAGAGTTTCCCTCGGCATCATGGGTTATTCCATAGACAGATGGGTTGTATATAAAAAAAACCATATCCGCATCTTGCTCTATGCTTCCGCTGTCTCTTAAGTCTGATAGCTGCGGAACCTTACTAGTACCAGGTCTATTTTCAACTTGTCGACTAAGCTGCGATAGTGCTATAATTGGAATGTTTAATTCCTTGGCTAGTTTTTTTAATCCTCTGCTTATCACACTTATTTCCTGCTCACGATTTCCTTCTTTTCCTGTTCCATACATTAGCTGAAGGTAATCAACCAATATTAGTTTTATATCCTTATCTCTTTTAAGTTTTCGTGCTTTGTTTCTTAGCTCGAAAATACTAAGCCCTCCAGACTCATCAATAAAAAGTGGAGCAGACTTTAGCTTATCCATATCCCTCTTAAATATTTTTTCAGTATCTAAGTCCATTCCCCTTTTTATTATAGAATGTGGAATTTCAGTTTCTAGTGATGCAAGCCTAATGTAAAGCTGCTCCGCTGACATTTCCATGCTAAACATAGCTGTTGGCACCCCTGAAAGCGCTGCATTCTTCGCAAAACATAATGCAAGTGCAGTTTTACCCATACCTGGGCGCGCAGCAAGAATTACAAGGTCTGAGTTTTGCCACCCGTTCATCATTGAGTTTAGGGATGGGAAACCCGTGTCTATACCGGTTGCAACGTTAGGGTTTTCTCTAATTCTTTTATTTCTTTCAAGAATGTTTGCATAAAGATCTGACGAAGAGTACCCAATTGAAACATTTAAACCAGCAACTATTCCTGTGATTTCCTTCTCATGCTCATCGAGTAAATCAAAAACATCAGTTGTATCTTCATAGGCCATTTTTATAGAATTTGTACCTATCCTAATAAGTTCCCTCTGCATAAACTTTTGTGCAACTATTCTGGCATGCATGTCGATATTAGCAGAAGATGCAATTCTGTTGGTTAATGCTGATACATAATAAGACCCTCCAACAAACTCAAGTTCCCCTGTTCTTTTAAGCTCCTGAGTGACCGTAAGAAGATCAACAGGAGAGTTTGCTTTGAATAAATTTAATATTGCATTATAAACTTTCCCATTTTGTTCTTTGTAGAAACTTTCCGGCACCAATATATCGATAACTTTATTTAAAGCCTCGCTCTCTAAAAGCATAGCTCCAAGCACAGCTTCCTCGAGTTCTATAGCCTGCGGTGGTAGTTTGCCGATTTCGGCTATAGGCTCTTTTTTTAGGTAAGTGGTATGTTTCCTCGTCTTTTGGTCTTTCATGGGCTTACGTTTAAGGTTTTACGCCTTTTTTGGGGGTTTAAAGGATATGGGAGCTGTTGTTTGTTCTGATTTAAATGTTGGGTTTTTTAATACCCATCTTTTGAAGTGGTCAAAAAATTCCATAAAATCTGAATATTTAGAGCTTGCGTGTTTTTTAAATTCGTTGATTCTTGATATCATTGATATTTTATCAATATTATTAATCATGCAGTAGTTTTCAAGCTGGATAGAGTTTGGTAAATCTTCGAAAAACACCTCCACTTGGTTTTTTAAAATAAAATCTTTTTTTGTTTCTGTAGCCTCTTCTCTTATATAATCTTCTCTTCTCTTATCTTCTCTTATCTTATCTAGATGCTTGAGCCTAGCTTCGCTTTTTATCGTAGCAGACTTCAAGCCACCCTTGCGCCCGCTCTCGGATAGCTTTAGCTTACAGCTAGTTATAGACTCCAGTTGTGAGATTAAAAAGTCAATTATAACATTGCCTTTTTTAATTTTTATAGCATTCTCCTTAATTAATTCTAAAATTAACTCTTTTTTGTCGAACTTTTTGTGGAGATTTTCCTCAGTTAATTCACACTGCCTTTGCCAGTAAAAGCAGCAGATATTAACATACAATCCCTGTGCCTCAAGGCTACAAAACTGTATGCTGCCGGTAAGGTATGTTGCCGGTTCGAATTGAAAATATGTTAGTTTTTTAGCCATTTTTAAAATATTCTATATTATGTTCTTTAGACCAAAAAAACACTAATTGGTTAAACGATTCCTCATTCCAAACAACCCACTCACCCCTTACTCCATCGCCACTATTTCTTAAGTCTTCAATAAATCTATTTTCTAGTGCAAGAAACATTTTTGTTTTGAAATACCCAATTAGCTCACACTCCTCTGGTAAGGAAAATCTTATTGCATTATATCTTTGTATAAGGTTACATGTGGTTCCAATTTTCAGCCATTTATTAAACCTAATAAAGTATAAATAATCAGCCTCGATGCCTTTTTCACAAATAAACCAATATGGATTATCATATATCATTTTACTTTTTACCTTTATTAAGTTTGAAATATGCTGCGTTTGAGTATAGCCATAGTTCCTTGCGGACTGCCAGCTCGCAGGCGTGGTATATTGAGTCGGCTTGGATTTCCAGGGTTTTTCCGGACGGGGATTTAATGCTGTAGGTTTTCATAGCTTTAGTAGGTATTGGCCCCCATCCAGAACTCCACAATATAACAACGACGAGAATTGTGAGGTTCCTTCTGGGGAATCCAATTATTTAAGTGTGTAAAATTTAGGTTTCATTTGTCGTTGTTGGACGCAATAGTACATCCTTTTATCCGTATCTCCAAGTTTTATGCAAAATATTCTTTTTCTACCTGAATATCAGCGACTTAGAGTTTATTTTGATATCTATGCTTGACATCTACCTTTTTATTACTATATTTGTACTGTATTTAAACCAAAACAAAATGAACGACGAGGTAAAAAAGGCAATAGAAAAAGTACTCAAAGATGAGTATTTGATGCCGGAAAACAGAATAATGTTAAACGAATTAATAAGAAAACATGAAACTACCAGCGAAGCTAAAACAACAGTGGCAAAAGGAAATTAATGAATCCGGTATATCTAAGCTATCAAGGGAGGCCGGCGTTGACCACAGAACGATTCGAACATCAATACGAGTTGGCGATTGCAGAGGAGATGTCTTTGATAAAGTTAATGCTGCCATTCTAAGGCTTAGAAATACGAGGAGAAATAACCCAATTGTTAAAAAATTAATTGAATCAGATTATGAGTAGTAAAGGATCAAATATAAAAACACATGGACGACCAGAGTCCACGAAGGATTACAAAATCTTTAACAGAAAAACTGGGCAGTGGGAATTGGTAAAGGGAAAGCCCGCTGAACCGGTAGCTAAACCAACCTACGAATATCGCGCACAGTACAAACACACTGGGTATTGGGAGAGTGTAGAAGCATTATTAAAGAAAATGAATAAACCTAAAAAAGTATGCGTAAGGAAAAGACAATATATATAGGTGCCAACTTTCAAACCTCTCAAACAGAGGAGAGGGTAATTGGGCTAACAAGAATGGATGTGGCATTCACCGCCAAGTTTCTAGGACAAGAGCTTTTTAAGGCGGCAACAACAGGAGACGTTAGTGATTTGAAAAGAAAACAAAAACTAAACTAACATGAACGACTATTTAAGAACGCTTTGGTGGACTAACTTCAACATGGATTTGTATTTAAAAATACTACAAGCGAAAGCTAAAAAAGAACACCTAACCAATTAAACAACCATAAACCATAAAAACATGAATTATCAAAAGTACAACATCCCAGAATACACCCTCTCGCAAATAAGAGAGAGGTATGTAGGAGGCACAACGATAGCAAGGCTTCGTGATATATACGGCTATCCCTACTCTGCAATTAGCTATTATTTAAAGGGATTAAGAATCGGCTACCATAACACCTTGGAAAAAGGAATGGAAAGCATAAAGAAGGCAGAAGAACAGCTTATTGGTGGCTCCTTTCCAGACTATACATTCAATTACAAAATTGAATCCGAAAGGGAAATGAAGAAGTACAGATCACTGCTAAACTACTATGCGAAGGCAGACTTAAACGGTAAACTATTTTAAAACCATAAATATGACAACAGTAAAAACACCGGAAAAAGTCCCACAAACCATAGCAAGTCTAATGGAACGGGCAGACATCAAGGCTCGCTTTGAAAAAATGTTAGGCAACAGAACTGGAGCCTTTCTTACAAGTGTGCTTCAGGTAGTGGCGTCTAGCGACTTGCTAAAGAAAGCGGATCCAATGAGTATTTTGAATGGGGCGGCAACGGCGGCAACGCTTGATTTGCCACTAAACAACCAACTAGGCTTTGCATATTTAATCCCGTTTAATGTGAAGCAGCCGAACGGAACCAGTAAAGTTGTAGCGCAATTTGTTATTGGGTATAAGGGCTACCATCAGCTCGCGCAACGCACAGGGCAATACAAAACAATTGCAGCCACGCCAATTTACGATGGACAGCTTGTAAGCGAAAACCCGCTAACCGGCTATAAGTTTGACTTCACAAAGAAGTCAGATAAGGTAATAGGATTTGCTGCTTATTTTGAGCTGCTTTCGGGGTTTCAAAAAACAATCTATTGGACAAAAGAGGAGGTTCATGCTCATGGCAAGAAGTACAGTAAAACATACGGCAAGGCAAATAGTGCGTGGGTTAGTGACGAGGAGGATATGTGCTGCAAGACACTACTGCGCCAGCTAATTGGGAAATACGGGCCGATGTCCATTGATTACCAAAAGGCAGATGAAGTTGATGAGAGTATTTATAACGACTTACAAAATGAGCCTGCGGAATACACAGATGCTGTTTACGAGCCAACGGAAAGCGAGAGAGAAAAACTCACAAAACTTGTGGACGAGCATCTTGCATCAAACAACGACGCGGAGGCATTAACGATTTTGACTATGCAAATCGACCCCGCACAATACCAGGACTTAATTGATAAGGTGCATGCTAAAATAGAAACGTTACAAAGCAAGAAGGAGGTTAAAAAATGAAAGTATTTATAATTGTTGCTTTAAGTATAGCAATATCCAGCGCTTTTGGGAGGACAATGAGAAACCTTGCCAAAGACGAAACTGCCGCAGAATACACCGCATCTATATTGGTTGGTGGACTGTTTCTTTCGCTTTACATATTAGCCCTAGTGTTTTTCTGTAAACTAACGTAATTATGCAAGACAAAAAAGCTAAAATATCCACGTACCTTCTGCAACTTCAGGAGGGAAATATCCGGGGGAACCAAATGGCTGCCCTGGATTATATTTGGAGAAACCCCGGAGCCACTATACTTCAAATGCGAGTTGATTTATGTGTTGCGCATCAGTCTATAACGCCAGCCATAAGCAACCTCTTAGATATTGGGCTTATACGCGAAATAGGAACGGAGCGAGTTGGAGATTCCTATTATTCTAGGTTTCAATTCGTGCCGGATACTGAGGCGCAAAACAAACTCTCTATCGCAAGGCATCAGGAAAAGTACCGCCAATGGGTAAAGAAAGGCATAGAGGAGTTCTCGGACTTAATGCCCACTAATATTTTCACCGAGTTAGATTTAATAGATTTACTGAAATGAGCAACGAGTATGTAGCGACAAAAAAAGGCTTATTTAAAGATGGTAAGCCAGTGGCTCTTGAGTTTGGAAACAAGGAACAAATCAAGGCCATAAGAAAGTATGAGCAAAACTCTGCTGTTTTAGAATCAGAAGCTGGGCTTTTAATAGAGCCAAATTATATATGTAAGGCCGAGGGAAGTTTTACGTGTACTTGCGGACGGAATGTTTACTATGAGTTAGACTGTGACTCGAATGGTGATGTAGATCCTTTTGTAGGAGAAACAGTAAAGTGTCGTGGCTGCAATAATGAGTATGTTTTTACGGTAAACGAGGCGGATGAGATTTTTGTATCACGAAATTATAATATAGAAGAATAATTATGGATGAATTTTTAAACAAAATAACTCTCGGAGATTCGAGAGAGCTTATAAAGCAAATACCAGACGAGTCTATCGATATTATCGTGAGCGATCCGCCATACGGCGTATCTTACCAAAGCGGACTGCGTAAGGAAAAGTTTGATGTAATCCAAGGAGACAAAGAAGCAGACCTCGAAATACTCTCGGAGTTTTACCGGGTTTTAAAACCAAACTCGGCATGCTACATATATACGAGCTATCACGTTTATGGAATGTGGCACGAGGCTATTTCAAAACATTTTGATGTAAAAAATATGTGCATCTGGGCCAAGGGAGGAGGGGGAATGGGAGACCTAGAGGGAGCCTTTGCTGTAGACTTTGAAATCTGCATCTTCGCAGTGAAGGGCAGGCACATACTTAATCCTCCGCGTTCCGGGGCAGTTTGGAAACTACGCAAGGATGCCGGGGCAGAATATGTACACCCAACCCAAAAGCCAATGAGCGCAATGGAGTGGCCAATACTTAAAAGCTCAAAGCCTGGCGATATAGTTCTAGATCCTTATATGGGAAGCGGAACGACGGCAATGGCTGCCATAAATTGCGGCAGGCAGTTTATAGGCTTTGAAATCGATCCGAAATACCACGCAGAAGCAACTAAAAGAGTAAATAACAAGGCAGCAGCGCCAACAATACAATTTGATTAATATGAAATGTAAATCGGAAATGAAACTAACAAAAAAACAGCGTAATGCTGAGTATAAACGATCGCTAGAGGCATTGATAAATAGTAGTCATGGTATGTTTGGAATATGCTGGTGGTTAACTTATTCTCCTGAAAGCTACAATGAGTTTTTATTGTTTACACCGGAGCCAAACTGGGACTTTGATGGCCGGTACTTTTTAAGAACCGAAGCTAGTATAAACGACGTATCTCCTCTCGCTAACGAGACAAGGAAGATTATTTTAGAATTTTGTATATTAATGACTCAATAGTATGACAGAAACAGAAAAGAAAAGGTGGATTAGTATTTTGGAAAAGGACTATCACATTATCCCAAAATCAAAAAACTCTCAGGTTTCAGATAAAACACTTATTAATATAGTGTGTAATCATGTCGCGGCGGCTCATTGTGTTCCTTTGTTGTTGTTAAAATCTAAAAGCAGACGAGGACAGTTGCCGGATATCAGGTATAAGATTATTTTTATAACACTTAAGCTGCGGCCAGAGATGAATTTAAACATTATTGGCGGACAGTTCAGTAGGGCAATACTAAATACTCACTGCTTGGCCTTATATGGAAGGGATCGGGTTAAGGGCAGAATGGATGTAATGCCAGTGTATAAAGCGGAAGTTGAAAAACTAACAGAGGAGTGCTTGCTTAAGCTACAGATTGCGGCAGAAAAAGAAATCTGTATAGGGTGCGGAAAGGAGATGACCGACATGGAAACAAACTACGGAACTCCAGAGATGCCGGTTTGTATTCACTGCAATAACGATGCTAATTTAAAAGATAACTAATATGAATAGAGAAATTAAATACAGAACGTGGATTGCAAAATATAATGAGTTTAAGTATTGGGGGTTTATTAATAGGTTATTTATATCTCCGCCAACTGGTAGTAATATTTCTATACAGGAGTGTTTAGAGTTCTCTAATCAATACACAGGCTTAAAAGACAAGAACGGTAAAGAGATTTATGAGGGGGATATTTGTAAATTCACATCTTACACCGGCTGCTTCAAATATACGGGACAAGTTGTTTACGACTCAGAAGATGCGTGTTTTGAGTTCGAAGATTTAGAAAGATCTACCTATGCGGATAAGTCTTTTACATACCAAAGAAGGTCTAAGGTGACACACCATAGTTTTGAGGTAATAGGCAATATTTACGAGAATAAGGAATTATTAACCAATAAATAAAAAACATGACAAAAGAAATTAAATTTAGAGTATGGAACGGAATGGCAATGGAGTATGATGTTACCGTTGGTAAGTTTGGCGTATTCTATGTGAATCCTGAAAAAGGCGATGGATTAAACCCTCAAGACAGCGCCAGCCTAACCGTTAACACAACAAAGTACACAGAGGGCACTCCACTGATGCAATACACCGGGCAGAAAGATAAAAACGGCAAGGAAATCTACGAGGGAGATATTGTAAAAACACCAACAGACAAACCAATGGTAATAACATGGAGTAATAGGTTCGCATCATTTTGTATTGAACGAGAAGGGTGGGCTTTTTGCCATTGGTTTGGAGAGGCGTTTGATGCAAAGGATTGTGAAGTAGTTGGGAATATTCATGAAAATCCAGAACTATTAAAATGAGGGTAGTTAAGTTTAACGCTTACGGAGCCAATGGGACTACGGATCCACGAAAAAGAGATGGTGGAGGGGCAATATGTAGCTCATGCTTAAAACAATTTTCTTATTGGGATATTTTACAGATGAGTCCAAGTGACTTAGATGTAAAATGCGCCGAGTGTAAAGGAATACAAATCGAGTTAATTACCGAACCAAATGACAGACGATAACGAAATAACCATAATACCAGGAGAGAATCTTCCGGAGCAAAATAAGAGTCCTTATGCCCACAGGGACTTTCCGGTAAGCATAGACACTCAGGAGAACGTTGAGAAGCTTATAGATAGGTTTTTGATGGATACCCACAACATTAGTGCTTCATCAAAAAAGAGATATAAGGACTCACTTAAGATATACTTTAAGTGGGTAAGAGAAAGGAGCTTTGATTTAAAGGAGATAACCCGGACGGAGCTTATTATGTATTATGAATGGCTCTCGGCTCAGAAAAGCCCAAGGACTGGAGATACATTTAGTGATTACACAGTGGGGACTTACTTTATAGCGGTTAAGCTGTTTTATGGGTGGGCCAACTCAATGGGGCTTATGATGAACCCGGCTGGGGGAATAAAAATCAAAAAGAAAAGCCACAAGTTCAGAAGGAAGCCATTAAATGCCGAGCAGATGGAGAAACTCCTAGCCCATTTCAAAGACAAGTCTTTGCGCGACTATGCTATTATTAGCGTAATGTACTATTGCGGAATGCGAACCATAGAGATAAGCCGGCTTGATTTCGGGGATATTTCTACTGTGGACGGGGTAAGGCAGATCCTAGTCATGGGTAAGGGAAAAACAAGCAAGGATGATTGGGTTAAGCTGAACGACAAACCTTATGCGGCCATTACAGAGTACATTGCCTCTCGTGGTGCCGTAGATAAGAACGACCCTATGTTTATTTCAGAATCGGCATTTGCATCGAAGTCCGGGCAAAGACTTCACAAGGCTACCATTTCCAGGATAGCCAAAAGCGGGCTTAAGGCTATCGGGCTAGATGAGCGGGTTTATACGGCTCATGGGATCCGCCACTCCGCAGCAACCAATGCCATAAGGAAGGGGGCCACTATATCCCAGGTAAAGGAGATGCTCCGGCACGTAGACGAGAAAACAACAATGGCGTACATCTATACCATTAAGGACGAGGAGAGGCGGAATAATAAGTCGGCGGAGGACTTTTTGTAGGTTAAAATAAATGATTATATTTGTATCGCAGTTCAGTATGAAGATATTTAAAACAATCCCACACCATAACATTGCCTTAGTGTTTTCCGCACGACTGGACTGCCTTTGTTTTGGTTGTGGGTGTTTTTAATTAAAAAACTATGGAAGAATTAAAAGTTGGCACTTGGTTTACTGGGATAGGCGCACCAGAGATGGCTATAAAAGAACTCGGAATTCCTCACAGAAACGTAATGGCAGCCGAGTGGGATAAGTATGCAACACAAACCTATCTTGCAAACTTCAAACCAGAGCAGATGTTTGGTGATGTAACTAAAATAGAGTGCGAGTCTATAGAGCAATTAGACATCTTTATAGCGGGGCCGCCTTGTCAGGCCTTCAGTTTGGCCGGCAATAGACTTGGATTTGATGATGTAAGGGGAACTTTGTTTTTTAACTGTGCTGATTTTATAAAAAAGAATCGCCCAAAATATTTTATACTAGAAAATGTGAAGGGGTTGCTTTCGCACGACAAACCAAAAGGAAGTAAATCTAAATATGGAAGAACTTTTAATACGATTGTAAATCTTCTTGCCGCAACTGTAAATTACCAAGAGACTATGTTTCCTTACGAAGATAACCTCGGATACAATATACATTACAGGGTACTTAATGCTAAAAACTTTGGCTCTCCACAAAATAGAGAGCGTATTTTTATAATTGGTATCCGCCCAGACCTTCCGAATGACTATCGCTTCCCTTTAGGCGAGCCTTTGAAGTTGCGACTTAAGGATATCCTTGAGCCAGTTGTAGATGAGAAATACTACCTGAGTGATAAAATAATCGCAGGCTTCATTAACCATGCTAAAAGACAAAAAGAGAAGGGTAATGGCTTTAAATTTGAGCCTATCTTAAACACCAACGACCAGATTGCAAAGTGCATCACTGCTCGTGTATTTAAAATGGGCGGGGACGATAATTACATCCAAGATAAAACAACCGAAAACACCATCGCAAAAACGATTACTACAGAAAAGGGGAGCCGAGGATACAATAACTTTATTCAGGATCCTTTTTGTGTTGCCCTACGGGGAAGAGAAGATGCGGATAAGGAGGAGTTTGGGCCAAAGAATAAGCAACAACTGGAACCTAGGGAAGATGGCATTACCAATACAATTACGTCCGTTCAAAAGGACAATTTAATATATGAGCCTGGAATAATACAGTACAACATCCCAGAGATGGTATCGGTAAGAAAGTTTAATGTTGATATTGTGAGACTACAGGCGTGTTTAAAGGAGTGCAGGCGTGACAATACCATAAAAAGCATAGCTGATTACATAGGGGTTCCAAAAACGATGGCGGAGCATTGGTTCCGTACTGATGGCGGTTTTTCTATACCGGACGCTATTTATTGGCTAAAACTCAAGGAATTTCTGAAAATAGAAACCAACGAGTTTGATGCCTCAATAATGGAGTTTTTAGAGAAGCCCAATGAATTCGATAAATCTAACCGAGTTTATGATAGTAACGGTATTGCTCCAACTATTACTTGCGGGAGTGCCGATGAGAAAATAATGCTTAATCCTGACGTAATCTGCCATAATATGCAACCACGCTCGCCAGATCGCCCAAGCCTTAAATACAGTTCTGGTGGAAGTGGATATTTACAAAGAGAGGATGGGCTTACCTATTGCCTAGATACCGGCGCCACCAATGCTGTTGAAATAAAGGGGAGTGGTCGTATTAGAAGATTAACGCCCAAGGAATGTTTCAGATTGCAAGCGTTCCCGGATTCGTATATAAAGCCATGTTCGGACAGTCAGACGTATAAACAGGCCGGAAACAGTATAAATGTTAATTGCATACGCGCCGTTATAAAGAACCTTTTAGTGACAGGGGGCTATGTACCAAAGCCAGAGCAATAACGCGACACAAAGCCTGTAACTGTTTGAAAATCTATAATTTTAGCGCAAAAACACCTACGTGTCATCAAAGTAGGCTTACATGACACGCATAGAATGGGGTAAAATACGCTATTATTGATATTTTCATTTATCTTTAAAATAGTTATAAAAAAATTTGGAATTTCGGAATTCCCAATGTATATTTGAACGTTTATAAACGTAGCCACTATGAAGCCAACAAAACAAACAGCATATTGCCTGGGAGCGGATCCATACCTCCCCATCGGTATATTCCTGCCGATAGAAATATTTATCTACCTTAAACCAATGAAAAATGAATAAAACATTAAGACTACTTGGGGCCGTACTTATACCCTTAATCTCCGGATGGGTTGCTATTCTTCTAATAATGGAATTTAGTGAGTTTAAATTTGTAAAATCGGAAAACAACTGTGTGGGAGCGATTCAGTATTTGTTTTATCTATTATGGGCTATAGCCTGTGTAACAAGCCCTGCATGGTGGCTTGTAATATCTGTGGTGGGTATTAAAAAGCTTATGGTGGATTAACGATTAATTGCTTTACGCTGTGAGCGTGGAATTGTGTGAGGGGAGAATAGCGTTAAAGCAAATGTTACCAAAGTGCGTAAGGAATTTGAGCGCAGGCTCGTTGTATTTAACTTAAAATAAAAAAAGCGATGGAAAAGAAAATTGAAATAGAATTTGCAGATGGAAAAAAAACGCAAGTGGCAGGCATGGATGGAGAAATATTTGGAGCATTACAAGAAAAATACAAAAGCGCAATTGTGAAGATAGACGGACGGCCATCTGCATTTTGGGGAATGACTGACGATGAAATAGAAAAGGAATTAAAGCGAATTGGTGTGAAGAAAAATGACAGGGACGAAGCGATTAAGGAATACCAAGCTAATTGCAAACACGATAAAGGCTATGTTACAAATACGGGAATGAGTGCGAGTAAGTGTGTTGTTTGTGGTAAACCAATGTTCTAAGCGCGATGGCTTTTTATTTTAAGTTAAATACAATGTTTGGTAACGGTTGAGTATTGGAGTAGTAAAACAAAAAATTGGTGGCGTGTGTGAGCCTAAGCAGTAACACTTTTAAACTATAAATATGAAATTTCAAATAGGTGATAAAGCAAAAGTTATTAAAAACGGAAACGAGAGTTTTTTAAAACACTTTTTAGAAATAGGGAAAGAGGTAGAGATAATGAGTTTATTAAAACCGACAGGAGCGTTTAAGAGATGGGAGGGACAGGAGGCGTATTTCGTTAAAGGCTACAACGAACCTTTATTAGCTGATGAATTGGAAAAAATAATACTTTAAAATTTGAATAGATATGGATTATACAAATGATAAAATTAAAAAGCTAATAGAACAACAAAGGCAATTAGATTTAGAGATTGAGAGGGAAATTGAAAAAGAGAAAGCTAAATATAAATTTAGTTGGAAAAGGTTTTTACTAATGATGGGTATAATACTACTACCATTATGGGTTTATATTAACGTAAAAACATTTCCCGATACATCTATTTGGAGTTGGAATCATTATGTTAATACTGGATTTAAACATAAATGATAATGAGTTACAAACCTTTTATAATTTTGAAAAAATTACAGAAGTGCGTGAGCCATTTTTTGTTTTATTACTTCCAATACTGTGTTAGCAAAGTGGGTAGGGCTTTTGAGCGTAAGCCCGTTTTAATGTTTGCTAACATGTATATGTAATTTAATGCTGTAAATGACTGTAAATCAAAAACATAAACTGTGGGTATTGGAAAGTGGTCGGATAAATATTCGATATAGAGTAATACACAATTGTCCTGTGGTGTAATTGGCAACACGTCTGATTTTGGTTCAGAAGAGTTGGGGTTCGAGCCCCTGCGGGACAACAAAACAAAAAGCAAAAAAAATGAGTATCTTAAAAATGGGAGGGGCGCCCGAAAAAGGCCCAAACGATAAAAAGGCAAAGAATCCACCACCAAGGCCGCAGGATGTATATTACTTCTGCAATGCCTGTGGGACAAAGTTTAAAGTCGAGCGGGCAGATGCTAGGTTTTGCTCAGAGGTTTGCAGGGCAGCAGCACATGCTGTTTGCAAGAATGTAATAATTGTTCCACACAATATAACCGAAGCGGATGCTGTTCTTTACGATCAAATCGTAATTAAGCTAAAAGACGATAGTGAGATAGTAAGGAAGGTGACATTTACAAACGACGGTAAGGGAATATTTACCAAAATAAAGAAGGAAATGACAAAGACCGGCGATGAGGAGAAGGATGCGGAAAGCCAAAAGCAGGAGGAACTTTCTGAAGCCGCCGGTAAAGGTAAAAAGGCTGAGCCTGCCCCACAGAACGATAGCAACTTGCTGCCCGGTAAAGACCTAAAGGAGCAGCGTAAACTCGATAAAAAGAAAAAGAAAGGAGGCGATAAATGAAAGTAACCGAATTAAGAGTAGGGAATTTAGTGAAGTCAAACAATCCTATTTATAGACACGAATGGTTAGGAAAAACCCTCGCTATACTGGAAATAAAAGACGAAAGTGTATCTGTAATAGCTGTTGATGAATTACCATGCGCGTTTGTTGGCGGACAATTTTTAAAATATATTGAACCAATCGAACTAACCCCCGAAATACTAATCAAAGTTGGTTTTACTGAAAGAAGCAATAGCCAAGGGACTTATTACCACATAAAACACAAAGAATTTGGTGGCTATGCTTACGACTTAGAGAAAAAATATATTAGTACATATTATCCAGCGGCGTGCAACGGCTTTTGTTCACTGGACATAGAATACCTTCACCAATTACAAAATCTTTACTTTGCTTTAACAGGAGAGGAGTTAACACTAAAACAAAAACCATGACAAAAGAGGAAATAAAACAAAACGACTTACTGTATTATATTAATGAGGGTAAAAATCAAGACGAAACTATTGGATTTATAGAGGGTTGGGAAAAAGGATATAGTAGAGCCGACCAAGAAACGCAAAGGCTTAAAGCTGAATTAGCGGAGAAGGATAAGGAGATTGAAATAAGTCATAATGAAAATAGAAGAATGGAACGACACTTTTTAGAAACAGTAACCGTTATAAACAGTTTAAGGGAGTTACAAACAGAAGATTTAAAACAACTACAATCCGAACTAACCGAGCTTAAAGAAAAGCATAAGGGGGATGTGATAAAAACATACATTCATTGTAAAGAGCAGAGGTTTGGCAATTATGATTTAAGACAAATTTCTTTTGATGCCGAACAATACTACAACGAAACACATAAAACCAAATAAGATGAAAAAGAAATTAATAGCATCAATGGACTGGTTTTTACAGTTAACCATAAGGATAGTGGTTTGCCCGTTTGTTTTCTGCACAATACTAACCCGGAACATAATGAATGTGTTTTATTTCACATTCATGTTCATTGTTTTTGGGGGAGAACACATTAGCTACGTTGCAAAGGATAAAAAAAAGATTTACGATATTTATAAGAAAGTGGAAGAATTATTAAAAAACGAAAATCATGGCACAATTAATTGAATTTTTAAACGAACACGAAATTGCCGCAATAGGCGGAATATTATTTCTCCTCGGAGCGGCATGGCTTTATCTAGAGGTAAAAAACGCGCCGGTTATAGATGATGAATACGCCGCAACCCCAAAGGAGCAGGCGGCGTCACTAATAATGGAGATGCTGTCAAAATACTACGGGGTTGTGGATAGATGGTCTGCCACTGTTCATGCGATAAATAAGGCTAAGCAAATACTAAAAGAATGGGAAAACAGCAAGACGATATCAGATGAAGGAACGGAGTATAAATACGAAAAAATCAAGTTCTGGAGCGACGTTATTGCTGACTTAGAGAGGAGGCTCAAATGATGCCGGAAATGAAAGACGAACCAACTCCTCCGCTCCAGGATGAGGATTTAATGCCCTGCGGCAAGCACAAGGGTACGCGAATGGACGAGGTTCCTGCCTCGTATTACTTGTGGCTGTATAAAGAGGTGTTTTACAGCAGCCTTAAGTTTAGGGGGAGTAAAATGAGCAAGGTTGTCGCCTATATGTACAGAAACCTAGACAGAATTAACGCACAAGCCTCTATTAACGATAAAAAGAATATGGACTGGAAAACGTACTTTAAAAAATAACAACATGAAACAAACAGAGATTGATGGGCTTTGCTTAAAAAGCTATATTTTGTATGTAGACTCGCTGACAACTAGGGAGTTTTGCAAGTGGCAGGGCGTTCCAGAGCCGAGGTTTACCGGAGATATAAGAACTAGCGCCGATTTGTTTTTACAAATAGACGCCATAAAGCATCGGCTATTTTTAGAACGCGCTAAAAAGGAAAGAAATGACGGGATGGTTTCTACAGAGGACGACATTGAATATTTAAAAAGCACACTACTTTATAAAGACAACAACCATAGTAAGATTATCCAAGCAGCAATCGAGGCTGGATATAAGGAGGGGCTGATTCGTAGACAACAAGAGATTAATAGATTAACTAATGGTTTATCTATAGTGAGAGAATGGCTTAATCCTAATCCAGTATCTGATACGGATGCCGCTATTTCGCAAATCGATAACCTTTTAGGAAAATAAGATATGGGAGAGAATTCTAAAATCTCGTGGACGGATCACACTTTTAATCCTTTTATTGGTTGTTCTAGGGTCGACCAATTATGCAAATTTTGTTATGCAGAGCATTTTTCTAATAGATATGGATATGCTAAATGGGGGCCTTCCGGCAAAAGGGAAAGGACATCCCCCGCCAACTGGAGAAAGCCGTATCAGTGGTGCCGAAAGGCAAAAAAACTAGGCATAAGATATAAGGTATTTTGCGCAAGCCTGTCTGATGTTTTTGATGATCATGAGTCAATAAAGCAAGAATGGAGGGATGAATTATGGAAGATTATCAGAGAAACACCTAACCTTGACTGGCAGCTACTAACCAAGCGGCCAGAGAATTTCGAGAAGTTTCTGCCGGCAGACTGGGGCCAAGGATACCCGAACGTGTGGCTTGGGGTATCTTCCGGGGATCAGGCTGGGGCCAATATAAGAATCCCTATTTTAACGCGAACACCAGCCTTTGTGCGCTTTATTTCCTGTGAGCCCATGCTTGGCCCCGTCGATTTATCTGCATTTGAAACCGAAAAGATAAATCAAATAGTTTCCGGTGGTGAAAGCGGAGCTGTTTCCAAAATCAGGAAACTCGACCTATTGTGGATAAAAGGCTTAAAAGAGCAGTGCGAAAAGTACAACATAAGGTTTTACTTTAAACAATTAGGTAGTATATTAGCCAAAGAATACAGGATGCGAGATAAATGGGGAGCAGACTTTGATAATTATCCGCAACAGCTTGACTGGATAAAAGTTAGGCAAGTGCCGAGTTCAAACCCGATTTATCTTTCTTACCAAACACCGGAACCAGAAGAGATAAATGATAATGAAATAAACTTTGAGGAATAGATAAATGAAGCCAGGGGATATAGTTAAACTAGTTGATACCAAAGGATTATCCGGATACAGGTGTTATCGGCGCTTATTGGGTATAAAAAACAAACCCATGAGGATTAGAGCAATAAAAAACACAGGCGGCATTTTACTCGATGATTTTATAGTTGGATATAATATCGAGGGGAACGAACAGGGAATACTACAGGAACGATTTAAAATAGTAAAAAAATACAAACTAAATGGCAATAAAAACAAACGGGTGGCCCCAACCAAAGGAGCCAAAACATAAGGCGCCGGCAATCGGCCACTTTATATGCAGACTCAAAATAGACAAGCGAACTACCGTATTTGTAAGGTCTGAGGAATCGTACAAAAACTGGATGGATAAGTTCCCTAAAGCAGAAAGGATGGATGCAAATGTCTGATAAACCAAAAGTTAAAGAAATACCGATGCTTTTTACCGACGAGATGGCCAATGCCTGTCGTACTGGAATTAAGACGGAAACCCGACGGCTTCGTGGTCTTGACGAGATAAATAAAAACCCGGATAACTGGGAGTTTAAATATCCAGAAAAAGACCGCTTGGTTTTCCTAAATAAGGAAGATGGGCAGCTTTACTATATGAAGAACCATTATGGGCAGGAAGGGGACGTTATTTGGGTACGCGAGGCATGGAAGGGTACTATGGCGCCAGTAAACGATAAGCCTTGCCCTCATATACAATACAGATCGGATAATTCAATTGTATTTATACCAACCCAAGAGCTTGAGTGGTTTCATGAGCGGTTTACGTACGGGAAGTTTAAATGGGAGCCTAATATGTTCTTGCGCCGGGTATTCGCACGAACCTTCCTCCGCAGGACTTTTACCAAATGCGAAAGGCTTATGGATATTACGGATGAAGCTGCTATTAAAGAGGGTATTATTGAGTTCACAAAAGACGAGACTGTTTTTAAATATGGTTTAGAAAGATGGGAATGGGCAGCGATGCCATATACGGCAGTTAAAGCATACCAAAAACTATGGGAATCGATAAACGGCCCCGATTCATGGAAGGCTAATCCCTGGGTAGTAATAGTTGGATTCACTAAAATAGAAAATTATGAAGCACAATAAAATTATATTCTTAGACATTGACGGAGTATTATGCGTTGCCCAGGATTTGTACGATAAGCTTAACTACTGTTGCATGCTTCATCTCGAAAGGATAATTAAGGAAACTGGGGCCAAGATAGTGGTATCCTCCTCCTGGCGATGCGGAGATTTACAATTAACAAAGAACAATTTAGTGGAGCATGGCTTAACGCAATTTTTGTCAGATCAAATAGTTGGAGAAACAGTAAGGAAGTATCATTATGTTGTAGATGGCTCCCATTTGGAATTATGTCGAGGTAACGAAATAGCCACCTATGTTTCTAGAAGCCTCCGGTGCCCTTGGCATGAATATCCGGAAATGAAGGAGTTGTATGAGGTAAAAAATCCCGACGGTTCTTTTAAACAAATGATGATCAACAAGGTGGGTGTTAATTTCTCGTATGTAATCCTGGACGACAACACAGATATGCTCCTATGCCAAAAGGACTACCTTATAAGGACATTTGAACCAGCCGGACTTAATGGTACCAATGCAGACAATGCTATCGAGATTTTAAACAAAATAGATAAATATGGAAAATCCTAAAAAACCCAAACTCCTATCGATGTATTTAACCAAGCCTAAAACCGTAGATGGGGATGGGTGCCGCATAAGGTTTGCGATATATGATAACGGAGTGATAGTTATCGAAAGAAGAATGTTTGTGGAGGAGGGGCGCAAAGACTGGGAGGTTCTCCGTCCATTCATGGGTAAAAACTACTGTAAGCAGTCTATGGGCTTTAAATACGGAACATTTGCTAGGATATTCCAGACAGCCACTAACGACCTAATGTCTGCTGGAATTAAAAAAGAGGATATAGCATGAAAAACAAACCTATAATTAATATTTGCATGGCGATAATACTCCTAGGGCTTTACGCACTAATACCATACTACGGAGATTTAAACAAGGCGACCATTGGCCTCATGGCTATAACCCTATGCGCCTCTGGATACTTTTTTTACAAATTTATAATCGATATAACAGAATGAAAGCAGAAAAACAAACAGAACCAACTAATCCCAGCATTGCCGTTGGCGGGATGTCTATTATTGCATTTTTACAACTTGGCAACTGGATAATGAAGATGAATAAAAAGTCAAAAATCGCACACCAATACCTAAAGCCGTATCGTAAGAAAATGGAAGCGGAGCCAGTAATTGTGAGGGAAATCCTAAAGGGACTAGCTTATTCTGCTGCAGAAACAGATATGGACGATGAGAAATAGGATAATTCGTGCAATTGAAAAATGGGCAATAAATAAGCTCTATCTTTTGGATTTCCACACTAGTGCGCGGATAAATCGCCACAGCAAGAAGATAATCTTTCAATTTTGCTTTTGGATTATATGGCGCCAGTTTTCAACAAGCAGAGAAAGGCTTTATTTTGCAGTCCTCACCGGAATATGCGGATACAAGGTCTACGAAAGACAGCCTAATTTCTTTCACCCAGCGCCACTTTATCCACCAAGGCATACATGGGGCGAGATTCAAGATATAATACGGTTAAACGGCAGGTTTAAGCCAATACGGTCGGTTGTTAAGCCTCTCCTAAAGTCTGATGCTCCGGAACTGTAATCTTGGTTGATCTGTGCGGCTTCCCGCAAAGAGAACAGGCATAGAAGGTAACAGGGTTGAATAAGTCCTCGTGGCTGCCGGCCATAATACCGGGAATCCTCTTTATTATCGTTTTAGGCACATAGAACGGGGAGCCACACTCACAGCGCTCATCTGGGCACTTATTGAGGTCTACATTGATGGATTTTTGCATGATTTTAGTTTGTTTTAGATATAAGTGCAAGTATAAAACAATTATCTTTTAATTCAAATAAATTCTTCTTATATTTGGAGCCATTCAACAAACCATGACTCCAAAAATATCAGAAACTCCAGTCGCACAAAAGCTGCTTACAATTATCTCGAATAAACTACACATAAAGCGCGATGCTTTAACTCCGGAAAAAACATGGAGAGAGCTGAACGTTACTGAGGCAGAAAAAGAAGATGCTCTTTTGTATGTTGCGGCACAGTTTGGTATTCCTGCCGGTTATAATTCTATGATTGGATTAAACAACGGAAATGGGCAGATAACAAAGGACTTATGGCAGAATCAAATCAAAAACATTAAGACGATTTGGAACGTTTTAAACTTCGTGGAATCAAACGATGATTTTAACGGAAAACCAGCAGCATATAATTTAAAATAACTTAAAACAACAATATGGCAGAGCTATCAGAAAAAGGACAAAAACTAGTAAATTTAATCGAGGACAAACTGGGCCTATCAAAGGGCGAGGCAACTCCGGATGCAACCTTTATAGATCTTGGAGCAGACTCTCTGGATATGGTTGAGCTAATCATGTTAATGGAGGACGAGTTCTCTTTTAAGGTTGCAGACTCTGATTCTGAAAAAATTGTCACAGTAGGAGACGCTATCGCCTACGTCGAAAAACACTAAAAATGGAAAAAGAAACACCAACCCCGTTAATGGATGCTTACCAAGAGAGACTTGCCTCTTTGGATAAGGATAAATTATACACAGATGTTTCTAATTTGGAGATTGGGGATATGGTTAACTTACACCGCCACCCACAAAAAGGAGGCGGGCAGGGCTTTGTAAAAAGCATCGGCCCTAAAAATATAGTTTTAGAGATGCCTTACGGAGGCTATGGCGGTGCGGATTACATTGAGATTATGGAAATAAAACGAGGTAAGGACGAGGTAAAGGAGTTTTTAAAACCAAAAAAAGAAGGATCAATGACAAAAGAAGATATATTAAAGCTAGACTCAAAGAAGCATGTGAAAATATGGCTTCTAAACAAATTGGGACTAAGCCGGAAAGATATAGCCACCGCCTTGGGTACAAATCCGGGACACGTAGGAAATGAAATAAAATCCTACGAGAAAAACCCCGACAAAAAGAAGGCAGCGGAAGATTTAATGGGAGATGCCCCACCCCCAAAAATAGATGTAGAATATGAAAGGCAGAGGTTGATTAGTGCCGGAATGCCAGATGTGGCAAGAGAACGTTATCCGGTTGAAAAATCAACCGTTGTTAAATCTGAAACCAAAAGCGGCGAGCCTAAAAAATACGTCTATGATGTATTAATGACGGATTCGAATGGGAAAGAACAAGTCAGCAAGACATTTAATACCCACGCAGAAGCAGAAAACTACATTAAAAACGATGCAAGGCAGTCTGATTGGTATTATTTCTCTGTAAGAACCAGAGAGGTAAAAGAGGAGCCTAAAAAGGAAGCTCAGTCTTTCGGAGAGCGAATGAAGGCTGCGAGAGAAAAGAAAGCCGCCGAAAAGGCAACCATGTCTCCGGAAGATTTAGAATACGACAAGTTAATGCGTATTTTAAAACAAACCAATAGCATCTCCGCAAAAGAACTATTTGCTGAATTTGGAGTTCGTGATGAACAGCAAATGTACGGTGATGCAAAAAGAGGGACAATATTCCACAAAGAGTATTCTCAACTATCTGAAAATAAATATATTGTCAACGGACTTAAGGTTCTGCACGTTTTCTCTAAGGTATGGCCAATTAAAACAACCATCACCCAGAAAATGGTATCTAGCGAGGGACAGCATAGATACGAAAACGGAGAGGATACTGAATCGGAGTATAGCGTATCTAGAACTTCGGACGTTGATATAAAAATATTCAATAAAAAAAGCGGAGAGCTTATTGGAAACCTAGACCGCAGCACAATAAGATTAGCTAATTCAAATAAGGAACTTGCGGAGGCCATCAATTCCATTAAGGTATATTTTAACGACGGATCCACTCCATTTAAGCAAAACGTTAACTTCTCTAAGATTATATCGGACATGAATAAAAAATCCGAAGAGAAAAAGATAGCCGACAAGTGGAAAACAGAAAAAGTTCCTGCTGGTAAAAAAATACAGGCTAAACAAGACTTTGAAATTTGGAGAAAGAAAACACTAAAGGATGTGTTTGGATGGCTTAAGGTCGTAATGAGCTACAAAAGAGGGCATCCTAGTTTTGAAAAAGCAGAAATGGATAGCTTGATTTTAAAAGAGTATGTTAATAAACTAATAAATTACCCAATTTTTTATGCAATGGATATGGGTTATGAGGTTGAAAAACAACACTACAAAGACTCCGCATCAATAACCTGGCAACTAACGGCGAATAAGTATGCGACTAAAGATAAATTTAATTATGAATGGGAAGCATATCGGCAAGAGTATAAGTACTCTGCCGACGTTAATAGCTGGGTCGCTCGTAAATTTGCAGAAGAGATAAACCCCATACTAGGAACCAAGTATTCATCCAGCGGGTATTCTTACGACTCGTCTAAGATTGGATTTAGTGTTTACAAACATAAAAGTGGAGATGGTTCTAAAATACAACTAAGCAAAGGCGGCGTATTAGTAGGCGCCAAGCATGGTTCTGGAGGCATCGACGTAAAAACACCCACCGGGAAAATCGAAGTGGAGGGCGGAGAGGTTATTGTAAACGCAGTCGCTGCAAAAGAGAACTGCGAGGAGCTTTCGAAGATTAATCAATCTGCCGGTGGAGGAGTTGCCTTCCCCTGCGATCATTCCGCTTTAGACGGCGTACAGGGGCCAATGAATGGAAAAGGTGCCAAGGTTGGCTCAAAATTCAAGCGCGAGTTTAAAATTTACAAAGAAGGAAGAACTGACGGGAAAATAAATATTTTATCCAAGCCAAGCGAGCCTTTCAATAGAGATTCTAAAATAAAAAAATACCATGATTTAGGGTACACTGTTTATGACCTACAAGATAGGGAAATTCCGAAAGCGTCCTACGGAACAAAAATAGGCGAAGGAATCGATGTTGAGAAAGAACACACAGACCTATACAATGAGCTTTCAAGTAGACTCGAGGCAGAAGGCCACAAGATGCCAATGAGCCAGCACGAGTTCTTTAAGATGATTTCTGCCGCTCACATAAAGGAACGGGGCGATTACTACCCCCTTTTAAAGAAATACGTCGAGCATGCGCCATCATTAATGGACAAGCCATATTTTTTACTAACAAAAGAAGAGGTTATATCCTGCCGGGATTTCATAGAAATGCGAGAGGCTGCTGGTATTCCTCCAACTGCAAAATGCGCTCAAAGAATAAAAGACCTTGCTAGGTACGCAATGGTCAATTTCAAAACATTACTAAAAGACTTAAAATAATGGAAATAGACAAAGTATATTTCACAGTTGACTCAGACGGAGCAGACACCCTCCTTCATGAAAACTTTAAACAACACGTAGATTATAAAGAGCTTCCTAATGGGGACGTTATTTACGTTATGAACCATAGAAAATACGATCAGTTCGTAGATTTAGCAACTTCAACATCGCAAGAATACGGAGACTCAATTGAGGAGGTGGACGATGAAGGATACCCCGTAGACGTTAAAGCTGGCAACGGAGCTTATTTAAAACGGGACGAGCCACTAAATAGAAACACAGTTAGGGAATGGTCTGGAGAGTGGATTACAGACGAGCAGATAAGAGCCATAGAGGATGCGCTAATTGAATCTGACATCGAGCCGCACCAGTATTTTAGAGTGAGAAACTTCTCTACACCAGACCAAGAGTCTGATTACATTTGGGCAAGAGTAAACTACCTACACTCCCAAATAAGACCAGGAATGGAGCCACATAGTTTGAGTGAAGACCAAGTGAAGGATATAATTTACGGAATGATTAAGGCTGTTCAATACCCATCGGCCGGAAAAGGAGCCAGGGTTTCAAACGACGATTTCGAAGAGGCTAAGACATTCCTTATGGATAAAACAATATTCTCTTACTCGCTAGGACAACTTGAGCCAACAGAACACAAAATAAAAGGCATATACATAACGCCGGAACACTACAATCAACGCCACTTATTCTTCAGCTTTTACGGAAACGAATGGCCACATCAGTTTAACGATTACGATAAACTAAGCGAAAACCAACTCGGAGATTTACTTGCCGGAGAAGAAGTTGAGCTAAAAGACAGCCAAGGAGAGCCATACATTGTAGCTCTTGGGGATATGGCTGGGAAGGGTAAAAAGGTGGGAGATATAAAAGAATCAGATTTAAAAGCTGGTTCTAAATTCAAAACAAGGAATGGAATTGTATGGATAATAGATTCACTAGAGAGGCATCCAGATTATGGAACTCTCGCAAGGACAAGCATGGAGGGAGGCGAAAAGAATAGATATTTAGATCCAGCTTACGATGTTGCTCTTTTTCTTACAGAAGAGGGGGCAGTTGAGATTGCCGCCCAAGGCAAGAGGGTGGATGATAAGTTCGAACTTGGAACACCAGCCATTCATCATAGAATAAACTACAACGGCGATGAGGAAGCAGAAGCTGGAGAAATTGTAATGAATGATATTGCAATGTGGCACCCTAAAGATGGGCCAAACAAGGAGCTGTACGTTGCGGGAACACTAAAGGGGATGTCATTATATAAGAATAAAAACTACAGTGGTTCAGAAAAACGATTCATTGTCCCAGACTGGAATAACGTCGAGACTTTTTACGAAGCAAACGAAAGAAATGGCAAGAAGTTTGAAATTAAAAACACCGCTGCTAAAGGGAAAAAGATCAGCGGATTGGGTGTAGGAGATTTGCTTTCAACAGACATGGGATATGGGAAAATCGAGAAGGATAACGGCGATTCCTTTGATGTTCGAACATGGGACGAAAATAGGAAAATCTTCTATCTAAAAACAATGCCAAAGAATCAAAGCGGAGTTTATTTTGTTACGGTAAAGGGAGATAAAGGATACGATAGCACAGGGCAAGGAATGAGTATTTCTAGTCTTTTTAAACCAGAAAAAATATCTAATTACGAAACAAGGGACATAACAGAAGCGGCAATTAGAGAGGGTAGAGAATACACCGATCCAAATAGCATGTTCGCTGGACTTAAAAAATCAAACACCGCCAAACACGGCACAAAAATAGAAAACATGGAAAACTACTACTACCTCAAAATAGGTAACAAAATAATCGAAACATTTGCAGGAACAGGCAATCAGTATGTTTATGAGATTGTTGGTCACGATAAAAATGGTCTTCAGGTAAAAGAACACACAATTACTAAGGGTAAAAAGTCAGACACCTTTGTAATAAACTTCTATGACTTAACAAAGTACATGGGAATAGATGCTAAGGGATATCAAATTGAGGGTAAGCCGTTAGAAAACGAACGGGATGAGTTTTTACTCCAAATGGAAATCGACAATATAAAGAAATCCTTTGAGGTAAAAGAAAAAGCCCATGAGGTTGCCGAGGTAAAACAAGAGGTATCCCAAGCTAAAAAAGAAGCAGACGAACTCCTAAACCAAGTTACAAAAACAAAAGCCGGCGTTAAAGATACCATCGACGCTATGGAGGCATTAAACTTAAAGTCGCCATACGATAAAAAACTCCATGCCTTCCTTGACAGATTCCCGAACGACGCTAAATCATGGGGCCAAGCAACCGACGAAATAAGAGAAATGGCGGCAGATGTAAGGGCAGCATACAACGAGCAGGTTCTTGATGTTTTAGAAGGCGAGCCTGGGTATGTAGAGGGCTTAAACTTCAGAGAATTTGGAAAGCCATACCAATGGAACACTGAAGCTAAAAAGTTCATTCTAAAATATTGGGCTTTACTTCCTGAAAACGTAAAGAAACATACTTTTTTCGCAGACGGCAGATGGTTTGGTAAACAAGAAGAAGCCGGCAAGGGGAAGATGGTGGGGGGAGATGATTACAGAACTCGTTTTAAAGGATTTATAGAAGGATTGGAAAAACTATCCAATAAAACAGGAATAGCAATTGAAGGAGCTGGAAGTGTCTATAACCATGAAAGAACAGGTGGACAACAAACTTTTTATTCAAACGACTGGACTTCGGGAGATATACTTCCATCTGGCGGTAAAAACAAAGAGTCGAAAGACGCACCTAAAAATTATTACAAGTTCATAAAAGGACTTGAGGATTTAACTAAAAAATACGGAGTAGAAGTAAATATTGTTGGCGGAGTTCAAACTGGTATGTATGATGTTGAATACGATAAGGATCCAACTTCTGGAGATATACAATATAAAGGCAGGTTTACAACGGCAGCAAAAGGCGCTAAAGTAGAATCTGAAACAGAAAGAGTAAAGTCTTTAGGTAAAACAGGATTCAAACAACAGGCAAAGGAGAAAAAGAAAGGAAAGAAACAACCTAAACGTGGAACTACTACTTTATCTGAACGCAAATACATAAGAGCAAACGACAAGGAGTTTAAAGCACTGAAGGATGCTTATCCAGATAGCAGCTTTAAAGAACTAATTGCCAAGCACAAAAAAGCCGGCGATAAAAAATCAGACTCCGCACAGTACGACTCAAAAGGCGCCTTAAAACTTACCGAAGCAGAAAACGACGCTTGGGAAAACGCCTTTAATGACGGACTAGATAACGGCTTTTCTGATAGCAAAGCAGATAAGGAAGCCGCTAAAGCTATAATCGCAGAATTCCCAAGACTAAAAGAATTACTAAAAGGAAACACCAAAATATCAACCGAAATAGCAGACTAAAATTATGGCACTATCAACAGAAGAACGAATCATCCGCCTCAAGCGAGGTATAGCGTCAAGTGAAACAACCGATGCGCTAAGAGCTATTATGCAAGCAGACTTGGACGAGTTATTAAACCCGCCAATTGTACAAGCTCGCCCAGTGGCAGCAACACCAAGGCTTGCGGACAAAAAGCCCGCAAAACCAAAGGAAAAGCCAAAGGCAGCCCCCAAGGTAGAGCCACCTCCACCATCTGGGCCAACTCCAGAAGAGAAGGAACGCCTAAAGGCAGAATACGCTGCTCGCCGGGCAAAGAAAAAAGAAAAAGAAAATCAATAAACTAATAACCAATAAAAACAAAGAAAAATGGCAACAGAAACAAACACTTACCCACATGCCGATCTTATTACAGATAATAAGATCAACGTAACTGAGTTACCACAAAAGACTCAGGATTTATTAACCAAGTTTACCGCACTAACAGATCCGGATGCCAAGGAAGCGATGGACGAGAAGCTTTATGGATTAATCGACGACTTTTTGGAAGACAAAGCCAAAAAAGAAAAGGAAGCTAAAACCAAGGAAAAAGTGAAAGACCACAAAGAAAAGAAAAAGGCAGGGCTAGATGTTTCTAGCGCAGCTACCGCGAAAACTCCAGAGCAGCTTGCCGCTGAAAAAGCCGCAGAAGACTTAAAAAACGGAAAAGCACCCGAAAAGAAAGGAGGTTTGTTTAATTTTGCCTTTGGGCGCAAGTAGTAAAATATGGGTGGACTAAAAGAACAGGATGCAAGCATAGGAACCACCGAGAAGCCTAAAAAACCTCGCGGGAATCCAAACCTAAAAAAGGGCATCAAGAACCCATATTACGAATCCGGAAACACTCAAACAACTCAAAAACCAATGGCAGAAACCGAAACAAACACAGCAACCACGGACGCAGACGTATCCGGAATAAAAAAGGAAATCCCAGACGATTTATTCTCGGACACAATCCCATCAGACCCGGTTTTACCACTAGATGGGCAGGTTAAAACCAAGGATTATGCCGTAATAAACGAC
>Ga0138256_10001019_pt1 | contig 30067 bp, 19 predicted proteins | sample KNB2016incub_MG_FD_105486 | JGI IMG/M metagenome (GOLD analysis project Ga0138256, IMG submission 105486) | Active sludge microbial communities from wastewater in Klosterneuburg, Austria - KNB2014incub_MG | ecosystem: Engineered > WWTP > Activated sludge > Unclassified | place: Austria... | reverse complement strand
GATTTTGCGTCGCCAATATTTGCCAGCAGCGAGAATAGCTTGACCGAATTGATAAAGCGTTTGCCGGCGTCAAATCCGCCCTTGATTCCGAATGTCACGATCGAGCTTCCGCCGTTCTCAAGATACTTGTCGGCCAACTCGCTATACTTACTCGAAGCGAGTTTTGGATAATTGACCCATTCGACCAACGGATGCGTTTCGAGATGCTTGGCGACCGAAAGAGCATTTTCGCTGTGCCGTTCAACGCGCAGCGGCAGCGTCTCGGTTCCCTGCAAAAGCTGCCATGACGAGAAGGGCGACAATGACGCACCTGTATCTCGCAGCCCTTGAACGCGTGCCTTGAGAATAAAGGCAAGCGGCCCAAATGCTTCGGTGTATGAGATACCGTGATAGCTTGGGTCGGGCTCGCTGAATTCAGGAAACCGCCCGCTCGCCGCCCAGTCAAACTTGCCGGCATCAACGATCACGCCCCCGATCGTCGTGCCGTGCCCGCCAATGTACTTCGTCGCCGAATGAACGACGATGTCCGCTCCCCATTTGATCGGATTGCAAAGCGCAGGCGACGGGATGGTGTTGTCGATTATGAAAGGCAGGCCGTGACGGTGTGCGATCTCGGCAATACGTTCGATGTCGATAACATCGAGTTTCGGATTACCAACGGTTTCGGCATAAATAGCCTTGGTCCGGTCGTTTATCGCTGCTTCAATACCGTCGAGATCGGCACCGTCGATAAAATGGAATTTGATCCCAAGCCTCGGCAGCGTGTGATGAAAAAGATTGTACGTTCCACCGTAAAGCGAGGTGGTTGAGATGACCTCATCGCCGGCGCCGGCGAGCGTCAGGATCGTGAGGGTTTCGGCCGCCTGGCCGCTTGCTGTTGCGAGGGCCGCAACACCACCTTCGAGTGCGGCGATGCGCTTTTCGAAAACATCCGTCGTCGGGTTCATCAACCGCGTATAAATATTGCCGAATTCCTTTAGCGCAAAAAGCCGCGCCGCATGATCGGCGTCGTTGAATGCATAGCTCGTCGTCTGATAGATCGGGACCGCTCTTGAATTGGTGGCAGGATCTATCTCTTGCCCGCCGTGAAGTGCCAGCGTATTGAAATTAAATTGTTGTTCGCTCATTCTTTCCTCCTGTTTTTTGGCAACTTCCGAAAACAAAAAAGCCCTCGTGCTAAATTGCACGAGAGCTTTTTAAGTTCTTCGTTTATTATCGGCGAAAATTGGAATTTCGCAGAAACGCTTTAGCAGTTTTTATCGTGGAGCAAGTTGCCTTAAATCGCCACGCTTTTGAATTTTCAATCCCGGCCGTTGTTTCGGCCGGTTTCTACAAAATAAAACCAGTGGTACGCTTCTGTCAAGTCATAAACAACAGTTCGAGGGCTTTACTCAATTTGATCGGTCGTCAAGGCCGACAAATAACAACGGGCAGGTTCGCGGATCGTATCGAACCTGCCTACCCGCATAAAACCGCTCCGCCGTTGATGTTAATCACTTCGCCCGTAATGTGCCGCGACCAGTCGGAAAGCAAAAAGCATATCGCAAGTGCAATATCGTCGGTCGCCGCCATACGGTTTAATGGGATCGAATTCAAAACGGTCTGCTTATAATCCTCATCTTCAAAAACCGGCCGCACCATTGCGGTTTCTATCCAGCCCGGGGCGACGGCGTTAACGCGAATTTTCGGGCAAAGCTCAGACGCAAGAGCTTTCGTAAATGAAATTTGACCACCTTTTGACGCGGCGTAGTTCGAATAATTCGCTTCGCCCCGCTGGCCAGCCGTGGACGACACCATCACTATCGCACCGCTTGCCTGCTTTTTGATCGCCGGCACACATGCCTTCGTCATCGCCCAGGCGGATTTCAGGTTTGTGTTGAGGACTTTATTCCAAACCTCTTCGGTCATGTCCTCGATCGGGGCACCTTCCCAAATGCCCGCATTGCATACAAGCAGATCGATCCGTCCAAACCGCTCTAACGCCTGCCGGGCGATCTTCTGTGCTTCGACCATGTCCGAAACATCTGCCTGCACAGCTATCGCTTCGACACCTTTGTTTTGACACAGCCTGACCACTTCGAGCGCATCCTCTTCACTCTTCAAATAATTGACCACGACATTCGCTCCGCCCTCAGCAAGCCGCAATGCCGTCGCCCGGCCAACGCCGCGCGACGAGCCGGTAACGATCGCGGTTTTGCCGGCGAAGAGATTGTCGGGCAATTTTGTTTCGACCTTTGATTCCAGCATCTTGCCGCATCAATTATGCGCAAAACTCGATACACTTTCAAAACGATTGTAAAAAACTTCGTCCTTTACCGCTCACTCAACGTCTTAAATTCGGAAACACACTGCACTTCTTTCCCCGGCAGTTTTTCGATCGATCGTTTTCCGTTTAAGTAAAAATAATCACGGAGGAAAAATTAGATGAAGATCAATTTCGTCATTTTAGCGATAGCTCTGTTCATGCTTTTTGGGCTGTCGCAAAACACAAATGCGCAAGGACGCGTCAATAAGCGTCAGGACAATCAGGTAGGCAGGATCAGAAACGGTGTTAAGTCGGGCGATCTTACCGCACGCGAAACCGGACGGCTTGCACGCGAGCAAGTACAGATCAACAGAATGGAAAGGCGATTTCGAACGTCGGGCGACGGGCTCTCAAATCGCGAACGCGTTCGGCTGGAACGCGAGCAGAATCAAGCAAGCCGACATATCTATCGGCAAAGACACGACGATCAGGACTACGACTTCCCGCGTCCATGATCAATAAATTTCTTACTCGTTAACGGGCCGAACACCGATAATGAAGCAATTCTTATCGGTGTTCTTCTGTGTTAATCTTGGGAGAAATTCTTATGCACGACGCCAACCTCCTCGAAGACCAGCCGATCGCATGGACGCCCACGCCAGATGTTATCGAACGTTCGCAATTAACGCGTTTCATGAAACAGGTCGGGGTCTCGACCTGGGATGAACTCTACGAATATTCGATCCGCGACGTTGAAAAATTTACCGAAGAGGTCCTGCAATTCCTCGACATTCGCTTCGATCCGACGTACGAGAAACTACTTGACACTTCGAACGGGGTCGAATTTCCGAGATGGTTCACGCGACGGAACGCGGACACTCTTGTCCGCGATGAGGGCCGCTTCGGCCCGAACAGCGCGCCGGATGCAAAACAACTTGACAACCACAAGGCCGGTTCGCCGGAGGAACCGGCTCATGCGGACAAGAGTGTCCGCGTTCCGACCGGCCTAAACATCACCGAAATGTGCCTCGACCGCTGGCAGACGGATGAGATGAAGGATCAACCGGCAGTGATTTGGGAAGGTGAGGAAGCCGATTTCCCATACTCCACGATCAGTTACGAAAAACTCTGGTATTACGTTGACGAAGTTGCAAACGGACTCAGGAGGGACGGATTTGGCAAAGGCGATGCAATCGGAATTCATTTACCGATGATGGTCGAAACGGTCGTCGTCCTCTTGGCAACTGGCCGGATCGGAGCGATTGCAATGCCGCTTTTTTCAGGCTATGGAGTGGAAGCGATCACGAGCAGGTTAAGCGCTGTCGAAGCGAAAGGTTTGATAACCTGCACATGGTTTCCGCGACGCGGGAAGCGTTTCGATTCACTTAACATTGCAAATGAAGCCATCAAGCATTGTCCAATGGTGAGAAAGGCCTACATTGTATCTCAAAGGGCGATCGAGGATCTTGATTTCCAAGGCTTAGACGAAAGGTTCGAAGATTACTTCTCCTTGAGCGGAGCCGATCCTATTCCCCGACATATTGAACCCACCGCCGCCGAAGACCCGCTCATAATCCTCTACACTTCCGGCACGACCGGCAAGCCGAAGGGTATTGCGCATACGCACGCGAGTTTTCCGATCAAAGCGGCGCAGGACATGGCATTTGGGACTGATGTGGGCAAGGGGACTCGCATCTGCTGGTACACCGACATCGGCTGGATGATGGGGCCGTGGCTGATCTACGGCGCGCTGATAAACGGCGCGACCATCTGCATCTACGACGGCGCACCCGATTACCCAACACCCGACCGAATGTGGGAATTCTGCGCGAAACACAAGGTCGAGGTCCTCGGCATCTCGCCCACCCTTATCCGTTCGCTTTCCGGAGCAGATGAAAGTACAGCTAACAGCTCTAAGTCATCAGCTGTCAGCCGGTCGATGGAAGGTCCGGCTGACAGCTCTGGGCTAATAGCTAATAGCTGTACTTCAAAAAAACCTCCGCATGAAAGGCATGATTTGTCATCTCTCCGAATTCTCGCTTCGACCGGTGAGCCGTGGAATCCGGCGCCGTGGTGGTGGTTATTTGAGAAGGTTGGGAACAGCAAACTGCCGATAATCAACTATTCCGGCGGCACCGAGATCGCGGGCGGCATTTTGATGGGCAATCCGCTGCTGCCGATCAAACCGTGCTCATTTCCCGCACCGTGTCCGGGAATGGACGTGGATATTTTCGACGAAAACGGTGAACCGGTTAAGCCCGGCGAGGTTGGCGAACTCGTCATCAAACAGCCCTGGATCGGCATGGCACGCGGATTTTGGCAGGAAAAGGAACGCTATCTCGAAACCTACTGGAGCCGCTTCAAGAACATTTGGGTCCACGGCGATTGGGCAATGCGCGATGCCGACGGACACTGGTTCATCCTCGGCCGCAGCGACGACACGCTAAAGGTCGCCGGCAAACGCGTCGGCCCGGCCGAGGTCGAAAGCATCCTCGTCTCGCACCCGCAAGTAACCGAAGCGGCCGTCATCGGCGTCCCCGACGAAACGAAAGGCACGGCGATGGTGGCATTTTGCGTCAAGGGTCCAACAAACTTTAGTTTGTTGCCAGATGATGAAAGATCGACAAACTTAAGTTTGTCGGACGAGCTAAAAGCCCTCGTCGCCCGCGACATGGGCAAGCCGCTCACCCCGTCAAAGATCCATTTCGTCTCCGCCCTCCCAAAAACCCGCAATGCCAAAATAATGCGGCGAGTAATAAAGTCGGCCTATCTGAACGAAGACCCGGGCGATCTTTCGTCGCTTGAAAATCCGAAGGCGGTTGACGAGATCGCCCGAATCACTTGATCGGAAAAGCAAGAAACGAAACGATATACGACCGAACACAACCTAGAGCGGTATCTCAGGCATCTAGCCATTGACACCGGCGTTATAATTCACAGGAGCCCGCCAATCCCGCTGGTTGATGAAAAACCGGATCGGCCAATGGCAAATCGAAGAAGGAAATAAAAGTTAATGATCAATCAATTCCCCACTTTGCGTACAATTGTGTGCGTCGCACTATTTCTTGCTGCCTGCGTTTCGTTGAACGCACAGACGGACGAGGAAATCGTCCAAGCGACGGCAAAGGCGATGGCCCTCATAGAACAGCAGCGGTTTGCCGAGGCGATCCCGCACCTTGAGATCGTGGTCAAGGCGATGCCTGACAATCCGCAGATCCGTTTTTTCTACGGCTGGAGCCTTCTCGCAAAATCGAAGCAAGTGAATAATACAGAAGAGGCCAAACAGTTGTCCGCCAAGGCTCTTGAGCAATTGAAGGAAGCGAAGAAGTTGGGCATGAACGAGCCGGAGCTTGATGCATTGTTGGCGATAATGAACGGTCAAGCCCCCACCGGCGGCGGCGAAGGCCCTGTATATTCACAGAACGTCGAAGCGGAAAAAACAATGCACCAGGCTGAAAGCCTTTTCGCTCAATCGAAATACGAGGAAGCCGTCAAGCTATTTGAAAAAGCTCTGTCCTTCGATCCGAAGCTCTATCAAGCGGCCGTCTCCGGCGGCGATTGTTTCATCCAGAAAGGAGATTGGGACAATGCCGAAAAATGGTATCAGCGGGCCATCGCGATCGATCCGAACCGCGAAACAGCTTACCGCTATTCGGCAACGCCGTTCATGAAACAGAAGAAATATGATGAGGCCCGCGAACGCTACATCGAAGCATTCATTGTTGAACCGTATAATCGAATGTCAGCCGGCGGCTTAAATCAATGGTCCGATGTCACGGGCAAAGGCCTCGGTCATCCAGAGATCGACGTCCCGGAATTCACCTTTGATGCTAAAGGAAATGCGGTTCCGAAGACCGCCATTGACGCGAATGATGCTGCCTTATCGCCATGGCTCGACTATCTTAATACCCGGAAAGTTTGGAAGAATGACAAATTTGCAAAAACTTATACAAAAGAGAAACAATATCGCCACTCGCTGGCGGAAGAGACCGAATCTCTCAGGGCCGTCGTCAAGGCCGCCCAAATCCGGAAATCTACAAACAAACAGTTTGAAACCCTCGGCAAACTCGACAATGAAGGCTTGCTCGAAGCCTATATTCTCTTAGCCAGGGCAAACAAGGGCATCGCCGAGGACCATCCTGATTACCTAAAGAGCAATCGCCCAAAACTGCGCCAGTATGTGGCAAACTATCTGATACAGAAATAGCCGCGAGAGAATTTACGCAAATTGTTAGAAGGAGCCATTTACACCATCGGCCATGGCCGGCATGCATTTGATTATTTTCTTGAATTGCTGCGGCAGTTTGAGATCGAGTTTGTTTGTGATGTGCGGACGGTTCCGCGGTCGCGGTGGCCGCAGTTTAATCTTGGGGTTTTGCGGGAATTACTCGCCGACAACGGTATCGGTTACGAACACCTGCCCGAAACCGGCGGGCGGCGAAAGCAGACCCAGGAAGAACGCGAGCGCGGGATCGAACGCATCATCGAAATAGCCTCGGAGGTCACAACCGTCATAATGTGCTCAGAATCGCAGCCATTGTCTAATCACAAGATCCCGCGTGCAAACTGCCACCGTGTCGGAATGCTTTCACCCATGCTGCGTGCCAAAGGCGTGAACCGCATCATTCACATTCTCCCCGACGGCCGCTCGATCGAATTCGACGAATCCGCCGTCCCATCGATCTGGTAATAAAGCCATTACCCTATTCATCCGCGAATAAATGAGCATTGCGATAATCGGCAGCCATAATATCGGACGCATAGCACGCAGACTCGCTGATTCTGACCCGCATCTTGCTCGCGTCCATAAGTTATATGGTGCGCCGCCGTTGTGGGAACGGCCGACAGGGTTTGCGACGCTGCTTCAGATAATTTTGGAGCAGCAGGTTTCGCTTGCTTCGGCGAAGGCGTGTTTTGATAAACTCACTGTCCGCGTCGGAAGCGTCTGCCCCGAGAATATACTTGTTTCGACGGACGCCGAACTGAAGGCCGACGGTTTCAGTCGTCAGAAAACGGGTTACGTCCGCCATCTGGCCGAGGCGTTGATCGAAGGAAGGATCGATCTCGAAGGCCTTCACGGTCTGTCCGACGATGATGTAAAGTCCGAATTGATCAAACTGAAAGGAATCGGCGAATGGACAAGCGACATTTATCTCCTCATGGCGCTGTTGAGACCTGACATAATGCCGAAAGGCGACATCGCGCTCCATGCCGCATATCAAAAGCTGGCGGGATTAGACAAACGGCCGCATTCTGACGAGTTTATAGAATTAGCTAAACGATGGAGTCCATTCCGCTCCGTCGCCGCCAGAATGCTATGGCATTTTTATCTGAGCGAGCGTAGCGTTCTTGCGAAAGCCCGAGCGTCAGAGGCTGTGTCAAAAGCTAAAAACACGTAGGGATATTGTGAAAATAGTTCCAACCGATTTATCGGCGGAAACGGATAACGGGTTTCTCGACAGTCCAACAGGGACGACTGAAACACATCAAACATCACCATTTCTTTCGTTCCTACGGAACTCGAACCGCGTTGAAATCTTAACCCGCCGATGAATCGGTGGGCTATTCCCGGTCGTCCCATCGGGACAAATACGTCAGTTTGGCACAGCCTCGTCAGCAATGGCGTAATATCAGACTTGAACATTAGGCCCTTGCCAACGCACCGGCTTCCGCATTAAGTTATACCGAGATGAAGATCCTGGATGTCGGCTGCGGCGTTAACAAATATGAAGGCTCTATAGGCCTCGACTACAACTCTGAGACTGACGCCGATGTCATACATGATCTCGGCCAGTTTCCTTACCCGTTTGGTGACGACGAATTCGACAAGATCGTGTCGTTCCATGTCATCGAACATGTTCCCGACGTAATGAAATTGATCACCGAGCTTTACCGCATAACAAAGCCGGGCGGGACGATCAATTTTGTTACCCCACACTACTCAAATCCGGATTGGGCATCGGACCCGACACACAAGAACCACTTTAATTCATACTCATTTAACACCTTTGTTCCTGAAAAGCGCGAATTTAAATTTTACACAAAGGTAAATTTGAAACCTGTGAAGGTGGAAGTGACCCTCCTTAACTTGTGGCGGGCCCTGGGATTTGAATTTTTAGTGAACCTTGATAACTCGGCACCGCGATTCCGGTTCTTCCGGAAATTCTGGGAACACTATTTGTGCAATATCGTTAGGGGAAAGGAACTGCGTTTCGAGTTTGAGGTGGTCAAACCGACTGAAATGCTTTTGGCCGCAAAAGAATTGAGCTGAAATGTTATGGCCTGCAACATTTTGCCTATGTAATACATCTTTACACTTTGAGTGTAAGATTTCGCGGAACCTTTAGGAGTAAATAATGAGAAACAGGATACTTGCGGTTTCATGTTTGTTCGTTTTGGTGTTGAATCTGGCGGGCTCTGCCGTCGGTGATGTCCGTTCAGGACGAAGTGCTCCAGCACAGGCAAAACAGTTGGCTGCATTGCTTCCGGCGGTGGACGGCATTGTTACAATCGACGCCAAGCGATTCTTTTCAGCCGCACTGCCAAAGCTCCTTGCCGCAAATTCCAAATTGATGGGTGATGTGACCCGCGGTATTGACGATATGAAAGCCGATACCGGTGTTGATATTAGACAATTCGATTCTATTGCGGCGGGTTTTACGGCCAAGAAAATGGCCGCCAAAGATTACGATATTGATCCTGTAATCATCGCACGCGGCCAGCTCAATACCGAGTCGCTGATCGCATCGGCAAAGACCGCGTCAAAGGGCAGGTTTCGTGAAGAAAAGGCCGGCGATAGGATAATTTATATTTTCTCGCCAAAAGCCGCGATTGATAAGGCGAAAAAACAGCTGCCCGCTGCCGCCGACGCCGCATCTGCCGATAAATTGATCGAAAAAGCACCGAAAGAGATCGCGGTAACCGTTCTTGACGCTAATACTATTGCGTTTGGCGAACTCACTCTTGTGCGTCAAACCATAAGCGGCCAAAAGCAGCCGGTTTCTGCTGAACTGTCCTCACTTCTTGCAAAAAAAGAATCGGCTATCGTTAGTTTTGCCGGAAAAGTACCGGGCGGAATTAGCGAATTCGTACCGCTAGATAACGATGAACTTGGAAAGAACATAGATTCGATCCGGCTCGTTTACGGCAATATTGATATGGCCGCTGACGCCCTTTTATTAAACGTCACCGCACGGACAATGCAGGACGCGCAGGCCAAATCTCTGCACGAAACTCTCGAAGGACTGCAAATCATCGGCAAGGCATTCCTTGGCGGGGCAAAGGGCGCGGATAAGCAAGTTTATGCCCGCTTGATCGACGGTGCCAAATTTTCGGCCCGTGCTAACGAAGTAATGCTCGACCTTCTGATGACGCAGAGCGATATAGATATTCTGATCGCTGCGATAAAGTAGGCAGGCGTTTCCAACAAAGCCGAAAAAGCCGCAAAGGAAGATCTTGTGTTAATCCTTTGCGGCTTTCTCATTTTTTTTGAACGGCTATTATCTTCGTCGAAAGCCCCGCCTTTTGTCGGCAGCAAACTGTTCGATCTGCCTATTAAAGTTCCCGTCCTCGTTAAACAACGGAAAGAGTTGAAGCTCATTTGAAAGATAGGCCGCCCTAAGTTCGACAGGACGCGAGCCGGCACGATCAATTACGCGGACATTTGTACCCCGAACGTCTGAGATCCATCTGGCAAATTGCTCGGCCCGCCCGACGGTTGCCGAAAGCAGAAGCATTCGGATTCGGGGCGGCGTCAAAATGATCGCCTCCTCCCAAACGTGTCCGCGTTCGACATCCGCAAGATAGTGGGCTTCGTCCAATATGACAAAATCGGTCTCGACCTGTTCGCCGCTTCTTAGGGCGTCAAAAAGCTGATTTCGGAAGATCTCGGTCGTCCCGACGATCAACGGAGCATCGCCGTTTTCTTTCCGGTCGCCCGTTAGTATGCCGACATTTTCCGCACCGAACTCTTCAGAAAATTCAACGTATTTAGAATTGGTCAGGGCTTTTAGCGGCGTCGTGTACCAGGCCTTTTTGCCTTGAGCTAATAGTCGTCTAATTTCTTCGCGAGCGATCCAGGTTTTTCCGCTGCCGGTCGGGGCGGTCACCAGAACGTCCTCGTGTTCGATAGCCGCGAGTGCCTCGATTTGAAAATCGTCGGGTTTTAATGGTTTTTGTTCTGGTACGCCGATGCCGGCGAGAAGTTGTTCGACCGACCGTTCTTGGGCCGGCGATGGTTCACGGACAGTCCGACGGGCGGTTCGTTCGCGTGCAAGATCGCGGCTGCCGCTGCGTTCTTTTCGTGAGCGTTTGTCTTGACGCGGGCCGCCTCCTTTCCGGCGGCGGCCGGTATTTGCGCTGGCCATATCCTTTGCATTTTAAGGATTTAAGTCCGTAAAGTCTATTTTCTTTTAATTGCGGCGGTGAAGTGTTAGAATTTTTATTTGTGCCGCAACGCCGCCGCGGTACAGTGCGTCTAAGGTCTTAACGGCATGTTGTACCGCCATTTGGCCTTTTTTATTGGTAGTATTTTGAACTTATGTTCGAACAGGAATCATACGATAAAGCAACGGTCCGGGCCGATTCTCAGCCCGGCGAGCTGTTTCATAACTACGAGATCAAAAATTGGGTCTTTTCGCCGACGATGTACAAGCTTTTGGCTTTTTCGGCGATCCTAAATTTAGCGGTGCTCGGATTTGTTGCCCAAACAAATGTATTGACGCTCCGCGGCTGTGACAGCCCGTGGGTTGGCAGGGTCTGTCAGGTGCTGGATATGGCCTATGTCGGTGCGATGATCTATGGCACAGACCGTGAATTTGTTGACGAAGCATACGAAAACATTGATCTGGGAGAGGCGGACATTACTTTTATTGATGTTACCGGCGACACGCCTCCGCTCAGCTATCCTGAAGGATATTTTCAGGTCGCAAACCCGGTCCAATTTCAAATGCTCAAGCAGATGGAAGCAAATCCCGCCGGAATGCCGAACCCGATCCAGGCTTACACGCCGCCGACATCGACCATGGGCGGCGGCGAACCTGACCTTTTGAAGATCCAGCCGAACATTCCGGCCGCAAACCCGAATGCTTTTAAGGACGATTCCTCAACCGGGCTTTTTAAGGTGGATTCAACTCCGCCAAGCTCGGGCCGTGTAGCCCGCAATAAGGGCCGCGGCGGAAAGATCAGGCCTGACTCTAACACCAATACGATAAAGCCGGACGAGACAACGGTCGCCGGCAGCAACACAAATACGCAGGCCGCGCCTCCAATTACATCATCGACCGACCCGGTCGCCGGGCCCGACATCAATAGGCGGCCGATGGTCGATCTGGGCAATTGGGTAAACGAATCAGTTGAAAAAAAGGAGGTTGATCTTCAAACCGAGTTTCTTGTGAATGCTAAAGGCAAACTCGACAAGGACGGCCGGCTTGATCCGAAAACTTTTCAATGGGTCCAGGCGACCAGCCCGAATGAAAAGATGATCGAGGTTGTCAAACGATCCATTGAAGCAATTAATGTAGCTGGCTATCTTCAGTATCTAAAGGACATGAGCGGAAAGGACTTTAATTTCCAGATCCAGCAGGATGCTGATAACATCAGTGCCGTTGTCCTCTCTGAAATGGAAAGCGATACTCGGGCAAAATCGATCAAGAGCGGCCTTGACTTGGCGATAAGCATAGCAAAGCTGAAAAAACAGGCGGAAAACGCTGACCAGAACGACAAAGACGATCTGGTGCTGCTTGAAAATGCGAAGGTTGAAACTGACGGCAAACGTATCGTGTTGAAATTTGTTGTGCCCAAAGTTATTGCTCACCCCATGATCCAGCGAAAACTGGCTGAGCAGGCCGCAGCGAACCTGAAGCCTAGCGGGTCGGGGCCAAAGCATTTGGAGAATAATACGGCTGTCAATTAGGTAAAATGCTGCGTTTCTTGAACATTCGAATGATCAGCGTTTGCCTGTTGGCGGCAACTGCTTTCGCCGGTTCGACGCTTGTTGGCCGAGCTCAACCTGCGATCGCGGGCCTTGATTCACCGTTTGCTCTTGAGATGAAAGGTAAGTTTGATAAGGCCGGAAAGATCGATCCCGCCGCGACGGTATTTACCCTGGCTGAAGGGAATAAGCAAATTTTGGAAGCCTTAAAACAGTCGATCACCGCAATTGGCGACGCCGGTTACTTTAGCTACATCGCGCAGTTGGGCCCGATAAATGACGAGTTCTCTATTCGAACAATGTTTGATGGTTTATCGATCAGGGGAACAATAAGGTTTGACGCGGCCAATGAGAATCGGGCAAGATCAACTGTTAGCGGCCTTAAGATGATGATCGAGGCCGCAAAGTTGAAAATAAGTGAACAGAACGATACGTTGCTGCTAAAGTCAGTCAACGCAGTTTCCGACGGCAAGGCTGTGGCCGTCAGTTTCATATTGCCAAAGCACGCCTTCCGCGAGATGCTTGAACGTAAGCTCGCCGTCGAAAAGGTTTCGGCCGATCGCTAATGAAAAGTTCAAAAACGAACAATTCAATACTATTCCTTGCCACACTTGGCGTTTATCTCGGCCTTGTGATGGTTGGTGCGACGCCGGTGCTTGGCCATGCGGCGACAACGCGTCATTTTGAAATTTCTGATGAGATCGAGATAAAGGATGACCTCGACCGGAAGCCTGACGACGAACGCGATCCGCTTGATCTTTCCATTGGCAATTATTACGCCGATCTTGAATATTTCATCTACAGCCTTGGCCGATTGAACTCAACCGGTAGGTTCGACCTGGCAACTGAAACTTTTGAGGTCTCGCAATCCACGGTGCTTCCGTGTATTCACGACAATAAGATCGGAAGCTACACGGCCGAGTCATTCATATTGGCTAATGCCGCAATACGGCCTTCTCTCGAGTGGGCCGCGAAAAGAATGACGGACGGCTACGGCCTGGCCGACTGCATCCCGAGCGATAGATTTGCGGGACAGGATGCTACGCATTCGAAGTTTGTTCTAAAACTTGCTTCAAATGGCATATCGCTCGAGGTCCTGAACGTCAAGAAATCCTCTCGCGATGCGGCGGCGTTCCTGAACGAACTCGACGCCGCGTGGGCCTTGTATCGAAAACCTTTAGTTGAACCTGCCTCAAAAGCTATCTCCGCCGGAACAAAGTTGTCCGTGACGGGCAGCAAGATCCTTGTCGTCACCCGGCTTCCCCGCGCCGCATTAAACACGCTGATTGCCAAAGACGCAAAGTAGCGGCGAGCGGAAGCGATATTTCAAATTTTCCATTTCTTCGGCCCGCCATACCCAAGTTCAGAGTTCAATACTTCGCGAACGGTCCAACAAACTTTAGTTTGTTGATGCTTGGCGATCAAAACAAATCTCTGGCTGCACACGATGCGGCAAACTAAAGTTTGCCGGACATTAGAGGAACAAAATGGCAAATAAATTTGCAGATAAGCTGGTTAAAACAATTTTCGGATCATCAAGCGACATTTTTCTCAAAAAAGTAAAGCCGCTTGTACAGCAGATCAACGACCTTGAACCAAAGGTCAAAGCAATGTCTGACGACGATCTAAAGGCGCAGACGGTCAAGTTCAAAGAGCGCATTGCCGCTGCACTTGAAGGAATCACCGACAAGGCCGATCGCCGTGTAAAAGAGCAGGAAGTACTTCACGAAATATTGCCCGAAGCATATGCGACCGTCCGCGAAGGTTCGCGTCGCGTGACCGGAATGCGCCATTTTGACGTACAGATGGTCGGCGGTATTGCCCTGCACCAAGGCCGCATCGCCGAGATGCGAACAGGTGAAGGTAAAACGCTTGTCGCCACGCTCCCGTCCTACCTGAACGGCTTGACAGGCCGCGGCGTTCACGTAGTCACGGTCAATGATTATCTCGCGTCACGCGATGCCGAATGGATGGGCAAGATCCACCAGTTCCTCGGCCTTTCGGTCGGAGTTATCCAGAACGATCAGGACGATGTCGAACGCAAGGATGCATACGCCTGCGACATAACCTACGGAACGAACAACGAGTTCGGCTTTGACTATCTTCGCGACAATATGAAGTTCGATGTCGAATCGCTGGTCCAGCCCGATCATTATTTCGCGATCATCGACGAAGTTGACTCGATCCTTATCGACGAAGCTCGAACGCCGCTTATCATCTCCGGCGCGACGGATGACGCGACGGATAAATACTACGTCGCAAACGAGGTCATACCGCATTTGGAACTTGGCCATAAGGACGAAGAGACCAAGGTAACAACGGGCGATTTCCTGTTGGATGAAAAGAATCATTCATCCGTTCTGACTGAACAGGGCGTCAGCAAAGCGGAACGGCTGTTGGGCGTTTCGAATCTTTACGATCCGGCAAACATGGACCTTTTGCACTGCGTCGAGCAGGCACTTAAAGCTCACACATTGTATAAGGCCGATCATCATTACGTGGTGCAGGAAGGCGAAGTCATTATCGTTGACGACTTTACCGGCCGGCTAATGCAGGGCCGCCGCTGGTCTGACGGGCTGCACCAGGCGGTCGAGGCCAAGGAAGGAGTCAAGATCGAACGCGAGAACCAGACGCTCGCCACCATCACGCTGCAAAACTATTTCCGCATGTACGAAAAGCTCGGCGGCATGACAGGTACGGCCGAGACCGAAGCCGAGGAATTCGGCACCGTGTATTCGCTCGACGTTGTTCAGATCCCGACCAATATGCCGATGGTCCGCAAGGACACATCGGATGTTATCTATCGAACGCTGCCCGAAAAATGGGATGCGGTTGTCGAGGAGATCAAGGAACTTCACGCACAGGGCCGCCCCGTTTTGGTTGGTACGGTCTCGGTTGAGAATTCTGAACTGGTCGCGGAACGCCTGAAACAAATGGGTGTGCCGCACAATGTTCTAAACGCCAAATACCACGAACGCGAAGCAGAGATAATTGCCCAGGCCGGCCGAAAGGGATCGGTAACTATTGCAACGAACATGGCCGGCCGCGGTACCGACATTTTGCTTGGCGGCAACCCGGAATTTCTTGCGAATGATTATCTCAAACGCATGGAGATAAACCCGGACGAAGCGACGCCGGAACAATTCGAGGAACAACTCAGAAAGGCAAAGGCAGTCGTTGCTGAAGAGCACAAAGCGGTCGTCGAGGCCGGCGGATTGCACATTCTCGGTACCGAGCGGCACGAATCGCGCCGCATCGACAACCAGCTTCGCGGACGTGCCGGACGCCAGGGCGATCCCGGTTCGTCACGCTTCGTGCTTTCACTGGAAGACGACCTGATGCGAATTTTCGCCGGCGACAAGGTGCGTTCGATGATGGAATGGCTTGGGATGGAAAAGGGCGTGGCGATCGAATCGAAAACGGTTTCGCGCCAGATCGAACGTGCCCAAAAGGCCGTCGAGGCACGCAACTTTGAAACGCGTAAACACGTTCTAAAATACGACGACGTGATGAACAAACAGCGTGAAACGATCTACAGCCTCCGCCGCCAATTGATGTTTGAGCCGGAGCATCGCGAGTATCTGCTTGGCGACACCGGCGTTGCGCGCGACCTGCTCCACGATCTGACCGACCATTTCCTTCCGGTCACGACCGCACCCGACAAATGGGACGTTGACACCTATGCCGCCGAGATCGAAAGCATCTACGCGCTCGATCCTGCCGCCGATGCCGATGTCGATTTCAAAAAGATGAGTGCGGACGCGATTCAGGACGCCATCTGGGAAAAAGCATCTGCGGCCTATTCAGAAAAGGAAAAAATGGCGGGTGAAGATTCGCTTCGTGCCTATGAGCGTTACATCATGCTCAATATCATCGACTCGCAATGGAAAGATCACCTCGCGTCGATCGATCAGGTAAAACAAGGCATCGGGCTTGTCGGTTACGGGCAGAAAGACCCGCTCGTCGAGTATAAGAAACAGAGCTTTACGATGTTTCAGGATATGCTTGACCGCATCGATACGAACACGACCAAGGCACTTTTCCACCTCCAGATCGTGAGCCACGACGAGCAGGAAGAACAGGAACGCCTCGCCCGTCTCGAACACCAGCGTGCCCGCCGCCAGGCCGCCGGAATGGCGTTCACCGGTGCCATGGCCGGTGCCGAAGCCGCCGGTGCCGAAGCCGCGAGACACACACCGTTCGTCCGCGATCAGCCAAAGATCAAACCCAACGAACCCTGCTACTGCGGCTCCGGCAAAAAATTCAAAAAATGCCACGGGGCGGGGATATAGCAGGCGGCGAATGGGTCCGATACCCCGTTTAAGTGAATGAAGAGGCCGTCGCCGAATTCAAAGTTCGGCGACGCATCGTTCACCAATCGTCTGTTAAAATTGAATTGATAGTAAACCTGCCGGAATGGAAAGCCGTTAACTGTATCTCCGCCGTCGGCATGGCGGTCAACTTCCAAAATGCTCGGGCACCATATAAACATCTAAATTTGAAAAGGGCCGTCCCACGAAATGGGCGGCCCTTCCCTTACCTCCACGGTTTGAAACATATCAAGGCATCCCGAACAAATAGGCACTTTGTGCCGGAACATCGCCGCTTACGCCGAACGGGCGGACGCGGAAACTGCCAGGTGTGTTCGTGCCGGTTGAATGGGTGATGTACCATTCACCGGTGGATGGGCGAAAGACGGCAATATCGTCGCGGTTATCGCCGTTATAATCCGCGGCGACCGGGATATCGCCGGGCGCACCCCAGTTTCTGATGTAGTTTTGGTTAATTGTCGTTCCGCTCAGTTTTATCTCCCACCTGCCATTGGTTGGACGATAAACAGCCAAATCGTTAAGGCCGTCACCGTCAAAATCGCCGCTTATTGGAACGTCACCCGGCTGGCCCCACTGAACTTCCTGCAGGCTGCCGCCCGAAACTTGCCACGACCTCAATACAAAAGTGCTGGTCGAAGGGCGATAGACCGTCGGGCTGGACTGAAACGGTTCGGCGTGGATATACCGTCCGTGCATCGGCACATCGCCCGGCTGTCCGAACTGCAGGACATTGATGTGATAATTGCTGCCCTCGATCCGGTACCAATTGCCGTTATCGGGCCGATAGATCGTGAAAGGTGCCTTGCGGTCCCATGCCACATTGCCGCCGATCGGAGCATCGCCATCCTGTCCCCATTGCAGCGTTGAAAAGGTAATCGTTCCCGAATTTATCCAATACCACATTCCGTTCTCGGGCCGCCAAACCGCAATGTCCGTCTTGCCGTCGCCGTCATAATCCGCCGGCACCGGCACGTCCGTCGCGACCCCAAATTCGAAGACTGTAAAATTGCTCTCCGTTTGCGTGTACCACAGCCTGTTAGACGGCCGGTAAACGACAAAATCGGCCATACCGTCACCATCGTAATCAAACCCGCGGCCCGGAATGTCCGGCCGCCCGTCAGCTTTGATCCGCATCAGGCTCATTCTGTCCGATGTTCTGACTTCCAGGTCCTGACCCACGATGTAAATACGGCCGTCCGGAAGAACTTTCATATCGTTGACCCTTCCGCTGAACGTGTAAGGGCCGGAATAAAACGTCGAATCAACGAGCCCGTTCGGATTTACCCTTAGCAAGCTGCTGCCGGTCGCGACTAATATTTTGCCGTCCGACAGAACGGTTGTTGCCCGGCCGCCCGAGTTCGTACTTGAAAACGTCGGGTCGATCGCACCGTTTGGTTCCAGGCGTGCAAGGCCGACTCGCGTGTTCGTCCCGTCAGTGATCGTAAACGTACCGCCGACGAGAAACCGCCCGTCCGCTAGCCGCGTGATCGAATAGATCGTGCCGTTGCCGAAATCCGGCGGTACGAACGAATCATCGCGTGTGCCGTCCAGGTTCGTGCGGAACATATCTAACACCGCAAGGTTTGAACCATTTAATCCGCCGCCGACTACGAGTTTGCCGTCCGGCTGAACGAGCATTGTCTCCACCAGATCGTTCACAGAACTCACCGTGCCCGTGATCTGGACCGTCATAAATCCGGCGTCGGTCGACCCGTCAGAATTGAGCCGCTGGATGCGAACCGACTGCTGAAGGACCTGGTCGGCAATATATATCTTATCGTCGGGCCCGACGGCCATCGCCACGATCCGCCCCAACCCGGTCCCGGGCACCATGTTGCAGTCAAATGAATTGTCAACTGAGCCGTCAACGTTAAGCCTTACCACCCTTTCTTGCTGGCTCTGTGCGTACTGCAGCCCGTACAAAATCTTGCCGTCAGGTAATTTATGCAGGACCCGCCCCGGCAATGTAGAAAAAACACCGTCGCTTGTGCCGTCCGGATTGAACCGCTGCAGCATCCCGCGTGCGGCGACGATGACCTTTCCGTCGTCTTGCACGACCAACGAATAGGCCTCAATGTTTCCGTAGACGCCGCCGCTAACGTTCGGAACGAATCCGCCCTGAAGCTGCCCGAAAGCAGCCCAATGGCCGCACAAAACAACCGTGACGAACAGCATCGGCAAAAAGATTCTGTTATTGCGAAGGAGAAATTTCAACATAATTTTGCTTTCCTTTTTATTTCGAACGATCCCGGTGCGGGGAACGGGGAACTTTAGAAAAAAATAGCGCAAATCCGGAGCGAAATACAAATATTTCTTCGGACTCACGTCCAAATTCGCGGCACGTGCATCACCACGGGCTAATCGATCAACAAAGATACCGCCATCTTCCCGAGCGTGACGCGGCCGCAAACACACCTCCCCGGTAGAACAAATCCGCTCACGACCAACCGACCTGTAATCCTGTAATTTTTTGAGATTTTGCGGAACCTTAGCCTTTCACGCAGGTTAAGACCAGAAAGTTCTCAATAATTTCATATCCGGGACGAAACTCGGGAACCCTGATTCTCTAACTGCCCGCGACCGAGCAGTTTTGTTCGTAACTCTTGCAAGCCATTTCTGCCCGACCCTTGAGATCATTAAGCTTTTATCGAAACAAAAAAGGCGAGAGGCTTGGCTGATTTGCGGATAGATAATCGGCCGGCAGCGGCTGAATACGAGGAACATTCGAATGCAGCTGATGCAGCCGAATACAGCTGCATGCTTCACCGCTGGCCCGAAAAAGCCCGGGACGGCGGAGGAACGCGAACCAGTCTTCTCGACGGTAAACTTCAATGTCAATTACTCTTAGGTGGTGCGAGTTTCTTCAGGCTTCCCTGGCCGCTTATTTGGCGGCTGCCGGCGACGCGTTCGGCTTGGGCGAAGGCGCGGAGGAAATTTTCGCCGAGGACCTTGCGAATGTCCTGTTCGGAGTAGCCGCGTTTCAGCATTTCATAGGTGACCAGGACAAGATCTTCCATACCATGCATCCCGGCGGGCAGGAACGGAACGCCATCGTAATCGGAACCGATGCCGACATTATCGACCGTCCCGGTCACCTGTTTTACGTGATCGATATGATCGACGATACGGGTGTACGGCGTGATATAGATCGGGTTGGCGTCAAACAGCTTCCGCTCGGCCTCGTTGTACCCGACCTGGTTATCTTTATTTTGTTCGCGTAGTGCCTGAAGCTGCGGCCGCAAACGTGCCGACCGCTCGTTCTCTTCCTTGTTCGTGCGTGCGTCGAGGAACGACGGATAGAAGTTGATCATTATCACGCCGCCGTTTTGGGCCACGCGTTTGAACACGGCGTCCGAAACATTGCGCGTATGGTCCTGAACGCCGCGCGCCGACGAGTGCGAAGCAATCACCGGAGATTTTGTAATGTCCAAAACGTCATTCATCACCTTTTCCGAAACGTGCGAAATGTCCACCAGCATCCCGAGCCGGTTCATCTCACGGACAACTTCCTTGCCAAAATCGGAAAGGCCGTTGTTCTTCGGCTTATCGTTGTGTGCATCGGCCCAATCATGCGAAACATTGTGCGTCAGCGTCATATAGCGAATGCCGAGCCGATAGAAATCGCGCAGGGCGTAAAGCGAATTCTCGATCGCATAACCGCCTTCGATGCCCATCAGCACACAGACCTTGTTCTGCTTTTTCGCCTGTCGGATCTCGGCGGAGGTCGTGCATAGCGATAGCTGCCGCGGATGCTTTTCAACCTCGCGGTAGGTCGCGTCGATCAGGTCCATCGCCCGCCGCATCGCTCCGCCCGTGCGAAGCGTGTCGCCCGAAACATAGATCGAAAAGAACTCGCCGGTAATGCCGCTGGCCTTGAACCGGTCGAGATTGGTATGGAACGGGCTGCCGTCAACGTGAAACTTTCCGACATTCGGGGTCGCAAGATCAAAATCCTCATCGACCATCGGTGAAGGGATGTCATTATGGCCGTCCACGATGATAGCTTTCTTGTGGATCTTGAGAGCACGGGCCCAAAGGGCGGCATCGGCGTCCTTAGGCATCGTCTGAGCGAACGAAGTAATGCAAAGAAGCAACAGGATAGCTTGCGAACGTAATATTTTCATATTTTTTTAGAGAGGACGGGCTTTTATCAGATTGTAGCCTGTTTCCGTGATTTCTGAAAACTTGCGGCGGCCGTCTCTCAAAACGAGGTCATAACACCGCCGATATTTACTGTCCGTTCTCAAAAAGGATAGGAGAAGGCCGGGCTCTGATATATCGCCGAGCTGTCGAGCAGCGGGAAGAATCGGCCGCATAGCTTTTCGCCGCGCGGAACCGGCGGAATTCCAAAGAGGAGCGGCTCATCGGAATCCGAAACGACCCCGTCGCGGATGAAATTCAAAACCACGGCACGACGCGGCCGATCGGAAGAGTTTTCGAAAGATCCGTGAAGCGTTAAAGGGTGATGAAAACTGGCTTCACCGGCCAAAAGTGTAGCGGGAACCGGCAGAAACTCTGCACTTTGCTCAAGGTTCAAAAACTGAAAAACTGATTCCATGTTTCCGGACAGCTCGTAGCGCGGCAGCAAAGGCCAGCGGTGGCTTCCCGGAACATAATGGACGCATCCGTTTTCTTCGGTCGAATCATCAAGGCCGATCCAGCACGTCAGGTGGGCCATCGGTTTCGTACGCGTCCAATATGAATAGTCCTGATGCCACTCGACCACGGCACCGTCTCGCGGTGGTTTTACGAATATCTGATCGTGCCAAAAACGGACCGGGCCATCAAGCAGCTGTTCGGCGGCTTTCACAACCGAAGGCAAAAAGATGACATCGTGGAAAGCAGGCGACACCCGCCAAGCCCCAAGAGCATGAAAGAGGACCCGGCCCGGATCGGTCGATTCGTTCAGGTGAAATTCATAGAACCTGAGATCGTCTGCCATCTTTGCCAACATTAATGCGTGCAGTTCTTGGCGAAGAATGTTGACCTGATCGCCGGTAAGGACCCGGATCCCCGTCACGAATCCTTTCGTCAGGAAATCCGAGATCTGTTCCTGGGCCAAACTGTCTTCGGCGCGGATATTTTCGCAAAAGAATGACTCGGAAACCGGACGATCGAACTTTGAAAGGTCTGACATTCTGTTCACATGCCGTATGATACTTCATCCGCATACGCCCACCCATATTCAAATTGAGATCAGTGGTACGAGTTTTGCCCTTATTATCTCGGGCCGGCACTGCAAGTTAGGCCGCAATATCCGGCAAACTATTTTGCCACAATAGTTACGGCGATTCCACGCGATTCACCGACTCCCGCAACTCCCACTATTTGTCAGTCAAAATGACAAAATTCGGCAAGATCATTCTGAATGAATGCCCTTCCGAAAGGGGAAACACGCTATTTCAAACTTAACTGAAAGCAATCAATTTCAATCCGGAATGGCCAATCGGACCTCTCCGGCGGTTGACGATACAATTTATCGGGGATTTATTGAAAATCTCCCGGCGCTCTTTTATGCCGTTTCCTCAGATCCGCCGTTTACGCCTTTCTATGTCAGTCCGGCCTTTGAGCGATTTGGATATCCGCTGGATGTTTGGTGCAGCGACCCCGAGATCTGGCTTAAGGTTATCCACCCCGAAGACCGGGATCGGGTGTTGAGCTTGACGGCAGATTCGACCGGTACAGGAGAAGAGGTCGATTATGAATACCGCATTCTCGACGCAGCGGGAAAATTTCACTGGGTGAGGGACCGCGGATGCCTGATCCGCGATGAACAAGGGAACGTCCTTTATCGCGAAGGCCTGATGTTTGATGTTACCGATCGTATGCAGGCAGAAACGGCATTGCGGCAGAGCGAGGAATGTTATCGGGCGTTGTTCGAAAATGCCAATGACATCATCTACGTTCATGACCTTCAGGGGAACTATATTTCCTTGAATAAAGCGGCTGAGCGCATCTTTGGTTACACTCGCGATGAGGCGTTGAAGTTAAATATGTCGCAGATAGCGGCACCGGAGCATCTTGCCCTCGCTCGGCAAATGCTGCAAGAAAAGCTTGCCGGTTCGACTAAGCAAACCTCCTATGAGATGGACTGTATCCGAAAGGACGGCAGGCGGCTGACGCTGGAAATAAACAGCTCCGTTATCGAAGAAGAAGGCGTTGCAGTAGCTGTCCAGGGTATCGCCCGTGATGTTACGGAAAGAAAGTCCGCAGAAGAGGCAATGCGGGAAAGCGAGAACAAGTACCGCGACCTGTTCGAGAATGCGAATGACCTCATTTACACCCATGATCTAAACGGAAATTTTACTTCGCTGAACGGAGCCGGCGAAAGGATAACCGGCTATACAAGGGATGAGGCCCTTTCGATGAATGTTGATAAGGTCGTCGCTGCTAATTCGCTCGCCGGCGCGCGCGCGATGACGGCGCTTAAGCTCAACGATCAGGCGGCCACGACTTATGAGGTTGATATCATTGCCAAAGACGGACGCACCGTTTCACTAGAATTAAGCACAAGGCTTATTTGCGAAAAAGGCTTACCGGTAGGCGTGCAGGGCATCGGCCGCGACATCACCGAACGGAAACGTCAGGACGAGGCGATCAAGGCCAGCGAGCAGAAATTCAGGCATCTCGGTGAAGGTATCTTTCACCAGGTGTGGACGGCGGACAGCTCGGGATGCCTGGATTATGTGAACGGCAGGACCATGGAATACTTCGCCCGCCAAAGCTCTGAACTTATCGGCAAGGAGTGGATGAACTTTGTTCATCCGGATGACGCTGAAGATTGTCTGCGGCGGTGGGAACACTCAGCAGCTACCGGAGATTTCTTTGAAATGGAATATCGGCTGCTTCGGCATGACGGTGTTTACCGGTGGCACATGTCGCGTGCAAATTGCGGGCGGGACGAGAACGGAACGATCGTTAGGTGGTTCGGGACCAATACCGATATCGACGACCAAAAGCAAAGCGAAACGAAGCTTAATTTTTATGCCCGCCACGACCCGCTTACGAACCTTCCAAATCGGTCTGAGTTCATGAACCATCTTAGGATGGCGATCGATCGGGCCGATGGAAACCAAATGACGCGGTTCGCGGTACTTTTTCTTGACCTTGACCGATTTAAGGTCATAAATGACAGCCTCGGCCATTTGGTTGGCGACGAGCTGCTGCGGCAGATCGCCGAACGCCTGCAGAACCATGTTCGGCCGGGCGATGTTGTCGCTCGTCTGGGCGGTGATGAATTCACCATCCTGCTCAATCGCACCGGAAGCATAAGCGATGTTTCTCAGGTGGCGGAAAGGGTACAGCGAAATCTTTCGAGGCCGTTCAAGATCGACGGATTTGAGGTCTTTACGTCAGCCAGCATCGGAATCATCGTTTCGGACGAGATCATGCGTCAGCCCGAAGATTTTCTTCGCGACGCCGACTCGGCGATGTACCGGGCAAAAGAGGCGGGAAAGGCACGTTACGAAATATTCGACCGGGCCATGCATGCCCACAACCTCAACCTGCTTGAGCTTGAAACGGACCTGCGCCACGCTGTCGAGCGTAAGGAGTTTGAGCTGCTGTATCAGCCCATCGTTGATCTTGTGACAGGCAGCGTGCACGAATTTGAGGCGTTGATCCGATGGCGGCACCCGCGGCACGGGCTTGTCGGCCCGGACAATTTTGTTTCATCCGCCGAAGAAAGCGGGCTGATAATTCCAATCGGTGATTGGATCGTCCGCGAGGCCTGTTCACAGCTGGTCGAGTGGCAAAAAAAGTCCAGCGTCGAACTCTCGGTTAGTGTCAATCTTTCAGCGAAACAGTTAATGCACCCGACGCTGATCGAGCAGATCAGCTCGGCACTGAGTGAAACCAACCTTTCTGCCAAACAGCTAAAACTGGAAGTGACGGAAACGAATGTAATGGAGCACAGCGAGCGTTCGATGAGCGTCCTTTCAGAACTCTCTAAGCTAGGCGTTTCATTGTCAACTGACGATTTTGGTACCGGATATTCAAGCTTGAGCTACCTTAGGCGCTTTCCCTTCGACCGACTTAAGATCGACAGGTCATTTATCGACGAGATGGGCAGCAGCGAAAAGAATGTTGCGATCGTGAAGACAATCTTGATGCTTGGTGAAAATTTGGGCATTGAGGTCGTGGCCGAGGGCATAGAGACCGAAGACCAGCTTGAGCGTCTGCGGTCAATGGGCTGCCGCCTTGGCCAGGGATATCTTTTCTCGCGGCCGGTGGACGCACCTTCGGCAGCCAAGATACTTCAGTACGGGATCGAACGATACAATTCAAATGAGGCGGGCTTCGGCCCGACATGGCCGGTCCTTGAATTAAGCAAACTTCAATGAAAAAAAAGGATGCGGCGAACTATCGCAGCCGCATCCCGATTCTATTTAGGCCGGACTATTTATCCCCGGTTTGAACGCTCGTCCGCGGTTTCGCGTTCTTTACATGTTTATCAAACCACTGGACCATCTCGAATAAAGTATGTTCCACCGATTCCTTAGCTGAATATCCGTGCGATTCAAGCGGCAGCATCACAAGGCGTGCCGTCCCGCCGTTACCTGAGATAGCGGCGAATAGGCGTTCCGACTGCATCGGATACGTTCCCTGATTATTGTCGGCCTCACCGTGTATCAGCAAGATCGGTTCCTTGATCTTATCAGCGTAAAAAAACGGCGAGACCTTGGCGTACAATTCGGGAGCATCCCAAAATGTCCGCCGCTCCGACTGGAAGCCGAATGGCGTCAAAGTGCGGTTGTATGCACCGCTGCGTGCAATTCCGGCGCGAAACATGCGGGAATGAGCAAGCAGATTTGCGGTCATGAACGCCCCGTAGCTGTGGCCGCCGACACCGACCCGGTCCCGGTCAACTACACCCATTTCCACACCCTTGTCGATCGCTGCCTGTGCTGAATCGACGACTTGCTTTACAAAAGTATCATTGACCGTTAGCGGATCGCCGACCACGGGCATCGTAGCATTGTCGAGTACCGCATAGCCTTGAAGCAGGAAGAACAAATGTGATATGCCGCCGATCTGGGTAAACCGGTTCGTCGATCCCGTCACTTGTCCGGCGGTTGCCGGATCGGTGAATTCGAGCGGATATGCCCACACCAGCGTCGGCAGCGGTGTCCCGGGCTTGTAACCGGGCGGCGTATAGAGCGTGAACGAAAGTTCTACGCCGTCGGCCCGTTTGTATTTCACGAGCTGCTTTTGAATGCCCCTAAGCTGCGGGGCCGGGTCCTTGAAATCCGTTATCCGCCGTGAGGCCATAGCTGTACAGATCGATCCTGGCGGGCAAACCTGTCGAATATAAATATTTGGCGGCTCGACAACTGATTCCTTGCGGGTAAGAAAATTCGTCCCGCTATCGTCCATCAATGCAACGAATGATTCATACTCTTCAATACCCGACCGAAAGATCTCTTCTGTTTGAAGCGTTTTAAGATCGATCCGCCGAAGGAAAGGACGATCGCCGTCGGGCGACGCTCCGCTTCCCTGAAGAAAGATGAAATCACCGCTCTGACGAACGACACTTGAACCGCTAGAAAGCAGTTTTGTGACCGGCTGGCCGATGTCGTTGTATCGGTCGTTAACATTCAGGTCCGAGATCATCCTGCTCGACGACGGCGAACGATAATCAGTTACAAACATGCGACGCCGCTGATTGTCGCGGTTATAATCAAAAAACAACATCAGCCCGTCTTTCTCGCCAAACATCCGGCCCTGAAAGCGCTGTTCGGTCTTTAGCATCTCCGCGGGTTCGCCCGTGAATGGTGAATTCCAAGACATCAGCTTGTCCCGCGGGCTTACCTTTTTTCGCGGATCGCCGCCGTCGAGGGCCTCTACCCAAGTCAACATTGCCCCCTCCGACGGCACCCATCCGTAGCTTCGCGGCCCGACCGGAACACCCTGCGCCGGCAGGTTATCCTGAAGCGGAGAATTTACCACGGTTTTGACAAACTTTCCGTTCGAGTCCCAAATTTCCACTTTTTTTGGAAATCTGTTCGCCGGGAACTGGTATGAATAGGGACGCTCGATGCGTGTCGTGAGAATATATTTGCCGTCCGGCGAAAATGATGCATCGTCAAATATGGCTGGTGTTCCGATCTCGCGGACCTTTCCGTCAACATCGATCAGAGCTATTTGCGACGCCGCATAATATTCGAAGAGCTTTTCGTCATTCGGATTCTTCAATAGGTCCTGAAACGTCTGAACAACACCGCTGCGGCCGGCCGTTTCCTGAATGCTTGGTTCGTTCGGCGTAATATTTTGGTACGCCGGTGCGGGCCCTCGTTTCGTCGGGACAAGCAATGCCGAAATTGTCCGCGGCCCCTCCCAACTATAGCCGCCGAACGCGGTATTAACGTAAACATTCTTTACTTTTGCCGCCTTTCCTGTTGCGGTTTCAACTATCCAGAGCTCGACCCCAGTTGGAGTGATGTTGCCGGCGGCAATGTACTTTCCATCTGGAGACCATTGAGGCTGAACGATCTGCGCACCGACCGGAAACGACACGGCTGTTTCTTTTCCGTCAGCGACATTCTTTAACCGCATGTTTACCGAATAAGGCTGGCGGTGCTGACCGTTTGTATTCGGGTTTATCCGAAGGCCCGCAATGCGGAGCATGGGTTGAGCAAGTTCAGAGATCGGCGGGTAGCGCAGCGGCTCAAGCAGTGCAATGCGGTCCCTTGTCGGCGAAATTGAGGTGCCCGGAATAGCCGGTGCGTTCAAAGCATCCAAAATTGCCTTGGGCGGTTGTTTATATGATCCTTGGCCAAATGCCAGTCCGGCGCAAAAAAGACCGATCGCAAAAAGTAAGAGTTTCCTATTCATCTTCGCCTCCAAATCACCTTATCAAAACTGTAAAAATGAAAATTCGAGATCGAACCCATGCAGCGTACCTCGGCCCGCATCTTTCCGACGCGAATAAGAACATCACCTGAAACCGGCAGGTCTCCGCTAATCTCGTTCACTTCGACCGCACCATCCGGGTTATCGCCGCCGCGAGGGAATATTGCAAAAAATACTAAATTTGTTTGCCGAACAAACCCTTACGCTTACTGCTTGGCACGCACCTTTGGCGATAATAAAGTCGTGATATTCGAAATCGCGGACAGTTCCGCGGACGAAAGCTTGGGACGAATTTCAGCCAAACATTACGCGATGTTTTTTCGGAGACTAAATGCCATTGGCCGTAAATAGAAAGCCTGAGATCACAGCCAATAAAATAGGCCAATTCATTTTCTCAGCCGCGTCAGTCCCTTGATGACCTCAGCGGCGACCGTCGGGATAGCATCGCGGTCATTTGCATGGTTTTCGGTATAGACCGCAAGTACGAATTTCAGCCCGTCTCCGGTTTCTATATAAGCCGCGTCATGCCGGGCCCGACTCGTCCAGCCTGCTTTCGACCACAACTTGGCGTCGGTCATTTTCGCGTCGATCAGCGCTTTTCCCGAAAAGGCAACCGATTGATTGTCCGGATCGGATGAAGGCTTGAAAGGATCGCGCTTCATCAGGTCCATCATCGACTTGGTCCGCTCCGGCGTGTTCATCCGTCCAAGCACTATCTCGGCCAGCAGCCGGGCGGTTGCGTTGGTCGTGATCATGTTCCGGTTCTGTCCTTTGTAGTTCCGCGACTGCTGCTCGATGCCGTATGCATCCTCGCAAAACGTCTTCTGATTGACGTTGATATTCGTATATCCCATCGAAGCAAAGAACCGGTTCACGCGGTTTCGCTTGAACTGCCATTGCTCGAATTCCTTTTGCGGCAGTTCTGCCCCGCTAGAGGTATCGGTAAGTACATCGAGAATGTACTGTGTTGCCTCGTTTGAGGAATCTACTATCATATCCCGCAGGCCTCGTGCGATCTCCGGCGTCAGCGTTATCTTAGCGTCCTCTAATTGCCGTTCGAGGGCGGCCATGTAGAACATCTTAACGACGCTCGCAGGATAGATCGGCCTTTCGCCGGCGACGTTCGACCAACGCAGGCTATTCGGGTCAGATACGTCGATCAACGTCGCCGCGATCTCTTCAGATTTGAAGTTCTTGCCGTTTGAAGCGTCGAACATTCGGCCGACAGCCGCTTTCAGCACCGATTCCAGATCAGCCGAAGATTTAAGGTCCGGTGCCTGATAATTCTTTGGCGGAACGATCTCTATCTTTGCCCGGCCATTCTGTGCGAAAACAGGAATAAACGAAAGGCATAAAACGACCAGACAGAATATTGCTCTCGGCATATTTTTACTCATTTAGCAATGGATATCTTTACGGAAAGTAGTTTTCAGAGTATAAACGAAAAACGTTCTCTCAGAAAGCTGCTCCCCGGAAAACAGGAATGACAGAAGAAAAATTAGTGCGCGGCATGGGGCGATGGGACCTGACCGCGATAGCGATCAACACTATCATCGGGACCGGTATTTTCATCCTTCCCGCCAAGGCGGCAGGGCTTATCGGAGATTTCAGCCTTGTCGCTATCGTGGCATGCGCGGTCATAATCGGGTTAATAGTATTGTGTTTTGCCGAGGTATCAAGCCGGTTCGACGCGACCGGCGGGATGTATCTGTACGCACGCGAAGCGTTTGGCCCGATCATCGGCTTCGAGACAGGATGGCTTTACTGGATCGTGCGCGTCGCAACCTATGCGGCAAACTGCAATGCGTTCCTCATTTATCTTGCATATTTTTATCCGCCGGCCAACGAAGGTTCGCTGCGAATCGTTCTGATCTGCCTGGTCCTGCTTCCGATGACGGCCGTGAATTACATCGGCGTACGCCAGTCCACGCTCCTTACAAACATATTCACGGTCGGCAAACTTCTGCCGCTGCTCATATTCGTTGGCGTCGGCATCTTCTTTATCGAACCTTCGAATTTCACCTTTGCAAAGTCGCCAACGTCATCAGATTTTTCCGAAGCGGTCCTGTTCCTTATCTACGCCTATGTCGGTTTTGAGGCGGCCGTGATCCCGGCGGGTGAGTCAAAGGACCCGAAACGTGATCTGCCGTTCGCTCTCTTTGTCGCACTAGGGGTTTGCACGGTCCTTTACATCCTTATCCAGGCCGTCGCTATCGGCACACTGCCCGGCCTTGCCGAGTCAAAAACGCCGCTCGCCGATTCGGCAAGAGGATTTCTCGGCAGTTTTGGAGCCGGGTTCATCGCCATTGGTGCTCTCGTATCGATCCTCGGCAACCTCAACGGCGGATTCCTTGCCGCTTCGCGCCTGCCTTACGCGATGGCGAAGGAGCAGGAATTGCCCCAAGCGGTAGGCAAGATCCACGAAAACTTCAAAACGCCGCACATTTCGATCATCATCACCGCAGCCGCGATCCTCGCCTTGACCATCTACAGTTCGTTCTTTACGGCCGTAACGATCGCGACTGTCACTCGATTGATGGTTTATGCGGTTACATGCCTTGCCCTGCCGGTATTCAGGCGGCGTGAGGACGTGGAGAAAGCAAGTTTTCGGGCCCCGTTCGGCATTGCCGCGGCCGTCCTTTCGCTTCTGCTTATCGGTTGGCTGTTAACGGATAAACGTGTGTTGACGGAAAGTTTGCCGATACTGAT
>Ga0138256_10001018_pt1 | contig 30071 bp, 25 predicted proteins | sample KNB2016incub_MG_FD_105486 | JGI IMG/M metagenome (GOLD analysis project Ga0138256, IMG submission 105486) | Active sludge microbial communities from wastewater in Klosterneuburg, Austria - KNB2014incub_MG | ecosystem: Engineered > WWTP > Activated sludge > Unclassified | place: Austria... | reverse complement strand
TCATTGTTCGCAGCGCCGTTTCTGGGAACCGGAGTTCGAAGGCAGCGATCTCAACTTCGCCGGCTGGGCGAAGAAACTCACCGGGGTGCCTACCATCACGGTGGGATCGGTGGGCCTCAGCGGGGAATTCACGGCCGCCTTCCGCGGTGACGGATCCACGCCCACGCCGTTGGATGAACTGGTGCGTCGTTTCGACCGCGGCGACTTCGATCTCGTGGCCGTAGGCCGGGCTTTGCTGGCCGACGCGCACTGGGTGGAGAAAGTGCGCGACGGAAGGACCGGTGACCTGCTGGGCTTCAGCAAGGAGGCGCTGACCGTGTTGGAATGATCCCCTTCTCCATCCTCGATCTGGCCCCGGTGGCCGAGGGGTCCACCGCCACGGATGCCTTCCGCAGCGCGGTGGAACTGGCGCGCGAGGCCGAGCGCCTCGGCTATCACCGGCTCTGGTACGCCGAGCACCACGGCATGGCGGGCATCGCCAGCGCGGCCACGGCGGTGGTGATCACGCGCGTGGCCAGCGCCACGGAAAAAATACGCGTGGGCAGTGGCGGCGTGATGCTGCCCAACCATGCGCCGTACATCATCGCCGAACAGTTCGGTACGCTCAACGCGATGTTCCCCGGCCGCATCGACCTGGGACTGGGCCGCGCACCGGGCACCGATCAGGCCACGGCACAAGCGCTGCGCCGCGACCTCAACGCCAGCGCCGAGCGGTTCCCCAGTGATGTGCGGGAACTGCAGCATTGGTTCAGCGCGCCGGAACCCGGCCAGCGCATCGCGGCCTTCCCGGGCGCCGGGCAGAACGTGCCGATCTGGTTGTTGGGCAGCAGCCTGTTCAGCGCGCAACTCGCCGCGCACATGGGCCTGCCCTTCGCCTTCGCTTCGCACTTCGCGCCGGAGCACATGGCCCAGGCCATCGCGCGGTACCGCGCGCACTTCGAGCCCAGCGCACAGTTGGACAAGCCCTACGCCATGCTCACGGTGAACGTCATCGCGGCGGATACCGATGCGGAAGCCCACAGGCTGCTCACCAGCATGCAGGTACAATTCGTCAACCTCGTGCGCGGGGTGCCGGGCCGGATCCAACCGCCGGTGGACGACATTGAGCGTTACTGGACACCGGCGGAGAAGGCCTGGGTGGAAAAGTCGCTCGCACGTTCGTTCGTGGGCAGCGCCGAAACCGTGGAACGTGGCCTGCGCGCCTTCCTCGACGAGTTCCGCCCGGACGAGCTGATGATCAGCGGGCACTTCTTCGATCCAGCAGCGAGGTTGCGGTCGATCGGGATCGCGGCGGCGGTGAGAACGGTGTTGGGCCGGGAATGACCGCCCGCTGCGGGCACCAACGGACGGCGTACACTTGAGGCACGCGCGTATGCCCGGCCTTTACCTCCATATCCCCTTCTGCCGCCGAGCCTGCACCTACTGCGACTTCCATTTCAGTACGTCCACCAGCGGCCGCGATGCCGTGCTCGATGCCATGTGCGCCGAACTGGACACGCGCGCGGCCGAGGCCGGTGGCCCGCTGGGAAGCATCTACTTCGGGGGCGGTACGCCCAGTTTGCTGGAGCCGGAGCGTATCGCGGCTTTCATACGACAGGCGCACGGCCTCTTCCGCGTGGAAGCGGACGCCGAGGTAACGCTGGAGGCCAATCCCGACGATATCACCGAAGAGCGCCTCGCCGCATGGAAGGACGCGGGAATCACGCGCATCAGTCTCGGAACGCAGAGCTTCCGCGAGGAACGCCTGAAGTGGATGGGCCGCGCCCACGATGCACAACAGGCCCTGCGAAGTATCGGCCTCATCGCACGCGCGGGTTTCACCTCGTGGACCATCGACCTTATCTACGGACTTCCGGGTATGACCCTGACCGAGTGGGACGAGCAGCTCGCCATCGCGCTGGACCACGGCATGCCGCACCTCAGCGCCTACTGCCTCACCGTGGAAGCGCGGACCTCCCTGGCCCACCAGGTGAAGAAGCGCATCGTGACGATGCCCGGCGACGGCGACCAGAGTGCCCAGTTCGACCGCTTGATGGAACGCATGGAAACCGCCGGCCTGGAGCATTACGAGATCAGCAACTTCGGCGGGCCGGGTCACCATGCGCGGCACAATACCAGCTATTGGGAAGGCGTGCCGTACCTCGGCATCGGACCTTCGGCGCACTCCTTCGACGGCGTTACGCGCCGCTGGAACGTGGCCAACAATGCCGCGTATGTGAGGGCCGTGCGCGAGGGCGTCCCGTACCACGAGAGCGAGACCCTTACGCCCGCGCAGCGCACCAACGAGCGTTTGATGACCGGTCTGCGCACCGCGAAAGGCGTGGACCTCGCCAAGCTCGGGGTGGACGCGCTGCGCGTCAACGCGGCGGAGTTCCAGCGCCATGTAGCGGGCGGTCTGCTCCACGTGTATGAGGGACGCTTAGTTTTGACCAGGGCGGGCCGTCATTTCGCCGACCGCATCGCATCGGACCTCTTCGTCACCGACGATGATCGCTGAGATCACCCACGACGGCCGCACTTTTCGTGTGGACCTTTCGGAACCGATCGACCTGTCGCTGCCGCTGCACGACGGCGAAGGCCAGGTGCGCGCGTGGTGGGTAGAGCCCGTGCGCATGGAACCCGTGCGGGCCAACGGCAAGGTGTACGCGGTGCAGGAAGGCGCCCCGGTCAATTTCCGCAACGTGTTCTTCAATCCGCACGGCCACGGCACGCACACCGAAAGCGTGGGTCACATCGCGCCGGAGGTGTACCCTGTTGGCGATCAGCTGAAGCGCTACTTCTTCACGGCGCAGCTCGTCAGTGTGATGCCTGAGGAACAACGCACCGCTGATGCGAAGGCCGATCTCATCATCACCTTGGAGCAGTTGCGCAATGCGGTGGGCGACCGTTCGCTCGAAGCGCTCATCATCCGCACGCTGCCGCAACACGACAACAGCGCGCGCGACTGGAGCGGCAGCGATCCCTGCTACTTGCAAAGCAGCGCCTGCGCGTGGCTGCGCGGCATCGGTGTGAAGCACTTGCTGCTCGATCTGCCCAGCGTGGACCGCGAAGAGGACGGCGGCGTATTGGCCGCGCATCACGCCTTCTGGGACTTCCCCAACACCGTGGATCGCGAGCGCACCATCACCGAGCTGATCCAGGTCCCGGCGGATGTGCGCGACGGTGACTACCTGCTGGAACTGCAACTGCCGCACCTGATGAACGACGCCACACCCAGCCGTCCGGTACTTTATGCCTTGCTGCCGGACTGACACCTCCGGCCTCACCCTTCACCCCTCACCGCTCACCTCCGCTTTCACACGTCCAATGACCCTCGACGACTTCCGCGCGCATTGCCTGCGGAAACCCGGCTTCAGCGAGGACTTCCCCTTCGGACCCGAGGTCCTGGTCTTCCGTGTGGCCGGTAAAATATTCGCGCTGATGGACGCCGACGCCTTCACCAGCGTGAACCTGAAGTGCGCTCCCGAGCGCGCCATCGAATTGCGCGAGCGCTACGAGGGGATCATTCCCGGCTACCACATGAACAAGCAGCACTGGAACACCGTGGATGCCACTGGCAGCGTGCCGCGCAAGTTGCTCCTTGAACTGGCGGACCACAGCTACGAGCTGGTGCGGGCGAGCTTGCCGAAGAAGGTGCGGGAGGGGTTGGGGTGAGCTTACTGCCCACGGTTCGCCTCGTCAGCGCCATTGATCGATAAATTCGCCCCGTGGCCACGAAACACTTCTGGCGCATCCTGCTGGGTTGGTTCTTCCGGGGCTTGCTGCTCACGGTGCCCATTGCGGTGCTGGTATGGGCGGCCGTACGCGCGCTGAACCTGCTGGACAGCCTGATCCCCATGGACACACCGGGGCTGGGCCTGCTCCTCCTGGTGGGCGGCGTCACCCTCATCGGCTGGCTGGGCAGTACCGTGCTGTACGAGCCCGTGGCCGACTTCGGCGCCGAGGTGCTCAAGCGCATCCCCCTGCTGAAGACCGTCTACGACGCCCTCACCGACCTCATGGAGGCCCTGGTGGGTAGCAAGCGCAAGTTCGACCGTCCCGTGTTGGTGCGTCTTACGCCCGGTGCTGTGCCCGAGAAGATCGGCTTCATGACCGCCAGCGACCTCGCGCACCTCGGGATCGCCGACGGCAAGGTGGCCGTGTACTTGCCGCACAGTTTCGCTTGGAGCGGCGACCTTTACATCGTGCCCGCCGAGAACGTGACCCTCTTGGACGCCAAGGCCGGTGACGTGATGAAATTCATCGTCAGTGGTGGTGTGGTGGAGGTGGACGAACCGTGACTTTCGCCGCCCGGCACGTCAATTGACATGCACAACGCAATCTTCCCCTTCATGAAAGCCCCTTTCACCCTCATCGCCGCCCTCGCGGCCCCCTTCGCCTTCGCCCAAACGCAGGTGACCACTTCGTCCTTCAAGTACAACGACGGCGTGCACCCCACGTTCAGCGTAACCATCCCCGGTACGGATGCGGACAAGGCGGAGAAGTGGTTCAAGGACCAGTTGAAGGCCATCAGCGCCAGTACGGGTGGGAAGAACGAGGTCGTCGGCATCGGTACGCGCCTGCCTGAAGTGAGCGGCGACACCATCCGTGTGTTCGTGAAGGCCGACCAGCCCAAGAAGAGCCCCGACGTAACGGTGCACGCCGCCTTCCGCGTGAACATGGCCTTCGTGGGCGCCGATGGCGACGAGGCCCAACGCGAGGCCTGCCGCAAATGGGTGTACCAGACCACCGTGGACCTGAAGAAGCACATGGCCCAGTTGGACCTTGACGCCGCCAACAAGATGTTGACCACTTTGGAAAGCGACCTGGCCGGGCTGGTGAAGGAGAAGGGCCGCGCCGAAGACAATCTCGAGAAGACCCAGCACGGCATCGTGGACGACCAGAAGAGCAAAGTGGAGGCCGAGGGCGAGGCGAAGATCCTGGAAACGAAAGTGGAATCAAAGAAGCAGGAGGTGGTCACCAGCCCTACTGAGGAGAACACGAAGGATCTGCAATCCCTCATGAAGGACCAGGAGAAATTGCGCAAGAAGGCCGGCAAGCTCACGGAGGACATCGCCGCCGGCAAGCGCAAGGTGGAGGACCTCGAGTTCCAGATCAAGAAGAACCTGAGCGAGCAGAACACCAAGACCAAGGCCATCGCCACACAGAAGGAAGCGGTGGCCCTGCTGACCGCGAAGCTGGCGGGGATCAATTGAGGAGCGTGCGGGGGTGACCGGGTGCAAGAGTGCGGGAGCGGGTCACCCTTGCACTCTTGCACCCTGTCGCCCCCGGCTAACTTTCCCGCATGACCCCCGCCTACCGGAACGCCCTGTTGTTGCTCCACTTCACGGTCTTCCTGTGGGGCTGGACGGCGGTCTTCGGCAAGTTGATCGGGCAGGACGCGCTGCAACTCGTCTTCACGCGCACCTTCATCGCGGTATGCGGCCTGGGCGCCTTCGCTTTGGTGGCGCGGCGCTCCTTCAGCATCGGTACCGTTGACCTGCGGGCCTGCCTGCTCACGGGCACGCTCATCTGGGCCCATTGGTTCACCTTCTATCACAGCATCAAGGTAAGCACGGCCAGCATCGGCGCGGCGTGCATGGCCACGAGCACGCTTTTCACCGCATTGCTGGAGCCCTTCTGGTTCAAGCGCGCCATCCGGCCGTACGAGGTGGTGCTGGGCGCGGTGGTCATCGGTGCGCTGTTGCTGTTGTTCGGGCTGGAGACGCGGTACCGCCTCGGCATCGCGCTCGGCGTGCTGAGCGCTGGGCTGAGTGCGTGGTTCAATATCGTGAACGGCGTCCTCGTACGGCGTGGCGATGCGGTGCTCATCGGTTTCTATGAATTGCTTTCCGTGGCCGCCTGTGCGGCCATCGTGCTGCTGGCGCAGGGCCGCGCGCCCGAGTTCCCGTGGGACCTCGGCCACCACGACCTCGGCTACCAATTGCTGCTCGGTCTGGTCTGCACGGCCTTCGCCTTTGTCACCGGTGTGGCCGTGATGAAGCAGCTCTCGCCCTTCACCGTGGTGCTCGCCGTGAACCTGGAGCCGGTGTACACCATCATCATCGCGCTCCTCATCTGGCGCCAGGGCGAGCGGCTCCATACGGGCTCTTATGTCGGTCTGGCCTTCATCCTCGCCTGCCTGTTCGCCAACGGATGGCTGCAGCGCCGCGAGCGCCGGCGCCAGGAGACCGTCACCATCGCCCCCTTCGCATGAACCGCCTGTCCGCCATCGGCCGCATCGCCCTCCTCGCCGGCGCCTGCCTGCTCGTCTTCTTCATCACCCGTGAACTGTACCGGGAGGATACGCCGCCACCCGCCGTGGACAGCACCGTGCTCTTGGAGCAGGCGCGCAAGGTGATGAAACTGGTCACCGTGGAAGGGGACTTCAACGAGGTGTACAGCCGCGAGGACAATTGGAACTACGCCCGCTGGCTGGCCGATATGATCCCCGGTTTCAAGAAACGTGTGCTCCTGCGCGTGAAGGCGCGCGTGAGCGTGGGCTACGACCTGTCCGGCATGCGGATCACCGCTGATGATGCGTCGAGAACGGTGTACCTGGACATGCCCGTTCGGCCGGAGATCCTGTCCATCGAGCACGACATCGACTACTACGACCTGGACGAGGGCGTCTTCAACCACTTCGCGCCGCACGAGCTGTCGGCCATTGAGGCCGATGCCAAGCGCCGCATCCGCGAGAAAGTGGAAGCAGGCGGCCTGTACGCGAAGGCCGCCGAGCAGCGCGCGGAAGTGATCGCCCTGGTGCGCGCCCTGACGGAGAGCCGGGACTGGACCTTCGAGGAGGGCGAAGGTATCAAGGACGGGCGCACGCGGCTGAAGGCGGACTGATCCACCGGGACAGCGTCATCGCTACCCTGAAAGCGGGAACCCGGAACGTTACGGCGTTCCGGGTCCTCTGCTCGTGCGATGCGTTCCGGTGCGATGGCCGGGCATCGGTGGTCTGTCGCGCCGGCCTCCGGTTGGCGGGGCCTGTGCTCCCCGGCGGCTTGCGGGCCGCAGCGGGTGGTCTCGTCTCTCTGGGCCCGGGGGCTTCGAGGTGCTGTGGGTGTTTTGTTGAACTGTCGTCGTGGAGGCGAAACAAGCGCACAGGACGCCGGAGCGTGAGCCCCGCCGAGCCGCTGGTGGACGCTGGTGAGCACGTGGCGGTTTTCCCGGGCGCAGGGCCGCACACACACCTCGCAGCCGGAGCAGCGGCCCGTTCAGAACTGGAAGTAGATGAAGGGCACCGTGCCTGCGGCCGCGAACTGGTAGGTGACGAACACCACCGCCACGCAGATCGCTCCCATGGCCCAGAGCGGCAGGTCCGCGAACCGCGTACGGTATTTTTCCTTGAAGGTGGCGGGCAGCCAGTGGATGATGTAGCCGAGGAGCATGAGCAGGAAGACGTTCTTGAACGCGAGCAGCACGGCGGGTATCACGCCCGGGGAGAAGGCCGTGCCGATGCGCGACAGGATGGTGTTGGCCGTCTCCAGCGAATCGCTGCGGAACCAGATGCGCGTGAAGGTGATGAAGGTGAGCGTGACGGCGATGGCGATGGCGCGCACGGGCCAGCGGTCGTCCTTCTTCCAGGGGCTCACACGGCCCCATGCCTTGTAGAGCACGAGGGCCAGGCCATTGAGCCCGCCCCAGATCACGAACATCCAGCTGGCGCCGTGCCACAGGCCGCCCAGCAGCATGGTGATCATCAGGTTCAGGTTGGTGGCCGTCCAGTTGTCGAAGCCGGGGAACCAGCGCGCGAGCAGCACGCCGAGGGCCACCACGGCGAAGGCCAGCGGCACCAGCCAGAACGCGCCGCTCAGGAGCACGGCGACGGCCAGAAGCACAGTGAGGCAGACCCAGGTGCCGATGGACGCGCCCCGGTTGCCGCCCAGCGGGATGTACAGGTAATCGCGCAGCCAGGTGCTCAAGGACATGTGCCAGCGTTTCCAGAACTCGCCCACGTGTACCGCTTTGTAAGGACTATTGAAGTTGGTGGCCAGCTTGAAGCCCATGAGCAGCGCCACGCCGATGGCGATGTCCGTATAACCGCTGAAGTCCGCGTACACCTGCAGGGAATAGGCGAAGAGCGCCATCAGGCACTCGAAACCGGAGAAGCGCACGGGGTCGTCGAACACGCGGTCGATGAAGTTGATCGCGATGTGGTCGCCGATGACCACCTTCTTCACCAGGCCGTTCAGGATCCAGAAAACGGCCAGTCCGAAGTCTCGGCGGCTGAGCTGGTAAGGAGCCAGTACCTGTGGGATGAAGGCCGCTGCCCGCACAATGGGCCCGGCGACCAGTTGCGGGAAAAAGCTCACGAAAAAGCCGAAATCCAGGATACCGCGCACCGGCCGTAGCTGTCCCCGGTACACGTCCACCGCGTAGCTGATGGCCTGGAAGGTGAAGAAGCTGATGCCCACCGGGAGCAGGATCCGATCAACGACGTGCGATGTGCCGAAGAGGCCGTTCGCGAATTGCGCGAACCAGTTGACCTCGATGTAGTGGGTACCGAATGCCCGGTTGATATTCTCCACCAGGAAGTGCGCGTACTTGAAATAGCAGAGCAGCGACAGATTCACCATTACGCTGAGCGCGAGCCATAGCTTTCTTGCCAGGGAGCTGTGCGACCGGTGGATCATGTGCGCGATGCCGTAGTCGCTCAGTGTGCTGAAGAGCAGGATGAGGACGAAGAGCCCGCTGGTCTTGTAGTAGAAGAAGAGGCTGGCCACGAAGAGCCAGGCATTGCGCACCGCGATGCGCTTGTGCGCGAGGGCGAAGCCCGCGAGGACAACGAGGAAGAAACCCCAGAAGAAGAGCTGTGTGAACGTGAGCGGATGCCCTTCGGTATAGAGGAAGAGGTCGTGGAGGAAGGCGGTGAATGCGCTCATTCCTGGATCGTTCATCGGCCGTTCCCGCGCGCGGCCCCCGCAGCGTGTTCCCCGAAGTTCTTCATGATGGCCGTGAACATCAGGTCGCCGATGAGCTCATAGCCTTCGCGGGTGAAGTGCACGAGGTCCGCCCGGGCGAGCCCATGCCGCTGCCAGCGGCGGATGGAACCGGGGCCGCCCATGACGCCATATAGGTCCCACACGCCACAGCCGTGCCGGGTGGCCAGGCGCATCATCACGTCGCGCACGTCGCCGGCATTGCGCACGGGGTAGCGCCGTTTGCGGTAGCTGTCGCTGTTGGTCACCAGGAGGACGGCGGCGTCCGGGGCCGCGCGGCGCACCCGGGCGATCAGCTCGTCGTAGTTGCGCTCGAAGCGCTCGGGGCTGAAGGCGGGATCGTGCGCGTCGTTGATCCCGATGGAGAATACCACGAGCTGCGGGTCCACCAGGGCGAGGTCCTCCTCGAACTTGGGGCAGCCGAGCCAGCTGCGGGTGCTGGCGCCGTTCACGCCCAGTGCATGGTAGAACACGCCCGGGTCGTCCCCGCCCAGCATGATGCCGCGCAGCATGAAAGATCTTTGCTTCAGCGTATCAGCCTGCTCGAAGCGCAGGTTCAAGGTGTCCACGGGGCGGCTGAATTCGAACACGGTCTCGCCGCGCGGCACGTCCGTGGCCCACAATACGGTCACGTTGGTGTCGTTGCACCAGGTGCTCACGTAGAAGCTGCTGTCCGCACCGTGCAGCACGGTGGCACGTGTGAACGGATGGCCCTCGTACTGGCCACGGAAGGAGATGCGGAGGCGGGTGTCCGTATCGCGCGTAGTGACGGCGTAGCCCGCGAGGCCGAGGGCGGCGGTGCTGTCGGGGCGCTGGGTGTTCTTCATGGCGCTCCAGCGGCCGGTATATTCAGGCAGGTACCAATAAGGGTTGTTGGTGCCGGCCATGTTGTAGGGGAAGATGAACCCGCGCCCCGCCCGCGTGCCGGGCACCACGCGCTGCAGGCGGTCGCGCAGGCGTGCCGTCCACGCATCGGCCTGTATGTGCGAGCCTCCGATCTGCACGATGTTCACCTGCCCCTCGCCCTCCAGGAAGAGCCGGTCGAAGCGCTCATTGAGGCCCTCCCACACCTTGTGGTCACCGGGCAGCAGGATCTCGTTGCGCGACAGGTCCGGCAACGCGTAGTCCGGAGTGATCAAGGGATCGCTCGGTGATTGGGCCTGTGCGCCGCGAAGAACAAGGACGAACAGGGTGATGAACACGTGGCGGGAGCTACGCGGCACGGGCGCGCGGCCGGCGGCACCGGGCATGATCACCCCGGGTCGGACCCGATGCCGCCGGACGGCTTCATTCAACATGAGGTGTGGTAGTATTCGTAACCAGCCCGTTCAGGTCGTTGAAGAGCGCGGTGCAGAACAGCTCGGCCATGCGGCTGGCGCCCTGCGGGCTGAAGTGCGTATAGTCGCTGGCGGCGAGCGGCGGGTCGGCCTCCACCCAACTCACCATGGAGTTCCTGCCGCCCATGGCGTTGAACAGGTCGAAGTAGGCGGCGCCATTGGCCAGGGCGTGCTTCCTCAGTGCCGCGTTCACCTCCTCCACCCAGGGCCGCGTGGTCCACTCCACACCGTCCTTGATGCTCATGTCGCTGGGGCCGATGAGAATGACGGGCACGCCGCCGCACAGCTTCCGCCAGGTGGCGATCTGCGAGCCCAGCCAGGCGCCGTAGTCCTCCGCGTCCTGCGCGCTCTTGATGTGCGGCACCGCGTTGCCGCCGAACTGCAGGATCAGCAGCTTCACGTCCAGCGCGTCGTACATGGCCTTCAGCAGCGCCTTGTCCACACGGCGCAGTTCCGTGCCGCCGGCCCCGCGGGCGGCGATGTTGTCCACCACCACGCCGTTCGCGCTCTCAAGGCTCACGCCGTACACCTCGGGGCTGTCGGCGCCCGTGAAGGAGAGATCCAGCGATGTTCTGGGGGCGGCGATGAACTCGGCGATGCGCAGGCCCGTGCCGGCCGGGTATTCCCTGGTTTCCGGTATGCCGCCGTCGACACCGAGGGCCACTGTTACGGGTCGGCGGTTGTGGCCGAAGAGGACACGGCAGCGCGTGTACCGTTGCGAGCGGCCGTATGCGCGCCCCACTTTGCGCAGCACGATGCGACCTTCCTGCGCCAGACTGTCGTCGATCAGGGAGTCAGGCACCGCTGGGGTGAAGCGGCAGAACGCCCATAGAGCGCCGTAGCGTTGGTGGCCGAGCGGCGGTTCTTGGCGCTCCATCACGCTGAAGCGTTGCCAGTTCTCCGTGGGTTCGCGGTCCACGCTGAAGGAGGGCCCCACATCGATGATGGGCAGCAGACCGGTGCCGCCGCCGCCCCAGCGCATCTGGAACCGGTTGCGGAGATAGCTGGTGATCCGGTCGCCCTCCAGCTGTGAGTCGCCGTAGTGCAGCACGCGCACGGGGCGCGGGGCGGTGGCTGCGGCATTCAGCGCGTCCAGCGCGGGCCGCAACATGCCCGGGTCGCCGCCCGGGTATTCGATAACGGCGTTCGGTATCGCGTTGACGGCTTCCGCCGTGTCCGCCGCCAGCGTGTCCGCTGTTCCACCGGACGGCGGAGCGCCCGCGCTGTCCACCCGCATGGCGATGATGGCGGAGATGTCCACCTTCTTTTCGGCAGGCGCGGTCAGTTGGCCGATGGCGTCCGGGAATTCCAGTGTCACGGTACCTATGCGCAGGCCATCCTGCGGGAAGGCCCGGCCAAGCAGGGCCAGCGCGGCCAGCACCACGGCCAGGAAGAGCAGCACGGCGGCCGGCCTCATCGCGGCGGGGGTATCCTGAGCTTCTGCCCGGCGCGTATCATTTCACCGATGCCGTTGTGCCGCATGATGTCGCGCGCGCTCACCCCCGGGAAGCGCTGGGCGATCCCGCTGAGGGTGTCGCCGGGCCGCACGGTGTACACACGGGCCTTCGTGGCGGGTGCCGGTGCAGGCCTGGCGGCACCGGACGTTCTCACCGCACCGGCTGGGGCCGGGCTGTTCGCCGGAGCGGCCCTGTCGCTTTCCAGCGCCTCGGCCACCGGTGCGCTCACGCGCACGCGCAGCACCGCACCCTCGCGGACCAGGTCGCTCTTCAGCCCGTTCCATTCCATCAGTTCGGCCACGCTCACGCCGTACTCTGCGGCGATGCCGCCGAGATGTTCCCCGGCCAGCACGGTATGGTCCATAACCACCGGGGCCGTACCAGCGGTATCCGGGGCGGGGAGGGACACGCGGGCGATGCTGTCGGCCATGGGCGCATAGCGCGTGGCCATGCCCTCGGGCACGCGCAGCAGGGCGTGCGCCGGCAGATGGCGGCCCACGATGGCGGGGTTCAGCTCGGCGAAGGCGCGTGCCTCGATGCCGAGCAAACGCGTGAGCGCATCCGTGCGCACGGATGCGCCGGTGCGCAGCGTGTCCGTGGCGGGCGGGGGGATGTCAACGGGGCGGATCCCGAGGTCGTCCGCGTAGCGCGCCAGGTAGCGCAGGGCCATGAAGGCAGGTACGCGGTCGCGCTCGCCGGCCTCCACGTGCGGGTAGAGTTCCGCCAGCGCAGTGGCGCCGCCGCTGCGGCCCTTGGCGCGGGTGAGGTTCGCCGGCCCGCAGAGGAAGGCGAGGAGAGCCTCCTCCTCACCATGGCGCGCGCGCAAGTGCTTCAGGTACCGCACGGCCGCCGCGGTGGCGCGCACCATGTCGTGACGTTCGTCGATGGTATCATTCACGGTGAGCCCGTACCGGACGGCCACGGGGTAGCTGAGCATCCACGGGCCAGCCTCGCCGCAGGTGCTGGTAGCGCGCATGTTCATGGCGCTCAGCGCCAGGGGAAGGTACTTGAGGCCTGTAGGCAGGGAGGCTTCCGCCAGTTCATCCTCCACCAGGGGCATCCACGGGGCGGCCAGCCCCAGCAGCAGTTCCGTGTCGTGGCGGCGCGGTCCACCGAAGAGCAGGATGGCCTCGGCCACTGCACCATCCTGGAAGGCGGGAACCCCCTCAGTGAGCGCATGCAGGCGCGTGCGGCTGAGGTTGGTGTCCAGCGGCGCCCAGCTCACTACCTTGGGGTCTCCCGCGTGTTCGCGCAGTTCCCGGATGGTCCACGTGGAGCATAGACTGTCCAAGGGCCCGCTGTATGGCGAACCGCCAGGCTGGGCCGTTGCCGGGCCCGCCACCAAGAGGAACATCGAGAGGGTCGTGCCCACGCGCATGCTTGTTCCGGCAAACCAACGGCCAATGACACGGCCATGAACGGGCGCCGGTCATGCGATATCAACGATGAATTGGTGGCCCGGGCGTGCCCAGCCAGTGGCGGGGGTGTGGCGGTGACCGCGCGAACGGTGCCACCGATGATGCGCATCTTCGCGGATCGCGCAGAAGAGAACAGGCGTAAGCACATGACGCATCGCGCCTGTGACCGCCCCGTGCTGCGGGACCGGATCAGCCCTCGATGAACATGGACAGCAGGACCTCCACGAACACCGCGTTCCGCCGCCTGCGGAACCAGCAGGACTATGATGCCGCCTACGCGGCGAGCGTTCAAGACCCCGAGGGCTTCTGGTCCGTGCAAGCCGAGCACTTCACGTGGAGGAAGAAATGGGACCGCGTGCTCGATTGGAATTTCGATGCGCCCGATGTGAAGTGGTTCGCAGGCGGGAAGCTCAACATCACGGAGAACTGCCTCGACCGTCATCTGGCCTCGCGCGCCGACAAGACCGCCATCCTCTGGGAGCCGAACGATCCGGGCGAGGCGGCGCAACGCATCACCTACCGCGAACTGCACGAGCGCGTGTGCCGCTACGCGAACGTGCTGAAACGCAACGGGGTGAAGAAGGGCGACCGCGTGTGCGTCTACATGCCCATGATCCCCGACCTCGCCGTGGCCGTGCTGGCCTGCGCGCGCATCGGGGCCATCCACTCCGTGGTCTTCGCGGGCTTCAGCGCGCAGAGCATCGCCGATCGTGTGCAGGACGCCGATGCCGCCTTCGTGCTCACCAGCGACGGCATGATGCGTGGCGCGAAGAAAGGACCGGTGAAGGCGATCGTGGACGACGCGCTGAGGACCTGCCCTGGCGTGCGGAAGGTGATCGTCGCGAAACATACCGGCGATGATGTGGCGATGGCCGATGGCCGCGACGTGTGGCTGCATGACGAGCTTACGCACGTGGGGGCCGATTGCCCCGCTGAAGCGATGGACAGCGAGGACATGCTCTTCATCCTCTATACCAGTGGCAGTACCGGCAAGCCCAAGGGCGTGGTGCATTCCTGCGCGGGGTACATGGTGTACGCCGACCACACGTTCCGCAACGTGTTCCAGTACGATGAGCACGACGTGTTCTGGTGTACGGCCGACGTGGGCTGGGTGACCGGTCACACCTACATCATATACGGCCCCCTGCTCGCGGGCGCCACCTCATTGATGTTCGAGGGCATCCCCACCTACCCGGATGCGGGCCGCTTCTGGCAGGTGATCGACAAGCACAAGGTCAACATCTTCTATACCGCGCCGACCGCCATACGCAGCCTGATGGCACAAGGGCTCGGCTTCGTGGAACCCTGCTCCTTGTCATCGTTGAAAGTGATCGGCAGCGTGGGCGAACCGATCAACGAGGAGGCGTGGCACTGGTACAAGGAACACATCGGCAAGAACCGCTGCCCCATCGTGGACACGTGGTGGCAGACGGAGACCGGCGGCATCCTCATCTCTTCGCTCGCGGGCGTCACCGACGAGAAGCCCGGCCATGCCGCGTGGCCGCTGCCCGGCGTACAACCGGTGCTGCTCACCGCCGACGGCAAGGAGATCACCGGCAACGAGGTGGAGGGCCTGCTCGCGATCAGGTTCCCGTGGCCGAGCATCATCCGCACCACCTGGGGCGACCACGAGCGCTGCCGCCAGACATACTTCAGCAGTTACAAGGGGTATTATTTCACCGGTGACGGCGCGCGCCGCGATGCCGAGGGCCGCTACCGCATCATCGGCCGGGTGGACGATGTGATCAACGTGAGCGGCCACCGCTTCGGTACGGCCGAGATCGAGAACGCGATCAACGAGAGCGAATGGGTGGTGGAGAGCGCGGTGGTGGGCTTCCCGCACGACATCAAGGGGCAGGGCATCTACGCCTACGTGATCGCCGAGAAGCGGGTGGACGATCCGGACAGGGCCCGCGCGGACATCCTCGCCACCGTAACGAAGGTGATCGGCCCCATCGCCAAGCCGGACAAGATCCAATTCGTGAGCGGCCTGCCCAAGACACGAAGCGGCAAGATCATGCGCCGCATCCTGCGCAAGGTGGCCGAGAACGAGTTGAACAGCCTCGGCGATACGAGCACACTGCTTGACCCGACGGTGGTGGAGGAGATCAAGGCGGGGAGGGTGTGACACGCCGAAAGAGGATGGCAGGGCCGCCCGGTGGATGGCCCTGTTATGCTCGAAACGGTTCGTTATGTTTGGACATGTCCCGGCTTGAACGTGTGCCCATCGGGATCGCTGCTGGTGTGGTCGCCGTGCTCGTATGCGTTGCGCTGTCCATATGCACGAAGTCGTCTGTGGGGCGGTACTCTTCACCGGGCTTGTCGTAGTGGGAGCGGCGCTCTACTCGCGGACAGAACATCGCAACGCATTGGATGGCAGGCGGCTCAACTGGTCGCTTACGGCCGGATTCGTCGTGGAGAACATCGGAAGGTACCGGGGATCGAAGGGGGCCTACCATGACTATTTCATCCGTGTGTACGTGGATCCCAATAGTCGATTTTATCGTCGCTTGGGGCCGGATCTCCGCATCATGGTCTACTTCGCGCCGATGCGGAGGCCGGACGGGAAAAGGGATATCGCCCTGTTGCGGAGGATCGAAGGGGACATCCTGAACGAGATGAGTTGGTTCCAATGGGAGTTCCTGATCTGCCATGCGATCCACATGCACCAGCGAACACGGTTCACGCTGCTCACCGGCCAAAGGAGGATCCAGAAGCGCATCGACCGTGTGGTCAGCAAGGTTTCGAAGTACGGGCCGAAGCCATGGCCAGAAGCGGATGTGGAGCGTTGGGTACGGGAAGCAGCGGACCTGCACGGACCGGGATTGCAGGAGTTCCAAGAGAATTTTCCGATCAGGAAGGGGCCATACTGATCCGAGGAGGCCGCTATCATCGCACGTGTTCTCGGGCCTGCGCTACCGAAGCACTCGCATCACCGGGTACAGCCGGCGCCCGGGTTCATAATGCGGTGAGCGCTGATAGACCCAGTACAATTGCTGCCAGGCGCTCGCCGCGAAGGCGGGGTCGGCGGTCCGGCGCTCATCCAGGGCCCGGCGCAGCGCGGGATCCTTCGCCAGCAGCCCGGCGGCGATGTCCTCGAAGACGTAATCGCTGAACCATTCCTTCTGCTGCAGCACACTGTCGAAGAAGCCCCAGGCGAAGAGGCCGTCGGAGGCGCGCGGTTCCAGCATCTCCATGGCCAGGCGGTCGGTGCGGTGGCCCATCGGCACCAGCACGTCGCCGGGGCGCAGGGTCACGGTCACGGTGTCCGTCGATACGTTGACCCCACGATGCAGGTAATGGCCTTCGTAGGGCCCATCCGTCGAGCTGAAGTCCGTGATGCGGTGGGCCTCCACGCGGAGCGTGCGCTCCTGCCGCAGCGTGTCCAGCGGAACGCCCGCCAGGCGCAAGCGCTCGATCGCCTCAGGCCAGGCCTGGGGCACGGCGTACGCGGTGGGCTTGGTCACCGTGATCGCGGGCGCGGCATGGTCCCGCCAGGACACCGCCGTTTCGGTCGGCCGCGACCGGTCATAGTACAGACGCGGCAGGCCGGACACGCCGCTGGGCCGCTCATGCGCCGCGTACCCCTTCCAGGGCAGTTGTTCCACGCGTGTGGTATCGATATGCCAGTTCAGCCCGAACGCAGCGGCTTTGGCGGTGTTCCGGTGGGCCGCTTCACGGCTGGCGCGCAACTCCACCACATGCTGGTCCATCACGCCGAGCACGGCGAGCTGCAGCTGGAAGGTGGCGTTCACGCGGTCGGCGTACGGTTTCAGCATGTGCGTTTCGGCCATGAGGCCCACGCGGCCTTGCAGGGCGCAGAAGCCGGTGCTGTAACGAGGTCCGTCCATGAAGCCCTCCAGGCCATGCTCCGGTGGGCCGTCCACGGTCTCGAAATACGGGCATGTGGGTATGGCTTTGCGGTCCATCCATCCGTGCAGGCCGGGCAATAGCCGCTCGTCCGCGAAAGCCCGCAACGCCGGGTCCAGTTTGTCGCGGTGCGTGAGCAGGAGCTCCATCAGGTACTGGTGGTCGGCGCCGTTGCTCACGTGCGTCTCGAAGTAGATGTCCGGGTCCCACCGCGTGAGCGCGGCCACCAGCGAGCGGGTGTTGCGCGCGTCCATCTTCATGAAGTCTCGGTTGAGGTCCAGGTTGCGCGCGTTGCCCCGGAAGCCGTACGCTTCGGGGCCGTTCTGGTTCACACGGGTAACGCTGTTGCGCTGGAGCGCACCGCTCACATTGTACACCGGCACGATGCACACGGCGGTGTGGACCGTGAGGCCCATCAACTGGTCGCTCTCGAGCAGCGCCTGCGCGAGCAGCAGGGAGGCGTCGATGCCGTCGGGCTCGCCGGGGTGGATGCCATTCGTTATCCACAGTATGTTTTTACCGGCCGCGCGGATGCTGTCCGGTGTGGAACCTGCGCCGTCGCTGACAACGAAGAGGTGCAGGGGCAGGCCATTATCATCGTGGCCGATCTCCAGCATACGTGCGCCCCGGTGCAGGCTGTCGAGCCGCGCATAGCGGGCGATGACCTCCTCCCACGTGGGCGTGGTGTTGCCGGTGAAGGTCCATTGGGCGGACAGTGCGGTCCGAAGCCCCAGGACCAGCGACAGGAGGAGGAGGCGGGTGGTGCGCATGATCATTCCGCCGCAAGGTGGAGCGGAACAACGGGAACCGGCGTCCGGCTCTCAACGATCGTTAATAGGCCACGGGCCTTTGAACTCTTGGGACCGTACCTTGTCCATCGTACGCAACCAACAAGGAACGATCATGAGAAAGCTGCTGCTGATGACGGTGCTGGCCACGATGACCGCCGGCACTTACGCCCAGGACAAGGACCAGAGAACACCGGAGCAACGCGCCCATGCGCGTGCCGAGCGCATGGCCAAGGAGCTCGGACTCAGCGCCGAGCAACAGGCCAAGGTGGAGGCGATCGACCTGAAGTACGCCGAGCAGGCCCGGGCGATGCGTGCCGAGAACGAGGCCCAGCGCCAGGCCATGCGCAAGGAGGGCAAGGGCAAGGCCATCCGCGATGGGCGCGAGGCCGAACTGAAGGCGGTGCTCACGCCCGAGCAGTACGCGAAATGGCAGGCCAAGCGCGAGGAGATGAAGGCCCAGCGCATGGAGAAACGCGGTGCTGGGCCCGGCGAGAAGAAGGAGGGGGAGAAGAAGTAGATCCCGGGCCGATGCGAGCACGAAGGCCCCGCAGGACATCCATGCGGGGGCTTCCCGTACCTTACTTCACCTTCTTCGCTGCGGCCACCATCGCCGCCACGGTCTTCGGTGCATTGCCGATGAAGATCCGGTCGCCGATCATCATCACCGGGCGTTTCAGGAAGGTATACTCCTGCAGGATGTATTTCCGGTAGTCTTTTTCCGTCAGCTTCTTCGTGTTCAGGCCCAGCGCGCGGTATTTCAACGCTACGCGGCTGAAGAGCGCTTCGTAGCTGCCCGCCAGCTTCTTCATCTCGTCCAGCTCCTTGGCGGTGATGGGGTCGCCCTTGATCTCGCGCAGCGCGAAGCTCTTCAGGTCCGGGATCTCCTTCAGGATACGCTGGCAGGTGGTGCAAGTGCCGAGGTGGTAGATGATGCGCGCCATGCTCGTTCAGACCCCGAACTGCCTCAAGTGGTGGTCCAGGTGTTTGTAGAAAAGTGCGTTCCATTCATCGGCTGTAAGCGGTCCGAAGGAATAGGAAAGCTTCCCCTCGAAGCCCTTGCGTCCTTCTGCGAGTACCCGTTCCAAATAGCCGGTCAATTTCTCCCGTTCCTGCTCCAGGTCACGTTCATCCTTCACCACGTAACTCGGAGCCGTCCTCGTATTCGGCTTGTAAGGCTTCGGCCCCACCACTAACGGTTTCACGAGCAGTTCAAGGAGGAGGCGCATGAGGCCTGTGTGTGGTGGATAGCGCCTTTGATATTCGGCATCGTACAGCGTGTCGTAGGGCTTGCTCGCGTGGGCGAGCATCTGCGCGGCGTTCATTTTGCCCCAATGAGGGCGCGTATCACTGTTGATCCGCGCGATGCGCACGATCAGGTCATCCACCACCGGACGTGAAAAGATATCGGGGAAGGAACCTGTTGGCATGGTGCGAAGATCGATCCTGGAGTGTTACCTCCGTTGCCCTTGGGAGTTGGACGGGTCGAACTTGGCTGGAAGAAGGCGCCGGCCGGACTCCCGACCGATGAGCAGGAGAGACCTGCGTTGGTCCAGCGACAGGTTCAAGAGTGAAATGTCACAAGGGATGAGCGGACGGTTCGATCGCATCCCCTCGATCCCCGTGAGAACAACCAACACACCTTGAAACGGCCGCTTTGCAGCACAGTCCAGGTCGACCACCGGCGTTGGGCCCGGCCCGGGTGCCGTGGGTGGTTTGGCCTTGATCAGGGCTCCATGGCGCGCAACAGGCGTATGATGGTGCGGCCGTGATCGGTCAGTACATATTCCACGTGCAGGGGTTTCATCCTTACCACGGTGCGTTCCAGAACGCCATCGTGCTCCAGTTCACGTAGCGCATTGGTGATCGCCTGCTTGTTGCTTTCGGGGATGTCGCGGAGCAGCTGGTTGAAGCGCACCGGTGTTTCTGCGGCAGCCCGAAGGATGCGCGGCTTCCATTTACCGCTGATACTGCGCAGCGCATGCTCGGCAGGGCAATCCGCCGTATCGGGGGTGGTCAACTTTGTTTGACTTCTTGTGCTGTCCGCCATCGGACCGGAACTTTGTGCCGCAAGTTACCCGCGCATGCCACGAACACCGATCGCCGCGACCCTCGCGCTCTGCTCCTGGCTCTTCGCATGCGCACAACCCGTTACCACCGTGGAGAAGAAGTTGAACCCGATGCTGTGCGACACCACCACCGGCGCCTGCACCGTGCCCGGCCATTCCGCCGAAGCGCACCATGACGCGATGTCCGCGCAGCCGAACGCTACCAAGCCCATCACCCTGCTCTATTTCACCGATCCGATCTGCAGCAGTTGCTGGGGCGCGGAGCCGCAGCTGCGCAGATTGAAGCTGGAGTACGGCGATGCGATCGACATCCAATACCACATGGGCGGGCTTCTGCCATCGTGGGAGGTGTACAACAGCGGCGGCATCAACAAGCCGAGCGATGTGGCGGGGCATTGGGATGAGGTGAGCCCCCACTACCGCATGCCCCTCATCGGCGACGTGTGGCTGGAGGACCCTTTGCCGAGCAGCTACCCGCCGAGCATCGCCTTCAAGGCTGCCGAGCTGCAGGACCACACGAAGGCGCTCGTCTTCCTGCGCCGATCGCGGGAGCAGGTGCTGGTGGAGAAGAAGAACATCACGAAGTGGCCCGTGATCGCGGAGGCAGCGACTTTCGCCGGTCTCGATACCGCACGTCTGCACAACGACTGCAACGGTGCCGCCCCCGCGCTATTCCAGGCCGACCTGACCTTGGCGCGTTCGCTCGGTGTACGGGGCTTCCCCACCTTCATCTTCAGCAACCAGGAAGGCGCACGGCAACTGGTGTACGGCGCGCGGCCCTATGCGCAGTTCGAGGCCGCGGTGAAGAGCGTGCTGCCCGAGGCGAAAGCGGCATCCCTCCCAACGACACTTGGGGCGCTGTTCGCGAAGCATATGAGCTGGTGCGCGGAGGAAGTGGCGGTGGCGCTGGGCATCACGCATGAGGAGGCGGTGCAGCAGTTGAAAGCGGCCCAGGCGAAAGGCGAGCTCACCTCCGTGGATACGCGGAACGGGAGCGTGTGGCGGCGGAAGTGAGGGTCACCGCAGAGGAGATGCGGAGAATACCGGAGGGCATCCCTTCAGCGCTCTTCAGCGAAAAGAGCTTCAGAACTCCGCGCTCTTCGGCGTCCTCGGGAAGGGGATCACATCCCGGATGTTCCCCATGCCTGTGACGAAAAGCACGAAGCGCTCCAACCCCATGCCGAAGCCCGCGTGCGGCACGGTGCCGAAGCGGCGCGTGTCCAAGTACCACCAGAGCTCTTCGGCGGGCACATGCATCTCCTTCATGCGCGCTTCGAGCACATCGAGGCGCTCCTCGCGCTGGCTGCCACCGATGATCTCGCCGATGCCAGGGAAGAGCACGTCCATGGCGGCCACGGTGGTGCCCTTGTCGCTGTAGCCGAAATCGCCCGGGCCGTTGGTGCGCATGTAGAAGGCCTTGATCTTGGCCGGGTAGCCCGTAACGATCACCGGCTTCTTAAAGTGCTTCTCTACGAGGTAGCGCTCGTGCTCGCTCTGCAGGTCGATGCCCCATTCCACCGGGAACTGGAACTGCTTCTTCTGGTGCGGCTTGCTGCGCAGCAGGATCTCGATCGCATCGGTGTAGGTGATCCGCTCGAAGGGATTCTCCAGCACGAACTTCAAGCGGTCGATCAAGCCCATCTCGCTCCGCTGCTCTTTCGGCTTCGTGTTCTCCTCTTCCTTCAAGCGTGCATCGAGGAACTGCAGATCGTCCATGCTGTTCTTCAGCACGCGGGCGATGAGGTGCTTGCACAAACCTTCAGCGAGATCCATGTCGCCCTTGAGGTCCATGAAGGCGGCCTCGGGCTCGATCATCCAGAACTCGGCGAGGTGGCGCGCGGTGTTGCTGTTCTCCGCACGGAACGTAGGGCCGAAGGTGTAGACCTTGCCCAGTGCGAGCGCGGCGTTCTCGGCTTGCAACTGCCCGCTTACGGTGAGGCGCGCTTCGGCGCCGAAGAAGTCGGCCGCCCAATCCACCGCACCATCCTCTGCGAGCGGCGGGTTCTTCGCATCCAAGGTGCTCACGCGGAACATCTCGCCCGCGCCCTCCGCATCGCTGGCGGTGATGATGGGCGCATGGAAGTAGTTGTAGCCGTTGGCATCGAAGTACTCGTGGATGCCGAAGCTCACCTGGTGGCGGATGCGGAAGATGGCGCTGTAGGTGTTCGTGCGGAAGCGCAGGTGGGCGTTCTCGCGCAGGAACTCGAGGCTGTGCTTCTTCGGCTGGATGGGGTACTTCTCCGCGTCGCTGTCGCCGAGCACCTCCACGTCCGTTACCTGCATCTCCACACGCTGGCCGCTGCCCTTGCTCTCCACGATGAGGCCGGTACACTTCACCGCCGCGCTGGTGGTGAAGCGCGCACGCGTATCGGCGTTCACCTTCTCCTGATCGATCACGCACTGCAGGTTGCGGATGGTGCTGCCGTCATTCAGCGCGATGAAGCGGTCATTGCGGAAGGTGCGCACCCAGCCGGCCACGGTGAGGGTGGTGCCGGTGAGGGCGGTGTCGTCCAGGACGGACTTGATGGAGGTCGGTTGCATGCGGTGCGTTGCCAGGGCGGCCCGCAAAAGAACGAAGCCACTGACCAATGACGGCCGCCGCCGCTCATCCCCGCGCAGCGTCCGCTTGTCACAATGGAAACATTTTTAGCCATGGAATGTTTCCAGTGCGACGACCGTGATGTTACTTCGCGGCCCTTTTTCGCAATGGCCACGGAGAAGAATACCATCGAAGCCACCGCCGTGGCCGCCGACGACCGCTGGACCCGCATCGTCGATGGCGCCGGGCGCATCTTCTGGAGGCTCGGCATCCGCAGCGTGACCATGGACGACGTGGCCACGCGCCTCGGCATGTCCAAGAAGACGCTCTACCAGTACGTGAGCGACAAGAACGAACTGGTGGACCGCGTGCTGAAGCACCTGACCCATTGCCACTCGTGCGACATCGCGGCCATCCGCTCGCGCGAGAAACAGAACGCCATCGATGAGCTCTACGCCATCACCACCAAGGTGGCCGAGCACATCCGGGGCATGCACCCCAGCGTCCACTTCGATCTGGAGAAGTACCACCCCGAGGCCTTCCACGAGATGGTGACCAAGCGGCGCAAGGCCATTTTCCGCGACATGTCGGACAACCTGGAGCGCGGGATCAAGGAGGGGATGTACCGTGCCGACATCAACGTGCCCATGATCGCCACCATCTACCTCACCCGCTTCGACCTGATGTTCGACGGCAGATTGGCGCCGCCCGCGAAGTTCAATATGGACGACCTGCACTGGGAGATCTTCCGCTACCACGTGCGCGGCATCGCCAGCAAGAAGGGACTCGATCACCTGGAGAAGAAGATGAACAAAGAACACACCGAAGCATGAGGACCGTGGCGACGATGACCGGGCTGGCGCTGACGCTCGCGCTGCGTGCCCAGGGGCCCGTGAGCCTGAGCCTGCAACAGGCGGTGGACATGGCCGCCAAGCAGGGCTACGCCGTGCAGGCCAGCGCACTGGAGGCGGAAAAAACCCTGGCGCGCACCCGGGAGATCACCGCCATCGGACTGCCGCAGATCAGCGGTTCGGGCACCCTGAACAACTACCTGATCGTGCCCAAGATGGTGGTGCCCAACTTCTTCGGCGGCGAAGGTGTGGCGGCCATCGAGTTCGCGTTGCCGTGGAGCATCACCGGCGCGGTGCAACTGCAGCAGCTGCTCTTCGACGGCAGCTACCTCGTGGGCCTGCAGGCGGCGAAGGAACTGCGCGTGAAGAGCGCGAAGGACCTGGAGCAGACGATACTGAACGCCAAGGTGCAGGCAGCCAAGGCCTATCTGGGCGTGCTGGCGGCGGAAGAGGGCGTGCGGCTCACGGGCGAAGGGCTGCCCGTGCTGGAAAAGGCCGCCACCGATACGAAGGCCATGGTGGAGCAAGGCCTGCTGGAGAGCACCGATGCCGACCGCATCACGGTGCAGTTGGAGGAGACCCGGAACCAGCAACGCAACATGCAGCAGCAGGCCGGCGTGGCACGTGCCTACCTGAATCTGGTGATCGGCCTGCCGGCGGGCTCGCCCGTCACCCTCACCGATGCGCTTCCCGCATTGCTGGACGACCCCGCCTGGACCGGCCTCGCCGACGCGCCCTTCGACGCGAACGGGCACATCGACCAGCAGGTGGCGCAGAGCGCGATGCGGCTGGCCGGCATGGACGTGCGCAACAAGAAGGCGGCACATCTGCCATCGCTCGCGGGCTTCATCAGCTACCAGCAGGCGTACAACTACCCGGAATTCGACATCGGCAACGGAAGCTGGTGGTTCCCCGGCTCGCTCTGGGGGCTGCAGCTCAATGTGCCCATCTTCAGCAGCGGCATGCGCCGCAACCAGGTGAAGCAGGCGGAGTTCGCCATGGAGCAGGCCGGCGTGAACGTGAAGGCCACCGAGCAGCGCCTGCTGGCCGAGCGTGAGCAGCAGCAGGCCGTGCTTCGCGCCGCCCAGGACAGTTATGATACCGGAAAGAAGAACCTCGCGCTCGGCAAGAGCATCTTCGACCGCACCTCCGTGAAATTCACCGAGGGCGTCGCCAGCAGCTTCGAGCTCACGCAGGAGCACGGCAACTACCTCACGGCCCAACAGAACCACATCCAGCGCATCATAGCCCTGCTTCAGGCGCGGGCCGACATGCGCAAGGCGCTCGGCGCCTATTGATCCCCGGAAACGATCCCCGTACGATGAAACGCATCCTTTTCCTCACCACCATCGCCGCCCTGCTCGCCGCGTGCGGCGCCGCCGATACCAGCGACCTCGGGCAGAAACGCGCCGAACTGGAGCGCCTCAAGGCCAGCTACAAGGCGGTGGCCGACAGCATCAAGGCCGTGGAGACCTGGCTGACCGAGCACGACAGCACCGTGCGCCGCAACCTGCCGGTGATCACCGCCGCGCCGGTGGAGGCGGGCGTCTTCACCCACTACGTGGACGTCCACGGCAATGTGAAGGCCGACAAGGCCGCCACGCTGTACGCCCTCCAAGGCGGGCGCGTCCGTTCCGTGCATGTGAAAGCGGGCGACCGCGTGAGCGCCGGGCAGCTCATCGCGAGCGTGGACAACGATATCGTGCAGAAACAGATCCAGCAGGCGCAGACCGGGCTGGAACTCGCCGTCACCGCCTTCGAGAAGCAGGACCGCCTGTGGCAGCAGCGGATCGGCAGCGAGATGCAGTGGCTGCAGGCCAAGAGCCAGAAGGAGCAGGCCGAGGCGGGCCTCGCGGCCCTGCGCGAGCAGCAACGCCTCACCAACGTGACCGCGCCCTTCGCCGGTACGGTGGACGACGTGATGGCGCGGGCCGGCGACCTGGCCGCTCCCGGCATCCCGGTAGCCCGGGTGGTGGACCTCACCGGCGTGCAACTGGAGGCAGACGTGCCCGAAGGCTACCTCCGCACCGTGAGGTCGGGCGCTCCGGCCAAGGTGATCTTCCCCAGCACCGGCGACACCATCCACAATGCCTCCCTCGCGCACGTGGGCGACTATATCGACCCCGCCAACCGCACCTTCAAAGTGACGGTGAACGTGCCCAAGGCCGAGGGCAAACTGCGCCCCAACATGCTCAGCGACATCAGCATTCGCGACTTCCACGCCGACAGCGCGCTCGCCGTGCCCAGCCGCGCCGTGCTGCAGGACACCAGGGGCAACAGCTACGTGTACGTGCTTGATGGGATCAAGGCCGACGAGGCCAGGGCCCGCAAAGTGATGGTCGCGCGCGTGAGCGAATACAAGGGCCGCATCAGCATCAACCCGGTCACCGCCGGCGAATTGAAGGGTGGCGAACGCATCGTGGACGAAGGTGCCAAGAACGTGACCGACGGACTCACGGTGCGCATCGCGAACTGATGAACACAGGGACCAGGTGATATGCATCCGTAACGTCGACCCACTGGGTCGACAGCGATCGACAACATGAGCCACGACATCGAGAAAGACCTGCACGGCCCTGAGCGCCAGTTCGCCATCACCAGCTGGGCGGTGAAGAACCGCACCACGGTGATCGTGCTCACCATCCTGATCTGCGTCATGGGCATCCGCGCCTACATGGTGATGCCCAAGGTGAGCTTCCCCGAGGTGGTGACCCCCGAGATCTTCATCGCCACGCCCTACAACAGCAGCAGCGTGGTCGATATCGAGAAACTGATCACCAAGCCGATCGAGAAGGAGCTCAACACCATCACCGGCGTGGACGAGATCCTCAGCACCAGCGTGCCCAACTTCAGCTCCATCCACATCAAGTTCGACTACAGCGTGAGCCCCACCGAGGCCCTGCGCAAGGTGAAGGATGCCGTGGACAAGGCACGTGGCGACGCTGACTTCCCCACCGACCTGCCCAGCGAGCCCAACATCTTCGAGCTCAACTTCTCGGAGCTGATGCCGGTGATGAACATCAACCTCAGCGGCGATTACCCCATGGAGCAGCTGCACGAGTACGCGCGCCACCTGGAGGACCGCATCGAGGACCTCGCCGAGATCAACAAGGTGGACATCCGCGGCGTGCCCGAGCGCGAGGTGCGCGTGAGCGTCGATCTCTACCAGCTGGAACTGCTGCAGCTCAACTTCGACGATATCGCCAACGCCCTGCGCAGCGAGAACCTCACCATGAGCGGCGGCGACCTGCTCACCAAGGACCAGCGCCGCAGCGTGCGCGTGGTGGGCGAGTTCAAGGAGATGGGCCAGATCCGCGACATCGTGGTGAAGAACGAGGGCCAGCGCGAGGTGCGCCTGCGCGACATCGCCAGCGTGGACTTCACCTTCAAGGAGCCCGAGAGCTTCGCCCGCGAGTTCGGCAACAGCGTGGTGATGCTCGACGTGATCAAGCGCGCCGGCGAGAACCTGCTCGATGCCAGCGACAAGATCAACGCCATCATCAAGGAAGACCACGGCACCGTGCTGCCCAAGGACCTCGTGATCACCCTCACCGGGGATCAGAGCGACCAGACGCGCGTGAGCGTGGACGAGCTGATGAACCACATCGTCCTCGGCGTCATCCTCGTGGTGGGCGTGCTCATGCTCTTCCTCGGCCTGCGCAACGCCGTGTTCGTGGGCCTCGCCATCCCCATGAGCATGTTCATCTCCTTCACCCTGCTCAACGCCTTCGGGGTGACGCTGAACATGATGGTGCTCTTCGCGCTCATCCTCGCGCTGGGCCGATTGGTGGACGACGGCATCGTGATCGTGGAGAACATCCACCGCCACATGACCAACGGCGAGCCAGCGCTGAAGGCTACTCGTTTGGCCGTAGGTGAAGTGACCATGCCCATCATCGCCGCCACCACCGCCACGGTGATGGTCTTCGTGCCGCTGCTGTTCTGGCCCGGCATGATGGGCGAGTTCATGAAGTACCTGCCCATCACCTTCATGATCGCCCTGGCCAGCTCACTCTTCGTGGCCCTGGTGGTGAACCCCGCGCTGGCCTCCAAGTTCATGAAGGTGGAGGAGGACCGCATGCCCGCCGGGAAGATGTGGCGCCTCGCCATCCTCCTGAGCGTCATCGGGGCGGTCATCGGCGCGCTGGGGGCCAGCATGCAAAGTGCACCGGTCTTCGGTATCGGCATGCTCATCATCTTCTTCGGCCTGATGGGCATCGCCAACGCGAAGCTCTTCGTCCCCGCTTCGCACTGGTTCCAGTACAAGTGGCTGCCGCGTTTGGAAGCGCGCTACGAGACCTTCCTGCGCTACGCCCTCACCAAGCACCACCCGCGCACCTTCCTGCTGGGCACGGTGGGCCTGCTCGTCCTCGCCTTCGTGCTGCTGGGCGTCTTCCCGCCGAAGACGCTCTTCTTCCCCAGCAACCAGCCGCAGTTCATCAACGTCTTCATCGAGGCGCCCATCGGTACCGACATCCTGAAGACCGACAGTATCACGCGTATCGTGGAGAAGCAGGTGATGAAGGTGATCGATGTACCGGAATATCAGGAGGTGACCGGTGGCGACACCGTGAACTTCCTGGTGAACTCCGTGATCGCCCAGGTGGGCGAGGGCACGAGCGACCCCGGCACGGGCGAGGTGGAACTGAGCGCCACGCCGCACAAAGCGCGCATCCAGGTGAATTTCGTGAAGTTCGCCGACCGCAAGGGCATCAATACCAACGACGTGCTGGAGCGCCTGCAGGCCGGCGTGAGCGGCTACCCCGGCGTGGTGACCACCGTGGTGAAGAACGCCGACGGCCCGCCCGTGGGCAAGCCCATCAACATCGAGATACGCGGCAAGGAGATCGAGGGCCTGCTCACTGAGGCCGAAAAGGTGAAGGTCTTCATCGAGGGGAAGAACGTGCCCGGCGTGGAGGCCCTGCGCATCGATATCGACCGCGCCAAGCCCGAGATGCCCATCATCATCGACCGCGAGAAGGCGCGCCGCCTCAATGTGAGCACCTACGCCGTGGCCGACGCCATCCGCACCGCGCTCTTCGGCAAGGAGGTGAGCACCTTCCGCATTGAAGGCGACGATGATGATTATGAGATCAACATCCGCCTGAAGGACCAGTACCGTTACGACGCTCAGCAGTTGATGGACATGCGCATCACCTTCCGCGACATGCTCACCGGCCAGATCCGCCAGGTGCCCATCAGCGACGTGGCCAAGGAGGCGTACAGCACCACCTTCAGCGCCATCAAACGCAAGGACCTGGACCGCGTGGTCACCGTGAGCAGCAACGTGATCGCGGGATACAACAACAATGAGGTCGTCCAGCGGATCAAGGACGAGATGGCCAGCGGATACACGGTGGACGACCGGTACAATTTGCGCTTCACCGGCGAGCAGGAGGACCAGGCCAAGGACATGGGCTTCCTGTTGATGGCCTTCTTAGTGGCCATCTTCGTGGTCTTCCTCATCATCGTGGCGCAGTTCAACAGCATCAGCTGGCCGCTCATCGTGATGAGCACGGTGGTCTTCAGCACCATCGGCGTGTTCCTCGGCCTCATCGTGTTCCGCATGGACTTCATCATCCTGATGACCATGCTCGGCATCATCTCGCTGATCGGCGTGGTGGTGAACAACGCGATCGTGCTCATGGACTTCGCGCGCCTGCTGTTCGCGCGGGCGCAGCGCAAGCTTGGGCTGGCGGAGGATGTCATCATCCCCAACGACGAGAGCCGTGAGGCGCTCATCATCGCAGGCAAGACGCGCCTGCGGCCGGTGTTGCTCACGGCCGTGACCGCGGTGCTGGGCCTGCTGCCTTTGGCCGTGGGCCTCAACTTCAACTTCTTCAAGCTCTTCATGGAGCTGGACCCGCACATCCACATGGGCGGCGACAACGTGATCTTCTGGGGGCCGCTCTCCTGGGCCGTGATCTACGGCCTGCTCTTCGCCACCTTCCTCACCTTGGTGATGGTGCCCGTGATGCTGCTGATCGTGCAGAAGATCAAGCACCGGAGGCAGTGGAAGCGGTCCGCTGCGACGACCCGGTAGTGTGCGGGGGCGCGCCTTTGCTTCGCTACTGCTCGCAATGACGCCATTCACCGTCCCCCCTCAAACCCTCGGCGGTATCAACCTGTACACCACCGGCGTCACCAACCGGCTCAGCACCGTACTGCTGATCAAGCCACCGATCAGCACGATCGCCAGCGGCGAGATCAGCGGGTTCGTGCTGTAGGCGATCGGTAGCAGACCCCCGATCGCGGTAAGGCTCGTGAGCACGATCGGAAGGAAACGCATTTCGCCCGCCTCGCGGATCGCCTGCTCCAGCGTTCGTCCCTCCGCGCGTAGTTGGTTGGTGAAATCCACCAGCAGGATCGTGTTCTTCACCTCGATGCCCGCCAGCGCGATCAGGCCCACGATGGCCACGAAGCTCAGGCTGTTGCCGGTCATCCACAGGGCCAGCACGGCGCCCACGATACCCAGCGGGATCACGCTCAGCACGATCAAGGTGCTTTTGAAGGTGCCGAACTCCAGCACCAGCACGGCGATGAACAGGAAGATCGTCGCGAGGATGATCGTCCCGAACCCGCCGAAGCTGTCCTGCCGCGTCTCGATCTCGCCGCCCATGGTGTAGCTGTAGCCAGCGGGCAGTCGCATATCGTCCATCGCCTTGATCGTCGCGTTCAGCGCTTCGTCAACGAGGAAGCCCTGTTGCACGAAACTGCTCACCGACACGTACCGCCGCTTGCCGAGGTGTTTGATCGTCTGCGGTGACGCTTCCAGTTGCAGGTCGGCCACGTGGCGCAGGGGAATGCTCGCGCCGCTA
>Ga0138256_10001017_pt1 | contig 30078 bp, 26 predicted proteins | sample KNB2016incub_MG_FD_105486 | JGI IMG/M metagenome (GOLD analysis project Ga0138256, IMG submission 105486) | Active sludge microbial communities from wastewater in Klosterneuburg, Austria - KNB2014incub_MG | ecosystem: Engineered > WWTP > Activated sludge > Unclassified | place: Austria... | reverse complement strand
GTATCCGACATCGAGGCCGTCCGTAAACATCGCCAGCCGCTCGTCGCATTGGGCGCGTCGATGCTTGCCGAACATCTCGAGTTGAAACGATTCTTGCATCGGACGCTATACCGACATGCGCAAGTCGCCGAGATGACGCAGCGTGCCCAACAGGTTGTCAGCGATCTCTTTGCCGCGTTGCTGGAGGAGGGCTCGCTGCTGCCGCCGGAGCATCGTGACGCCGCGGCTCGCGCCGAGTCCGAGCGTGGCATTGCGGGGCGCGCGCGCGTGGTGGCCGACTACGTAGCCGGCATGACAGATCGATTCGCGTTTCTCGAGCACGAGCGCGTCAGCGTGAATCGGGCGAGCGGCCGATGAAACCGCGAACACGGCCGCGCTCAACTGCCGCGCTCGAAGCCGCTCTCGACGCGGCGACACGCGATGCATTGGTGGAGATTGCCCGGTTGCTCGTGTCGGCCGGCTACGGCTTCGGCGCATTTGAACGGCACGCCAAGCATGCGTTCGTCGCGGCTGCCAAAGAAGTCCTGCTGCGTCAGGGCGCGCGCGTGAACCGTTCGATGATCGCGGCTTCTACCGGACTTACGCGCGCCGAGGTTGGCGAGTTGCTGCGCACGGATTCGCTTGCCAACCATTCGCCGCGCCACGCGAGCCGTGCAGCGCGACTCGCGCTCGCCTGGCGCACCAAGAAACCGTTCGCCGGCCACAGCCTGGTCCTGAAGACCACGCCACGTCAGGTAGCCAATGCCACCAAAGGGCCGCTGTTCGATGAACTGGTGCGGCGTCACGGCGGCGATATTCCGCCGCGCGCGATGCAGGCCGAGTTGTTACGCAGTGGTCTGGCGGAAAAATCCGCTGACGGTCGACTCCGGTTGTCGAATGCCAATCGCGACAGTTTGCTGCGCGCTGTGCAGGCGGTCGAAACGACGCTCCCCTGGTTGCGCGCTGTCGCGCCGCAGGTGATCGATCCTCATCCGGGCGAACCTATCACCTCAACCAAGTCCGTGACGGCGCTCGGATTCACGACCGAGCGGGCGCTCTTTTCCGCGCTCGGACGTATTCTGGACCGCACCAGCACGCTGCTCGATGGCTTCGACAAGATCGCGGGCGGCAAGCGCGCACCCGGTGAATTGATCGTCGGGGTTGCTGTCGCGGGGTCCAGCCCGCCCAAGCTGCGCAAGACCCGGCCTGCTAGTAGTTAGTGCTTGGGCAGCTGATCTCTGAGCGCACGACGCAGAATTTTGCCAACGTTACTCTTCGGTAGCTGATCGCGAAAATAGACGTGCTTTGGAACTTTGTAACCTGTTAGCGACTCGCGGCAATACGCGATCACGTCCGCCTCGGTCAGCGAGGGATCCTTGCGCACGATGAAGAGTGCAACAACTTCCCCCGACCGTTCGTCTGGTTGTGCGATTGCCGCGACTTCCAACACACCGGGGTGCGCTGCGACGACGTTCTCCACCTCGTTTGGATAGACGTTGAAACCGGACACCAGAATCATGTCCTTCTTGCGATCCTCGAGGTACACGTAGCCCGCTGTATCGAAGCGTCCGATATCGCCCGTCTTGAGCCAACCGCCCGCCAGCATCACCTTCGCAGTTTCGTCGGGACGATTCCAATAGCCCACCATGACTTGCGGGCCGCGCACGCAGATTTCGCCGGATTGACCCACGCCGAGTGCCACACCTGAATCGTCCCGAATCGAGATTTCGGTCGACGAGATAGGCAGTCCAATAGAGCCATTGAAGTCGACGCTCGGGATATTGATGCACGCCGCCGGTGCGGTCTCTGTGAGCCCCCACGCCTGGGTGAGGATGACACCGGTGACTTTCTTCCAGCGCTTGGCGACCGATTCCTGTACCGCCATGCCGCCACCCAAGGTGACGCGCAAAGCACTGAAATCGACTGCGGCGAAGCCCGCTGTGTTCAGCAGGGCGTTGAACAGCGTGTTGACCCCGGTGATGAACTGAAATGGATAGCGCTTCAGTTCCCTGACGAACGCCCCAAAGTCCCGCGGATTGACTATCAGGATATTGCGCCAACCGAGGCGCAGGAACAGCAGGCAGTTAGCGGTTAGCCCAAATATGTGATAGAGCGGTAAAGCGGTGATCAAGGTGCCGCGCCCGGCCAGGAAGCTCGATTCGATCCACTCGTTCGCTTGCAGCACATTCGCAACCATATTGCCGTGACTCAGCATGGCGCCCTTGGCGACGCCGGTGGTGCCGCCGGTGTACTGCAGAAAGGCCAGATCGTCGTGTGTGAGTGGAATCGGTTGTGGCCGAGCAGCAGCCGACGCCTGCAAAATATCCCGAAATTCGCGCGCACCATCCAGTTGGTAGGGCGGCACCTGCTTGCGTACGGTGCGCAGGACAAAATTCACGATCGCGCCCTTGGGCCAGGCGAGCATGCCGCCGACACTCGTTGTCAGGACGTGCTCGATGGCAGTGTGCGCGATCACCGCCTGCAGCACGTGGGCAAAGTTCTCGAGTATGACGATAGCGGTTGCGCCGGAGTCCTTGAGCTGGTGTTCGAGCTCGTGTGTCGTGTAGAGCGGGTTGGTATTCACGACCACGCCGCCGGCACGCAAAATGCCGCATACCGCGATCGGGTATTGCAGAATGTTCGGCATCATGACCGCGACCCGATCGCCCCTGGCAATGCCGGCGCTCTGCTGCAGCCAGGCGGCGAATGCCGCCGAATAGCGGTCAAGTTCACGGAACGTCAGAGTCTTGCCCATCTGTACGTAAGCCACTTGATCGGCGTGTTCGACCAGGGAACTTTCGATCAGGTGTGTGAGCGAACGGTATTCGCTCAAGTCGATTTCTGGGCGTACACCTGCGGGATAAGACTTGAGCCAGAATTTTTCCACGGCGGACCTTTTTAGCGCTGTTGCAGGAGCGGTTTGAGTTTGGGCCAGAGATTATCGAGCAATTGCGGCTGCGCCGCCGCATTGGGATGCATGCCGTCGGCCTGCATACGGGCGGTATCGAGCGCGATAGACTCGAGAAAGAATGGCAGCAGTGGCAGCTTGTACTGTTTGGCGATGTTCGTGAACAGGGACTCAAAGTCCTCAGAATAGCGTGGGCCGTAGTTGGGTGGGATCTTCATGCCGATCAGCAGTACGCGTGCGCCGGCCTGTTGCGATTTCTCCACCATGTTGATGAGATTCGCCCGACTGGTGCGTAGCGGCAGACCACGCAGCGCGTCGTTTCCGCCTAACTCGATGATCACGATTGCAGGTTTGTGCAGGGCAAGCGCGCGCGGCAGTCGTGTGGCCGCGCCGCCTGTCGTCTCGCCGCTGACGCTGGCATTGATGACGCGGTACCCGTAACCTTGTTCGCGAAGGCGTTGCTGCAGCAATGTCACCCAGCCCTGCTCAACATTGATACCGTAGCCCGCACTCAAGCTGTCGCCCATCACCAGTATTGTCGGTACGCTTACCGGTACGCCGGTGCGGACAGTAGTGTCAGCGCCCTCGGCCAGCGTGCTGCCGATCCAGGTCAGACAGAGGGCGAGTGCGATCGACAAAACCCGCGCCGGAAATTGCATGACGTTAGACATCGTTCTCAAAGCCGAAAATCTCACCAAACAGGTTACCAGCCCGGAAGGGCCGTTGACGATTTTGCGCAATGTCTCTTTTGAGATCGCTGCGGGGCAATCGGTTGCCGTCGTCGGCGCTTCTGGCGCTGGCAAATCCACGCTGCTGGCGCTACTGGCCGGCCTCGATGCGCCGACATCCGGACGAGTCCTGCTCGCCGGCGTCGATCTGACCGCACTCGATGAGGATGGCCGGGCGCGCCTTCGGGCCGAGCAGGTGGGCTTCGTGTTTCAGTCGTTTCATCTGGTGCAGTCATTGACCGCGCTCGAAAACGTGATGCTACCGCTTGAGTTAGCGGGACGTACCGATGCGCGCCGCACTGCGTTGCAGACCTGCGAACGTGTCGGTCTTGCGCAGCGCGTTGGTCACTACCCCCGTCAGCTATCGGGTGGTGAACAGCAACGAGTTGCTATCGCGCGCGCGTTCGTCACCCAGCCGGCCGTGCTATTTGCGGACGAGCCAACCGGTAATCTCGATACCGTGACGGGTGAGAAAGTGGTGTCGCTGTTGTTCGAGTTGAACGCCAACTCCCATACGACATTGATGCTGGTCACCCACGACCGCAGCCTTGCGCGGCGTTGCTCGCGGATTCTCGAGTTGTCGGGCGGCGAACTACTGCCCGAGCAGGCCGTTGCATGATCCGCCGTGCAGTGCCGCTCGCGCTCAGAACGCTCGTGCGAGAATGGCACTCGGGCGAGCTCAGCATCGTACTGCTGGCACTGACGGTCGCGGTGGCGGCTTTGACGGGCGTCGGTTTTCTGGTTGCGCGCATCGGCGCCGCGGTCGATTTGCAGGCGAACGAAGTGCTCGCGGCCGACCTGCGTCTGGAGTCGCCACGACCCATCGCGGCGACGTATGCGGAAGAAGCGCGGCGGCGTGGTCTGCAAGTGGCGGATTCCACCGGGTTGCTCAGCGTCGTCTTCAATGGCGATGAGAGCCAGCTGTCGAATCTGCGTGCGGTGACGCCCGGCTACCCACTTCGTGGACGCGTGATGGTTGCCGACGTGGCGTTCGGTGCTGCCAGCGTGGCGACCGATATTCCAGCGCCCGGGGAGGTCTGGCCAGAATCCAAGCTGTTAGCATCGATCGGCGCTCAGGTCGGTGCGGAGCTGTCGATCGGCGCTGCGCGCTTCAAGGTGACGCGCGTGCTGATCACGCGGCCCGACCAGGGAGCGACCTTCGCCGAACTGGCGCCCTCGATCCTGATCAACGCCGGCGATTTGCCGGCGACCGAGCTGATCCAGCCGGGCAGCCGCGTGAGCTACGCGATGTTGTTCGCGGGCAGCGCGCCCGCGGTGCGTGACTTCTCGGTCTGGCTGACGAGCAACAAGACACCCAGCGAGCGGCTACTCGATATCAGCGAATCGACACCGCAGATCAAGACTGCGATCGATCGTGCTGGCCGATTCCTGAGCCTCGCCAGTCTCGTTGCCGTCTTGTTGTGCGCGATCGCGGTGGCGATGGCTGCGCGCCGCTATGTGCAACGTCATCTCGATTCGGTAGCGCTCCTGAAGACGCTCGGAGCAACCCGGGCGTTCACCCTGACAGTGAGTCTGCTGCAGCTCTTGCTGATCGGCATTGTCGCGGCAATGATCGGCGCGATGATCGGTTTCGCCGCGCAAGCGGGCTTGGTGGTGGCGCTGAAGGACCTGCTCAAAGGCGAGTTGCCGCCTGCGGATTGGACGCCTGTGTGGTTCGGCTTCAGTACCTCGATTGCAATTCTGGCCGGATTCGCGCTGCCGCCCCTGCTGCAGCTGTCGCGCACGCCGGCGCTGCGTGTGTTGCGACGCGATGTCGGGCCACCGCCGTTGTTGATCGTGCTGGCCTTTGGGCCAGCCGTTGCGGCCGTCGTGTTGCTGATCCTGTGGGTGGTGCGCGACGTTCCGGTTTTCATCTGGTTCACGGCGGGTCTAGGCGTGTTTCTCGGCTTGCTCGCCTTGGCTGGTCTCGTATTGGTTCGCCTGACAACCAGCATGCGTAGCGGCGTCGGCGTCGCGTGGCGCTACGGTCTCGCGAATCTTGGCCGGCGGCGCGTCGAGAGTGTCGTACAGCTGACGGCTTTTGGTTGCGGCCTCATGGTCTTGCTGTTGCTGGCCGTCGTGCGCAACGATCTGCTGAACGATTGGCGCAAGAGTCTGCCGAGCGACATCCCTAATTACTTCTTCATCAATATTCCGTCCGAGGAGCGCGACGAGTTTGTCGCGTTTCTGCGCACGCAGGGCGCTGCGACTTCGCGTGTACTGCCAATGATTCGTGCGCGCCTGACGGCGATCAACGGCAAGACTGTTGCGGGCACGCCGTTCGCGAATCCACGCGGCCAGGGCTTTGCCAACCGCGAACAGAACATCACCTGGACGCGCGAACTTGGCCCCGACAATCGGATCGTCGCCGGCCACTGGTTCACCGCTGCGGAGGTCGGTCAGCCGCTGGTTTCGGTCTCGACCGAGTTCCAGGAGGCACTGGGCCTTGTGATCGGCGATCGCCTGACATTTGATGTAGCGGGCGAAATATTCACGGCGCGCGTCAGCAGCGTACGCAAAGTGAAGTGGGACAGTTTCCAGCCGAATTTCTTTCTGGTATTTCCGCCCGGGCCACTCGATGGCACGGCGGGTACCTGGATGACGAGTGCCTATTTCCGCCCGCAGAGCTCCAGCACGCTGGCCGATCTGGTACGACGGTTCCCCAGCGTGTCGGTATTCGATCTGGATGATCTGCTGGCGCAGGTGCGAGGTGTCATCGACAAAGCGGCGCTCGCCGTGCAGAGCGTATTTCTGTTTACACTGCTGGCGGGTCTGGTCGTACTGCTGGCCGCGGTACAGGCCAGCCGGGACGAGCGACGCTACGAGAGCGCGATACTGCGTACACTCGGTGCCAATCGCCGTACCGTTCTCCAGGGGATTCTCGCTGAATTCGCGACGCTCGGCGTGCTGTCCGGATTGCTCGCTGCGGTCGGTGCATCCATCGCGGGCTACTTTCTGGCCAAACACGTGCTGGACGTCCCGTATGCGCCTGAGCCATGGGTCTGGCTCATTGGCATCGCTGGTGGCGGGTTGTTAGTTTCGGTTGCAGGCTGGCTAGCCACGCGTTCGGTCGTGGCGCACCCGCCTTTGGTCACTCTGCGGGGCGGTTGACTTCCTTGCATGTCAAACCAATGACACCGCAGGCGGGTCCGCACAATCCGGAGTTCATCGACTATCTATTGCGCACGCCGCTGCGTCGCAAGATGGTGGGCTGGTATGACCCACGCCTGTTGGCGCAATCGGCGTGGCTGGTCATTGTCGCCAACCTGTTCGGAAGGCATTCGGACACCCGACTGATCGAGGCGTTGTCTACGCAGCCGCAGCATTGGTTCGATTATTCCGCTGATACGGATGCCAACGGCGATTTCTGGCTCGACTATGTGAGTGATATCGGCGACGGCTGGAACTCCACCTATGCGATCGCCGACGCGATCGCCACGCCCAAGCTGGCGGTTGCCGACGCAGCGAGCGGCGCGACGATCCAAACGTCGCCCGGGCGCGTGTTGGTATTCGGTGGTGACGAGGTTTACCCCTATCCGTCGCGGGCAGAGTACGAGGCACGCGCTGAGCGACCCTACGCGACGGCGTTTGCGGGTCGCGATGCACGCCCCGACGTGTTCGCGATTCCGGGCAACCACGATTGGTACGATAGTCTGATCGCATTCTCGCGCAGTTTCTGTCGACCAGAGCGTGGCTTTGCGGGCTGTGCCACGCACCAAACGCGTAGTTACTTTGCGCTGCGACTGCCGCATGACTGGTGGTTGCTGGCGATCGACTTGCAGCTCGGATCCGATCTGGACGAGCCGCAGGTGCAGTACTTTCAGCAGGTCGCCGCAGATATGGATGCCGATGCTCGCGTTCTGCTGTGCGTCCCCGAACCGCGTTGGATTCTGGAGGATGCGTATCCCAGGCATTCGACCTACGACGAGAGCACGACAGTCGATTTCCTGGAACGCCGCATCCTCAAACGCCCAGTGGATGTCTTTCTCACCGGTGATCTGCACCTCTACAAACGACATTCGAACGCGGCGGGCATACACAAGATTACCGCCGGGGGTGGCGGCGCGTTTCTGCATCCTACGCACGCGCCGGCCACTCACAACTTACGCGACGGCTTCGTGCAGCGGGCGGCCTATCCCGACGAGAAGACATCCTCGAGACTCACCTGGCGCAATTTCCTGTTCCCGTTCCTGAATCCGAAGTTTCTGCCGATACCCGCATTCCTGTATGCGATGTCCGCCTGGTTCGCGTCGGCCAGCCTGACCGCGGCAGATACGGACGATTTGCTCACCGCCTTCGATGCTGCGGTGCGAGCAGCGGTCCGCGATCCCGTCAACGGGCTGTGGCTGATCCTGGTCATTGCCGCTTTCATCTTCTTCACCGATACGCACGTGCGCTGGTGGCGCGTGCTCGGCGGTATTTCCCATGGCCTGGCGCACCTGGCGGCCGCATTCGGCGTCGGCTGGCTCGGTCTGTTGGTGACCACGCAGGCAATGGGCCTCGCATTCGCGACGCTACCGCAGCTGTTAGTGGCTGGAGCAATCACGTTTCTGCTCGGCGGACTGGTTGGCGCATGGATCATCGGGCTCTACCTGTTTGTATCGCTGCAGTTCTTCGGCAGGCACGCTAACGAGGCTTTTGCAAGCCTCAGAATCGAGGATTTCAAGCATTGGGTACGTTTACGGGTGGATGCGAGCGGAACGCTCAGCATTTTCGCCCTGGCGATCGATCGGGTGCCACGCCGCTGGCGGGCCGCTGATCGTCGCGGCTCCCGCGTGGAGTTAGCAGACGACCCGGCGGCCGCAGCGCCCCGACTGATCGATTCTGTGGTTGTCGGACGAGTTCGGCGTCCCGCCAAGGCACCCTAGTGACACCCCGGCAGGACTGGCGCGTACAAATAAGTATTGCCGCAATCCACAAACTCGGTACAAAATGCAGCACGAGCCGCCCTACTCGCTAACTAATTGCGACATGCGGCCATTAAACAGGTTAGTATTGCACTGTTAGCGTTTAGGAGGAATCATGGCAAAGAAGAGAGCAAAGGCGGTTAAGCCCGCACGTTTGGGCAAGGCGTGGACGGCGACCGACGTCGCCAAGTTGCGTTCGCTCGCCAAGCAGAAGCTGTCGGCACGTGCCGCGGCAGAAAAACTCGGCCGTACACGCGGCTCGGTCGCGCAGAAGGCGCTGTTGCTCGGAATCTCATTCCGTGCGATCAATCAGCCGAAGCGCGCACGGCGCAAGAAGTAGGCTGGCGTCGGCGTAGTCACGCGGGCATAACCGCCCGCGGACTACGGCCGCGGCTGGGTTGCGCTGACCAGCGGGACCAATTCGGCGCGGATCATTTGCCAATCAGGGGCTGATATTGAGGCGCACCCATGCGCTGGGTGTGCCTTCGCGGCGCAGGTTGAGTCGTTCGAGCGTCAGGAGATACTCGCCGGCGCCAAACGCGCTGGGGTTCAGTTGCAGCCGCACATGGCTGTTCGAATCCTTGATCATGTTGTCGAGAATCGCGACTCGTCCGTGGCCCACTCGATCGAGGATGACCCGGAACACGCTATGGCGCGTCTGGGTCACGTCGATCTTGAGTTCCGTCATCTCGCCGGAGGTGAGATTTACGCGAGCCGCGCTCGCCGCGCCCGCCAGCCCCGGAAAGACGATGACGGGGCGAACCGAGCTGGTCGGAAGTATCGGTCGCTCGATCACTTCCTGTCTGAGCTTGGCGATCAAGTTAGCCTGATCAGAAACCTTGCCGCCGAGCAGCGACAGGGCGGCCAGCAGTAGGGCGGCGACGGCCGCGATTGCGCTCACGAACGGTAGCCGCTGCCAGAACCGGATGCGCTGCTCCGCCCAGGGCTCAGGCTTGCCGCTGAATTCCAGCAGGCGCAGGCCGCAATGGATGCGATCGGCGAGACCCAGTTCGTCGATCAGCGCCGGATTGGCACGAATGAAGCGCTCGAAGTCGCTCGCGCCCTTGGGCGGTAGCGTGCCGGCAAGGTACCGTTCGACAATGTGGTTGCGAGCGATGAAGTCGCGGTCCATCTTGGCGTCCGCGGGATCGCTGTTGGTCAGGCTGTCTGAATCGGGTGGGCTGGAGTAACTGGCTGACATGATGTGTCGCGTCGATTCGATCGGGCTGTGGTCACTGGGATCCGGGGTGGTTCATTCAAGCGACGCAGGAATGCCAGCCGCCATTCGGGGCGTAGTTGGGCATTGCCAAGCTTGCGGCGCACAGGGTCATGGTGCTGCAGTTTCGGCCACAGGCCGCTGTCGGGACTCACAGAAACCACGCTAATGCCGCGCAAGAGTGCGATCGAGCTCTCGCTTTTGCCATGCGTCGAGTTGAGCGACCCAAATGTCGTGCGATCTGCGTTTACACAGGGCGGCGCTACGGGCGTTGCCGCCGATCAGAGAAACCATTCAGAGGAAGTCATGAGCAAAAAGAAGACTGTGCGAACTCGAACCGGCCGCGTTGCCGCGCTTGCCGTCAGCGTGTCCCTGGCAAGTGGCGTGGGGGCCGTTGCGGCGCAAGACGGCACGGCCATTACGATCTACAGCTCCGCGCAACCGGGCGCAATTTCACCCGAGCTCTACCGCCCGGTACCGGGCGCCGGCGTGCCGAACGCGATGTCCGTGCCGGGGTACGCGATGGTAAGTCACGATCGCCTGATCAAGATCGGCAGCGGCCGCTCGCAACTGAAGTTCAGCGATGTCGCTGGACTCATCGATCCGACCACCGTGACCTTTACTTCGCTCACCGAGCCGCGAACACGCGTGCTCGAACAGAGCTTTCAGTTCGATCTCGTGAGCACCGACAAGCTGCTGCAGAGGTTCATCGACCGACCAATCATCGTCGAACGCGCGGTCGGCAATCAGAATTCGACCGTCAGTGGCACACTGCTCTCGGCCGTCGACGGGCTGGTCCTGCGGGGCGACGATGGCAGCATCCATGCGCTCCGGAACTATTCGGCCGTTCGGTTCCCGGACTTGCCAGGCGGTCTCGAGACCAAACCAACACTAGTATGGGAGTTGAGCTCACCCCAGGGAGGCGAGCAACGTACGCGCGTGACCTACCAGACAGGCGGCGTGACCTGGTGGGCCGACTACAATCTTGTTTTTCAGGCGGGCAGTGACGCTAACAGCGGCCTGCTCGATCTGTCGGCTTGGGTCAGCATCATCAATCAATCGGGTACGAGCTTCCCGGATGCGAAACTCAAGCTGATCGCCGGCGATGTGCACCGTGCCGAGCCGCCGCAGATGGCGCGGGGGCGCGTCCTGGCGATGGCGGCGAAGAGCATGGCTGACGACGGCGGCTTTGAGCAGAAGGAGTTCTTCGAGTTTCATCTCTACACCCTCGGACGTCGTGCCACGCTACCTAACAATTCGACCAAGCAGATCGAGCTCTTTGATCAGGCCCGACAGATTCCGGCGAAGAAGATCCTGCTGTATTACGGGCTGGCGCAGCCAGTTTTCTGGGGCTCGCCGAATACCGATCGAGAGATTGGCGTCGCCATGAACAAGAAGGTCGATGTCTATCTCGAATTCCGCAACGATAAAAAGCTGGGGCTCGGCATGCCGTTGCCGGCAGGGCGGATTCGGGTGTCGCAGCTCGACGCGGCGGATGACAGTCTCGAGTTCATCGGGGAAGATCGCATCGATCACACGCCGAAGGACGAACCGGTGCGAGTGAAACTGGGATCAGCGTTCGACGTGGGCGGCGAACGTCGGCAGACCGACTTCGCGGTCGACACCAAAGCGCAGTGGCTGGAAGAAGAATTCGAGATCAAGCTGCGCAATCACAAGAGCGAGCCGGTAGAGGTACTCGTCAAGGAGAACCTCTACCGCTGGAGCAACTGGAAGCTCTTGAGCCAGACACATACGTACGACAAAGTCGACGCGCGCACGATTGTTTTCCCGGTCAAAGTCGCCAAGGATGCCGAGGCGACGGTGCGCTATCGGGTGCGTTACACCTGGTAGGGCCGCGTCTCGGCCCGGTCAGCGGCGATTGCCGGCGCGTCAGGCCAATTCGCTCAGTGGTTTCGGCTCTTCGAGTACGAAACCCTGAGCGTAGTCTACGCCGACAGCGGATAGCCACTGTCGTGCCGCTGGCGTATCGATACGCTTGGCGACACAGGAAATGCCGAGCACCTTGGACATCTGCGACATGGCGATCACGAGCGCTTGTTGCAGCCTTTCGGTCATCGCACTCGTCGTGATGCGCGAGTCGATCTTGACGAAACGCATGGCAGGCGAAGCCAGCCAGGGCACGACGCGCGAGTCCAACGTGAAATCGTCGATCACGACATAACAACCGAGTTTTTCGCAGGCGGCGATGAACATCTCGACGTCGCGCTGTTGCTCGACGCACGCATGCTCGGACAGCTCGAATCCCACCGTCCCAGGTGGCACGTCCCGGTTGTTCAGCTGCGATGCGACAAAGGCCAGAAACTTGGGGTCTGCGATCGAACTCATCGACAGGTTGCACGAGAAGCTCGAGGGGTTTTCGTCGATGATGCTCGGGTGCGCCTCGATCCAGGCGAGCAACTCGGCAATGACGAGGCGATCCAGTTCAGAGGTACCGATCGCGCGCTTTACGGTAACCGAGATCGATTCGGGGGTATTCGAGCTGCCGAGAGGGCGCGCCAGCACTTCGTAGCGCCGGGTACCGCCGCCCGAGCGCAGCTTCAGGAGCTGCTGCACGTGGAGCTGAAAATCCGTGTGTTCGAAGCGAAACTTGCCGCTCCCGACTGCAAACGGCGTGGCGGGAGCGGCTCGCCGCTTGGTTGTTGGAGCCGGCCTCGTCGGATAGTCAGGCTCTGCGGTTGCGGCAGCAGGCTTGGCATGCGCGCCAGTCGCCACCAGTCGCAATGCCGAGCTGTGCAGCTTGTCCTGGGTGGCTGCTGCGGGTTGTTTGGTAGCACCGGTTTGTTTGGCGGCTGGAGCTTCCGCCGAACGCCCCGTGGGCGCAGGTCCAGGGGGTGGCGCACCAGGCAGAGGCGCAAGCGTGGATTCGGTGCTCGCGGGTTTGCGGAATATCGCTAGCCGCCGCATTGCCGCGGTAGTCTGCGGCGTCACGAGCCGCGATGCCATGCCACTATCGAGCCACTTGCTTTCGCTGATGATCGTGACGAGGCCGACCAGCTCGCCGGTTGGCGTGCGCGCCGGCAAGAATGCGGCGGAGCGGCCATCACCCATGTTCTGAAACACGTAGTGACGATGCGACGCGAGCGTCAGTGCATTGGTTGCTTCGAGCACGAGACTGTGCTCGTCCGGGCCCATCACACCTTCGCTGAGCCACAGGATCTCGCCCTCGATGTCGTGCAATGAGACTGATTGCACGCGCAGATTGCCCAACGCGGCGCACAAGGCGTTGCCAATCGTGGTCAACGAATCCGCTTCGTCAGGTTTGGTCACACGCTGAATCGACACGTTCCGCCGCTCGTTCCTTTGTGATGGGCTCTGGCTAACCCGGCAAGGCGCTGCCCCCGATCGGGCACGTCATCAATTAGAGTGGCAAACCCGCGTGTGCGGTGCCGTGATATGGCTCGCGTTCTTAACGATAGTCCGGAAGCGCCGCTACTTATGTCAAATCGGACGAGCGCCTGATCTGTCAGCGATCGATCGTCGCCATGCCACGGTCTGTGTAGCGCTGCCCGGCGGCTGAACCGATCGATTCCAGTTCCGCCAGATCACGGTCCGACAGTTTGAGATCGGCCGCCGCTGCGTTTGCTGCAACATATTTTCGCTGCTTGGTGCCTGGGATGGGGACCACATCGTCGCCACGGTGCAGCAGCCATGCGAGCGCAATTTGAGCCGCAGTGGCCTTGTGGCGTACCGCGACCGCTTGCACGGCCGCTAACAAGTGCACGTTGCGGGCGTAGTTGTCAGTCTGGAAGCGCGGATCGTGACGCCGGTAGTCCGCGTCGGGCAGATCATCCGATCGCGGCACTGTCCCCGTGAGAAAGCCGCGGCCCAAGGGGCTGTACGGGACGATTCCGATCCCCAGCTCACGACAGGTGTCCAGTACTTCGCCTTCGATGTTGCGCTCCCACAGTGAATACTCGCTCTGCATGGCGCTGAGCGGGTGCACCGCGTGCGCGCGTCGCAGCGTGGCAGCGCCAACCTCCGACAATCCGAGATAGCGTACTTTGCCAGCACGCACCTGCTCGGCCATGGCGCCGACGGTGTCTTCGATCGGGACGCTGCGATCGAGCCGATGCTGATACCACAGATCAACGTAGTCGGTGCCGAGCCGGCGCAACGCGCCGTCGAGTGCCCGATGGACATTCTCCGGCCGGCTATCGAGGCCAGCGATGCGTTGATCCGCGCTGAATCTGAAGCCGAATTTCGTCGCAATCACCGCCTCGTGCCGGCGCCCCGCCAGCGCGCGACCTAACAGCTCTTCATTGCGACAAGGGCCATAGACCTCGGCCGTGTCAAAGAAGGTGATGCCGATGTCGAGCGCGCGCTGAATCGTCGCGATGCCCTCGCCATCGTCGGCGGGGCCATACATGTCCGCCATGCCCGCCACGCCCGTCATACCCATCGTGCCGAGGCCGATAGCCGAAACTTCGAGCCCCTGCTTGCCGAGAAAGCGCTTGTGCATAGGTCGGAATCCTTTCAGCACTTGCCGAGGAAATCGGCCTTGCCGAGGTCGACACCATTGTGCCGCAGGATGTCGTACACCGTGGTGAAGTGAAAATAGAAGTTCGGGAGCGCCCACTTTTGCAGAAACGCCAGCCCGGGATACTCCAGTGTCCGGTCGCGCAAAGGCACTTTGATCTCGCGCGCCGCGCTGCCCTCGAGTGCTGCGGGCGTGAGGGTGCCGAGGAATTCCAGCGTACGTTCGATTCGGGTGAGCAGCTCGGGCAGCGTTCTTTCGTTGTCTTCGAAGCGCGGTGCCTCGATACCGGCGAGGCGTGCCGCCGAGTTCTTGGCAAAATCACAAGTCAGTTGTACCTGGCGATCAAGCGCAAACATATCGGGCGCGAGACGCGCCGCGAGCAAGACGTCGGCCGCGAAGCCGCGGGCCTTGGCGTTGGCTTGCGCCTTATCCAGCACGTGGTGCAGCTGTTGCAGCCCCGTGGTAAACAACTCGATCGACATGCCGTACATGGAGATTTTCACGTTTGACTACCTTGTGTGATAAGACCTGATATGAAACAATAAATAACTAAAGTCCGCACTTTGGTGCAATAATGACCGATTTCTGGGTTCCAGCGCAGCTTGCCGTATTCGCCAAGGTGGTCGAGCTGAACGGCTTTTCGGCTGCGGCGAGAGCTTACGGTGTGCCGAAGGTTGCGGTCAGCCGAGCCATCGCCGAAGTCGAGGAAAAGCTGGGCGCCAAGCTGTTGAAGCGTACCACTCGCCGAATTTTTCTGACCGCCGCAGGCGAGGCGGTCCTACCGCATGCGCGCGCGATCAATGATCAGTATGAGCAGGTCCGCGCCCTCGGCGCCGGGTTTTCGACGACGCGGGTCGGCCCGTTGCGGGTCGCGGCCGACCCGGCTTTCGGGCGGATCCTGCTGGGTCCACTCGTGCCCAGATTTCTCGACAGCTTTCCCGATCGAGCATTGGACATTGTCATGGACGCCGGGTCCGATGCCGAATGGGATGTGGCGATTCGTGCAGGTAAGCCCGACGATCCGCGCATCGGTTCACGCCTGTTGGGTGCTCCCCCCTCGGTGCTGTGCGCGACGAACGCATACCTGCAAAAGCACCCCGCGCCGGATCGCCCCGAGGGTTTACGTGATCACGCACTGTTGACTCCAGCATCCGACGGTCCCGAATACCGGGTGCAGATGACCAAGGCCTCCGCGCGCGCCGAAGTGCGTGTCACACCAAAACTCGCGATCGACGATCCCGCTGTGCTGCACGGCGCGACGGTCGCGGGGCTCGGGATTGGCCTGCTGCCAGAATTCCTCTGTCGCCAGGGAATCGCGACGGGCAAACTGAAGCTCGTATTGCCCGAGTGGACAGTGCCAGCCGCGTCGCCGCTCTATGCGATTTTCCCGGCGGGCCGTGAGAACGACCAACGAGTCCGCGAATTCATCGAGTTTGCGGCCGCCAACATCGTGCCAGCGCTGGCGCGTGCCTAAGTGAGAGTGAGACCGACATGTATCGTGCACCTGTCAAAGACATCCGATTCGTCCTCGATGAGCTGATCGACACGCAGCAGTTGCGCGAGTGCCCTGCATTCAGCGACTACTCGCCCGAGACCGCCGAAGCCATCCTGACCGAAGCGGCGCGTTTCGCAGAGTCGGTGCTGGAACCGCTGTGCAAGAGCGGCGACAGCGAGGGATCGAAGTGGACACCGGCGGGCGTGGTGACGCCCAAGGGCTTCAAAGAAGCCTACCAACAGTATGCGCAGAATGGCTGGGCCGGTTTACGCGCGGCCGAGGAGTTCGGCGGCCAGCACGTACCCATCATGCTCGGTACGGCGGTCGAGGAAATGTGGGCCGGTGCCAATCTTGCCTTCAAGCTCTGCCCGATGCTGACCCAGGGTGCGACCGAGGCGCTGGAGCAATACGGTACGCCGGAGCTGAAGCAGACCTTTCTCGCGAAAATGGTGTCCGGCGACTGGACCGGCACGATGAACCTCACGGAGCCGCAGGCCGGCTCGGATCTTGCGCAGATTCGCACACGGGCGGCACCAGATGGCGAGAACTACCGGCTGTTCGGCCAGAAGATCTTCATCACCTACGGCGAACATGATTTCACGCCGAATATCATCCATATGGTGTTAGCGCGTATCGACGGTGCACCGCCGGGCGTCAAAGGTATCTCGCTGTTTCTCGTTCCAAAGTTTCTGGTCAACGCGGATGGATCGTTGGGCGAGCGCAACGATGTCAAGTGCGCATCGATCGAACACAAGCTCGGCATCCACGCGAGCCCGACCTGCGTGATGATGTATGGTGAGCACAAAGGTGCATTGGGCTATCTGGTCGGCGCCCCCAATCGCGGCCTCGAGTGCATGTTCGTGATGATGAATGCCGCGCGTTTGTCGGTCGGGCTCGAAGGCTACGCATTGGCAGAACGTGCGTTTCAACAGGCGGCCGAATGGGCTCGAACGCGCGTACAAGGCAAGCCACCGGCCACTGCGGCGCGCGTCGGGCGCAGCGCATCGATGGGAACTGGCAGCTCGCCCGCGCCGATCATCGGGCATCCGGACGTCAAACGGATGTTGCTCACGATGAAGTCTTACACCGAGGCGATGCGCGCCACCGCTCTATATGCAGCGTTTCAGCTCGATCTCGGTGGTCAGCATGCCGATGCGACGGCCCGGGCTGTGGCACAGGCACGCGGTGACCTGCTGATCCCGATCGTCAAGGGCTTCAGCACCGAGATGGGAATCGAGATCGCGTCGACCGGCATACAAGTGCACGGCGGCATGGGCTATATTGAGGAGACCGGTGCGGCGCAGACGCTGCGCGATGTGCGGATCACGACGATTTACGAAGGCACCACCGGAATTCAGTCCAACGACTTGATCGGCCGCAAGGTGGGCCGCGATAACGGCGTGGCGATGCTTGCGCTGCTCGATGACATGACAGGCGAGCTCGAGGCGATCAAGACGACCGACGCAGCCGTTGTCACTGCCAGCAAGGCCGCGCTCGAGGGCACGACACATTTGCGTGCTGCCACGAAATCGCTGCTGCAAGCGCTCGCCAGCGCGCCCGATCGGGCTATGGCGGTGTCGGTGCCGTATCTCAAGCTCTGTGGCACGGTGATCGGCGGCTGGTTGTTAGCAAGGTCGGCCGCTGTCGCGGCCGCCAAACTGGCGGGCCAGAGCGCCGACAGCGAGTTCTTCGCGGCCAAGCTGCGTACCGCGTGCTTCTACGCGGAGCAGGTCCTGCCGACGGCCAGCGCGCTCGCGCGCATCGTGCAATCAGGTGCGACGAGCGTGGTGGAGACCGACGCTGCGCATATCTAGGGATGACCCAAATCTAGGGACGAACCATGAAACGACGTGAATTCCTGGCAGCTGCCGCGACTACCGCGGTCGCCGCGCATGCGTCACGTGTTGGCGCGCACATCGGCGGCCATCTCGATGACGAGGGCAATGAAATGATCACGCGGCAGATTCCCTCGAGCGGCGAGGCCTTGCCGGTCGTGGGTCTCGGCACGTCGGGGCCATTCGAGGTCAGCGCTGAGGATTCGGCACGCGCACCACTGCGCGAAGTTCTGCAAGCGTTTTTTGCCTCGGGTGCGACGGTGATCGATACATCGCCCATGTATTCCACCGCGCAGGCGGTGTTAGGCGATCTGCTGACGCCGGAGCAGCAAAAGCGCGCATTCATCGCGACGAAAGTCTGGACACCGAATGCATCCGCTGACTCCGCCAGGGCGGGTGTCGAACAGATGTCGCACTCGATGGAGTTGCTGAAACGCGAGCACATCGAACTCATGCAGGTTCACAACCTCGTCGCGCTCGATGAGCATCTGGCGACGCTGCGCCGCTGGCGCGACGCCGGCAAAATAAGATACGTTGGCGTCACACACTACACAGTCGGTGCGTATCCGCAGCTCATCGAGATCATTCAGCGTGAGAAGCTCGATTTCGTGCAGTTCAATTATTCACCGGTCACGACCGACGCCGAGCAGCGGTTGCTGCCACTGTGCGCCGACAAGGGCGTCGCGGTGCTCGTCAATCGCGCGTTCGAGGACGGCAAGTTGTTCGCGCAAGTTCGCGGCAAACCTGTGCCGGAGTGGGCCGCGGAATTCCAAGCTGCGAGTTGGGCACAGATTTTCCTGAAGTACGTGATCGCTCATCCGGCCGTTACCTGTGTGATTCCGGCCACCGGCAAGCTGCGGAACATGCTGGACAACCTGGCGGCGGGCCACGGCGAGTTGCCGAACGCGGCGCAACGAGCTCGAATCGTTGCCGCGTTGGCCTAGGGACCGTAGTTCACGGCAGCTCAACTTGAAATTCGAGCTGATGACTAACTAGCGCTAGCCGGCGGCGACTTGTGGCGGTTGCCAGTCCGCCGAGGATTGCGTCGTGGCGTCGTCCGCACCGTCCGTCTGGGCGGCGCTGTGTGCACCGGCGGGCCTGGATCCGTTGCGACGAAGCACCGGGATTGGCTCGTCGCCGGTGAGGCTCTGGCGGTTGTTCTCAAGCCAGCGCTCAATATGGCGGCCGAAGCGTGCGATCTCTTTGGCGCGCCGGTCGGCAACGCCGGCATCGCCGATCAATTCCTGTTCTTTGTCGCCGACGCGCCACCACCATTGAATATGTTCGAGTCGCTCGCCATCGCGATAGGGCAGCGTAATCGAGAAGCGACGGGTGTCGTTGCGTCGCTCGAGCTCCGCGAACGCGAAGTAATCTTGGAGTGGCCGCGGCAGTTCGAATACGCTCATGCGTTCCTATCATAACGTGTCGCGTGTGAGGTCATCGAAAGTTCTCTCAGCGCTCGATCGGTGCCGCAAGGAGTGGCCACAGTGTGGCGGCTGCACGCGCTAATATGGACAGTCGCCGCGCTCACGTATACTTCCGGCCGGCCCCCGGGTGCGGGACTGTTCATCGATCAAGGCCTCCATGCGACGCTCAACTTCGCTCACCGAAGGATCGGTGAGCCGCACACTCATTGTTTTTGCGCTGCCGATCCTCGCTGGCAACATCCTGCAGTCGCTCAATGGGTCGGTGAATTCGGTCTGGGTGGGAAAGTACCTCGGCGAAGCCGCCCTCACGGCCACGGCCAATGCCGGCTCCATCCTGTTCCTGTTGTTAGGGGGCGTGTTCGGCGTGTCGATGGCCGCCACGATCCTGGTCGGACAGTATATCGGCTCCGGTCGTCACGCTGAAGCCAAACACGTGGTCGGTTCCAGTGCGACATTCTTTGCAAGTATTTCGCTGTTGATCGCCGTCGTGGGTGCGTTGACCAGTGAGCCACTCCTGCGCGCCATGAGCACACCGCCGGAGGCACTGCCCCTTGCTGTCGCGTACATGCGGGTCATCTTCTACGCTGTGCCGCCGCTGTATCTATTCGCTTTCTTGATGTCGGTACTGCGCGGTGCCGGCGATTCACGCACACCGTTCGGTTTCTTGGTGCTCGCGGTCGTCCTCGATATCGCGTTGAACCCGCTTCTGATCTTCGGCTGGGGCCCGATTCCGGCGCTACACATCGCAGGGTCGGCCTGGGCGACGTTCATAGCCAATGTGGTCAGTCTGGTGGCGATGGTCACGTTCCTCTATCGCACTCGCAATCCGCTCTGTCTGCATCGCGATGAACTCGCACAACTCAAACCCGATCCCACGATCATCGGCACGCTGCTCAAGAAGGGCATTCCGATGGGCTTGCAGATGGTCGTGATCTCGATGGGTGGCATCCTGATGATCACCCTGGTCAATCGGTTTGGCACGGACACGGCTGCGGCCTTCGGCGCGTCGTGGCAAGTGTGGAACTACATACAGATGCCGGCGTTCGCGATCGGGATGGCCGTGTCCTCGATGGCTGCTCAGAACGTCGGCGCCGGCAACTGGGATCGCGTGGCGCGCGTGGCCAAGGTGGGTGTGGGCGCCAACTTCGTCATGACCGGTCTGCTGGTCGTCGTCATTGAGCTTTTCAGTCGTTACGCACTCGGCCTGTTCCTGCCTGCCGGTTCGCCGGCGCTCGAAATCGCCGTGCATCTCAACCTGATCGTTGCCTGGTCCTTCATTTTCTTTGGCGTGTCGTTCGTGTTGTTTGGTGTGGTGCGCGCCACCGGGGCCGTCATGGCGCCATTGGTCATCTTGTTCATCTGCATGATCCTGTTTCGCTATCCATTTGCGCTCGCACTGATCGATACGTGGCAAGCCAACGCGATCTGGTGGAGCTTCGTGCTCTCCGCGATGCTGGCGGCAGCGATGGCGCTCGGCTACTACAAGTACGGCGGGTGGCGAAAGGCGCGGATGGTGCCGGCGGGGCGGGCGGTGGCGGGGTGAGGCAGCTTGGCCGGCAGTGACCGAGCCCGATGGCTGGCGACAGGCGCCGCGAAGCGGTGCGCGAAAGCCCTGTTGCGGACTGCGGGCCTGCCGCAACACGCAGTGCCGTGGAGGCACTGTTCCTCCGGCTTCATGTCGAGCCTCGAGTCTCGCGCATGACCTGGTAGGCTTGCAACGCCCGCGCGCGAGTTTGCTCGAGATCGACGAGCGGTCGTGGGTAGTTATTACCGAGTTCGACCGCCGCCGCCCGCAGGACTGCCGGCGGCGCTGTCCATGGCGCATGCAGATATTTGTCCGGTAGTTTGCCAATCTCCGGCACCCAGCTGCGAACGTACACACCTTCTGGATCAAACTTCCTGCCCTGGCTGACTGGATTGAAAATTCGGAAATAGGGCGCGGCATCGGCGCCGCTGCCGGCACACCACTGCCAACCGAGCGTATTGCTCGCGAGATCAGCGTCCAGCAGCGTGTCCCAGAACCATCGCGCACCATGCTGCCAAGGCACTAACAGGTTTTTCACGAGGAAGGAGGCGACGATCATGCGCACACGATTGTGCATCCAGCCGGTCGCCCATAGTTCGCGCATTCCCGCATCGACCATTGGCACGCCGGTAGCGCCGCGCTGCCAGGCTCGCAGCTGGCCGGCGTCGGGTTGCCACGGAAACCGCGCGTATTCGGGGCGCAGCGGTGCCGTTGGGGTGTGCGGAAAATGAAACAGCAGATGGTAGGCAAATTCACGCCAGTAGAGCTCGGTCAGAAACTGGTTAGTGCGCCATTCATTGGCGGATAGTCGGTCACGCTCCGCACGCTTGCGCACGGCGTGCCATATCTGTCGCGGGCTGATCTCGCCAAAGTGCAAGTGTGGTGACAGCCGCGACGTCCCGCCGATCGCCGGGATATTGCGCGTTTCGGCATAGCTCCAGATAGTCCTGGCGACAAACTGGCGTAGCGCCACGGTGGCGCCGCGTTCGCCAGGTTGCCAGCTGCGCGCCATGCGGTCGTACCAGCGAAAGCTTGGTAGCAGCGCAAGTGCGTCGAGCGCAAGGGCATTGGGCCAGCGCCCGGGCGCTTCGAGCGAGCGCGGGGCAGCGAGTGGATCCGATGGATCGTCCTGCTCGAGGCAGTGGCGCCAGAAGGGCGTAAATACTTGAAACGGCTTGCCGCTTCGATTCCGTATCTTCCAAGGTTCGTTCAGAAGCCTGCCGTTGCAGCTCACAACCTTGAGACCGCGTGCCTCGAGCGCGGCCTTGATCACGGTATCCTGAGCGCTGCTGGCGGGCTCATAGCGCCGGTTCCAGTAGAGGGCGTCGGCGCCGGTTTCCTCGATCAGTTCAGCGATGATCTCGCGGCTCGTCCCACGCCGCACGATGAGCTGCGAACCGCGACGCCGCAGCGACTCGTCGAGAGCGGCTAACGACTGGTGCAGCCACCAACGTTGCGCACCACCCGCGGACCAGTCGCCGCCGCCCGCATCGTCGAGACAATACAACGGAATGATAGCCTGGCGACTGGCAACCGCCGCCGCCAGCGCGGGATTGTCGCTGAGTCGCAGGTCCTGCCGAAACCAGACTAGTGCTGGCAATTCATGCGCTCCAAAAGCATGTGCTCGCCGCGCCGGGACATTTGTCCTCAAACGTCCTTCAGTACGAACTCTGGATCGCCGTAATGAATGTAGTCCGCCCAATCGGGCGAGCGCAGTTTTTCGACCGCGCGCCGTGCAGCGACCACGGCCGGCCCAAGCGCATCGCCCTTCAGCAGGCGCGCATGGAATACGCTCGCAAACTCGGTCGCGGCGGAATCGCTGACCGGCCAGTGAGTGCCGATATAGTTAGCAACACCTGCGCGTAGCAGCGACTCCGCCAGGCTGACGTTCCGCTCGATGGAATGCTCAGCGGTGCCCGGCCGGGATGCCTGTTGCGAATTCGTTGCGCGCCGCGCGCTTCCGCCACGTCGCAGCCGGCCTGATTCACAGGCGTTGAAGAATACGAGCGGTGGCAGACTCGTCAAGCGTGCGAGTGCGGCGCCTGTGAGGTCGCCATCGGCGAGTATCAGACCGCTGCTGTCGCGGCGGTGTGCATCAAAGAAAGCATGGCCAGCATAGTGCACGAGATCGTAGCGACCAGCTTCGAGTTCATCCATAACGCGCGCGCGTGTCGCGGCGCGTTGCCGCACCTCCACCAACTCCACCCGAGGCTGCCCGCTCAACAAGCTCGACAATCGCTCACGCTCGAGTTCAGCCCCCGGGAGGTCACGCGTCGGATTGACGATCAACAGCACGCGCAGGATGTGATCCATACGCAGGCGGGCATCGAACCTGGCGGGCGCCAGGTCGCTCGACTGAAATCGTCGCGACAATCCGGCTGCCAGTGCCGGCACCCACCGGTTGAATCGCATGGTTTCCCACGCGACCCCGCTCGCGGCGGCATCGTGAACGATGGCGAGCGGGTTGCTGCGGACGGCTGTCAGGGCTGCGCGAATCTTCGGATGCAGGACGAGCTTGGGCAGGGCCGCACCGACAAATTGAACCGTACGGGTCGTTAGCCCGTCCGTTTCAACTCGAGCGGTCAGCTGCGCGAGTGCGGTCGATGCGAACGAATGCGTATGGGCGAACACCGCCGCTTCGCGACCGGCGGTCAACAGCGCAGTCCGCCAGCGCGCAAGACCACCGCGTGCGCGCTCGGCATTGACTAGCAGGTAGGCAAGCCGCGGTTTGCTGGCCGCCAAAAGCGGCACCGGCCTCGCAGTGCTTTGCAGCGCTGCGACGCGCAGCGGTTCGAGTACCGCGGAACGAGCCTTGCTGCCAGCATCTGCGCCGGCGATGGTTAGCGCCAGCGCCGCATGTACCGACGCCGCAGTAGCTCGGTCACGGACCACGAATGCGATATGCCGCAGCGGCTTCCCGGAACCGTCGGCCGCGGCCGCAAGATAGCCCGCCAGCTGCGCGACGCAGGAGTCGGCCGGTTGCAGCCCGGCGCCACCGCCCCAGGCGACGGCCGCGAGGCGTGCGTAGCCACTGCGGCGCGCGAGACGGCCAACGTTCTCGGCTGTATGTTCGATCGCTCGCGTGTCCAGCGCATCGAATCGCCCGAGGCCTGCTAACAAGACAGCCTTGGCACGTCCGAGCGTGCCACCGGCGGGAATGGGAGTGACCATGCCCACCTGGCCAGACAACATGCGACGTTGCCACAGTTCCCGAATGGTGCCGTTCAGCGCGCGATCGATTGCTGCGACCGCACCCAGGGGTCTGACGCCGTGGAACATGGCGAGTGCAATGGCGTCGGCCTTCTTCGCGCTGACGATGTCGCCGATTTGAACCGCGACACCCAGCAACGCGCCGCGTCGCGGCATCGTCGCGGCGGGCAGAACGCCGCGCGTCATCGATGCCTCGGTTGGTGGCTCGTTGAGTGAATCCAGGAATGCTCGCCGTTCGGCAGGTGTAAGCCTCGCCCAATCGATCTTGCCAACGTACAGTCGACGCAGCGCGGAGTCGGTCCATTTGGAGACGCTTCGTTTTGCGGATCGATCGTGCCTTGCAAGCGCGGCAGTTGCACCGCTCGCCAGCAATTCCTGTACGGCATCGATGACTTGGGGGGAACGCGGCAGATCGCTGTGCGCTGCCTCCAGGTAGTAAGTAGGCGCACCCGGTAGCAACGCAAGTGCTGTCGGAACCGTGCCGTCCCCAGCGGAACTGAAAGTGTATACAAAGTCGTTTGCCTGACGTGCCACCTCGGTAGCGGTCGTGCGGCCGGTGCCAACAATGACAGCGAAGCGTGAATCTGCAGGCGCCATTCGCTGCTCCAGATTGGCACTCGCTTCGAGCAGCTGATCACGTGGTTGTGGGCCCGTCCTGGGCCAGCTGTCGCGCTTGAACAGGTCTATCTGCCCCGCCCGGCCCGCCGGTGGCAAGAGTTGATACAGGCTCGGAAAGCTACCGAATACTTGGTCGGCGAGTTGCTCCGCGCTGTGCTTGAAATCGAGCATCGCGACCTTGCGCACGACTGAATAGGTGCCGCGCAACCCCTGCACAGCCGCTAACGACCCGAAATTCGGTGTGCCGAGCAGTATCAGTCGTTTGACCTTGGTGCTGCCTGGCAGTGTCAGCGCATGCCGAGCGACCAGGCCGCCCATACTGTGTGCAACGACGAGGATTTCCCGCGCCGAATCTTCGCGCAGTTGCGCGGCAAAGCGCCGGCCCGAGTCCTCGATGGTGCGTCGCCAGTCGTAGTCCCACAGGATCGGGTCGAAGCCGGCGCGCTGCAGTCTGAGGTGCAGCTTGATATAGCCATAGAGCAGCACACCCAGTGCCAAGACGGGCGAGCGTTCGCTCAAGGTCAGTTTTGTGAGTCGCCCGAAAGCAATATCGATCGGATCGACCCACAGGACGTCAGGTGGCTTGGGTTTTGCCCGCAGCAGGCCGAGCTGTGAGCCCATGATGCCGGGCAGTACGTAGACGCGTGGGCCGCCGCGGGTGCGGGTGCGTCGCACTTCCTGTGCGAGAGTGGCCAGCTCCTCATAGAGAGCCGGTCCGAAGAAATCGGTGAGCACGGCCTGCGCGGTACCGCTCGCGAGCATCGCCGTGAGTGAGTCGGCATCGAACGACAGCTTGTCGTAGGGCGTAACGTGCGCGGCGCGATCGGCCTTGCTGCGCGAACTGCGGTTGGTCATGTACTCAGTATGCCAGACAGCTTGACCGGGCCTCGCTGCCTGGCCGACTCACTTGCTAGTTCGTGAACGCATGCGCCGCGATCTCGCGCAGCAACGCCGCGATCGCCGGTTTGCGCGCGCTCGACTTGCGCCACACGGCGCCGACGGTGCGCGTGGGCGCAGGTCTGGCGAATGGCCGTACGTTGACGCCGCGCGAGCCGCCATACACGCCGCGGCTGGCGAGTTCGGGTAGTAAGGTGATGCCCGAGCCGGCGGCGACCATTTGACGCAGTGTCTCGAGGCTGGTGGCGCGGAAGTCCTGCTTCTCGGTGACGGCTGAGTGGCTGCATACTTCGAGTGCCTGATCGCGCAGGCAGTGGCCATCTTCGAGCAGCAGCAGAGTCTCCCCCTCCAGGTCGTCGACCCGAATGGTCGTTCGCTTGCTGAGCGCATGATGAGCCGGCATGGCCACGACGAAGGGCTCGCGATACAGCTCGCGCGCCTCGAGTCCATTGAGATCCACCGGCAACGCGAGGATACCGACATCGAGCTCACCGGCGTGCAGCTTCGTCAGCATGGGTTCTGTTCGATACTCATACAGCATGAGTTCCAACCGTGGCAGGCTCTTGCGAATCCGGGCGGCGACGCGCGGCAGTAGGTAGGGTCCGACGGTCGGTATGAGGGCCACTCTGAGCTGTCCTGCGAGCGGATCGCGACTGCTGCGGGCAAGCGCGACAATCTCGCCACTGGCATCGAGCATCTGACGAGCGCGCGTGACGACCGCGGCGCCGGTCGGCGTGAGTGACACGCGCTTCGATGAACGTTCGATCAATTGCACGCCGAGACTGGCCTCGAGCTTCTTGAGCTGCGCAGACAGGGTGGGCTGGCTCACGAAACACTGTTCGGCCGCGCGACCAAAATGGTTCGTGTCGGCGACGGCCACGAGGTAGCGCAGATCCTGGAGTTTGAGTGCGACCATCGGTCACTACAATGATAGAGAAAACCTATTGACATTATAGAATCAATCGATTGGATTGTCGACGCCTCCAACGCTACGCTACTGCCTGAGCATTATTGATCTGAACAGGAGACGATCATGTTAGGCATTGGACAGAGATTTCCGCAGTACTCCCTTACCGGTGTCGTGTCGAACGACTTGAGCAAGGCGTTTCAAGCCTTCGACAATCAGACCTTCAAGGGAAAATGGCAAGTCGTGTTCTTCTGGCCGAAGGACTTCACGTTCGTTTGCCCGACGGAAATCGCCGCATTCGGCAAGCTGGACAAGGAATTCAAGGCGCGTGACGCGCAGATTCTTGGTGTTTCGATCGATAGCGAGTTCGTGCATCACGCCTGGCGTTCGGCGAAGGACGAGCTGCGCAATCTGCCGTTTCCGATGCTGTCGGACATCAAACGTGAGCTGTCGCAGGCACTCGGCATCCTCGACCCCGCGGCGGGCGTTGCACAGCGCGCGGCGTACATAGTCGATCCGGAAGGCGTCATCCGGTTCGTGTACGTCACGGATCTGAACGTTGGGCGTAGCCCGGACGAAGTCCTGCGGGTGCTGGACGCGCTGCAGACCGATGAGCTCTGTCCTTGCAATTGGAAGCAGGGTGACGAAACCCTGAAGGCGGCTTGAAATCATGAATCTCGACAGCATTCGTGACGCTATTCCCGACTATGCTCGCGACATCCGGTTGAACCTCGGTAGTGTCCTGACCCAGCAGGGCGCACCAGGTCTGGCGGAGAGGCAGATCTGGTTAGTGGCGCTAGCCACGGCAATTGCTTCGCGCAACGTGGCACTCGCCCGGCAGATCGAGGCGTTGTCGGCGGCTCATCTGAGCGCCGCCGATGTCACCGGCGCGAAAGCCGCCGCGGCGATCATGGGCATGAACAATGTGTACTACCGCTTCTTACATTTAGTTGAGGATGCGGAGTACCAGAGCATGCCGGCGCGGCTGCGAATGAACGTGATGGCCAATCCGGGGATCGACAAGCTCGACTTCGAATTGCTGTCGCTCGCCGTGTCAGCCGTCAACGGCTGCGGGTCGTGCATCACGTCGCATGAGCGGAAGTTGCGGCAGCATGAGGTGTCACGTGAAGCGATTCAAAGCGCGGTGCGCATCGCGGCGGCCGTGCATGCTGCGGCGGCCGTGCTCGCGATGGAAACCGGTACTGACGACTCGCGCGAGATGCAAGTCGCGGCCGCCTAGTGCATGCGTGGCACGGCGGGCCGCAAGCTACGTGGCCCGCCGTTTCTTTGTCAGGCGTTGCGAACGGCGGCGCGCGTCACCTTGCCGATCGTGAGGCCTTGCACGAGAATTGAGAACAACACGACGCAATAGGTGAGCGCGAGCACCACGTCGCGCTCGGAGCCGGGGGGCAACGAGAGCGCCAGTGCGACCGAGATTCCGCCGCGCAGCCCACCCCAAGTCAGCACTTTCCACGCGCCCTTCGGGAGTTTGAACGTGGCCGTGAACGCCGCTACCGGCAGGCCAACGGTGAGCAATCGAGCCAGCAGGGTGACCAGAATCGCGACGCTCGCCGCCAACAATACGCTCCAGGAAAGCTTGATCAGTATGACTTCCATTCCAATCAGCACGAACAGCACAGCGTTCAGGATGTCATCGACCAATTCCCAAAACATATCCAGATAGCGCCGCGTAGTATCCGACATTGCGCGCGCGCGGCCGTGATTACCGATCATCAGGCCAACTACCACCATCGCGAGCGGACCGGAGATATGCAGCGTGCTCGCCAGCGCATATCCGCCTAAGACCGCCGCCAGCGTCAACATGACCTCGACTACGTAGCTGTCGATACTGCGTAGCATCAGGAACAGGATATAGCCGACGACGAGTCCGAACAGAATGCCGCCACCCGCTTCATGAAGCAGCAATTCGAACGCTTGTCCCATGGTCGGCGTCACACCACTCGCCAGCGTGGCTAACAGTATCGAGAACAGGACAACACCGACTCCGTCATTGAAGAGTGACTCACCGGAAATCACCAGTTCCAGATTTTTCGGTGCACGCGCGGACTTGAGGATGCTCATGACCGCGATCGGATCGGTCGGTGAAATCAAAGCGCCGAACAACAGACAGTAGAGCAGCGGGACCGCGAATCCCGCGAGCGGCAGGAGCAGCCACATGCCGCCGCCGACGATTGCGGTGGAGAGCGCCGTTCCGACCAGCGCAAGTGCGCCGACCTGCCAACGGTATGCGCGTAGCTCGCTCAGATCCACATGCAAGGCACCGGCGAACAGCAGCAGCGACAGCATGCCCTGCATGAGTACTTCGGAAAAATCGATCGAGCGCAGGAACGATTCCTCGTAATCGTGCAGTTCGGTCGCGATGCCAGCTGCATCGAGTGCGACGAGCGCGAGCGAGAACGCGAGCGCCGTTACCATCACGCCGATCGTGGTCGGCAGACCGATGAAACGATGGTTGATGTACGCCAGCAGCGCGGTGACGACGAGACAGGCTGCGGCGATGTCGAGCATGACTGGTCCTGCGAATTGACGTTGCGAAAAGCCGTGGCGGCGGTGCTGCGGCGTGGCATTGTGGCTGAAGTCCGGCTATCTTTCGAGGGTTACTCGCCAACGTGCGAGGGCCTCGGCGAGTCACCCAAGATGAGCAAACAGGCAGTCCCTGTGCACGAGAAATACCCCGGCACCGGCTTCGTCATACTCTGTCTCGATGGGCCGAACGGCGAGCAGGCGCGCGCGGTCGCCACGGCCGATCATCTCAAGTACATCGAGACCGTGATGCACGAAGTGAACGTTGCCGGGCCGCTGTACGATCCTGCCGGAATGCGCGTGATCGGCAGTTTGTACATTCTCGCAACAACGAACGAAGCACGTGCGCACGAGTTGATCGAGAATGATCCGTACTACCAGGCTGGAGCATTTGGCGAGATACGCTATCAGCCGTTTCTCCCGGCCGCAGGACGTTACATAGGCGGCAAGATCTGGTGAGCAAGCACCGCTCACTGTCGCCGTCTGAGGACAGATCAGCGAGGTTATGTTACCGGGAGTAGCACGAATTTCGGCACGACCGACTGCTTTTTCAGACGCTCGTCACAGACTCGCAAACATGGGCTAGCAATGCGTGCGCGCTGTCTCAGTTAGCACTCGAATCTGCCCTTTGTCGCCATTTGCGTACGCCCGCAGGTATTGCGACAGCCGTCACATGGTGGCCAAATCATCACGCTTGCGCGCGGCTGCGCGCTTCCTTAGTGACTGCTGACGTGAAGTGGGTGCCTGACCATGCTTGTCGAAACTATTCTGCGCTCGCCGCGCCGACATTTCGCGGCACTCGCGCTGCTGTCGATGTCCATCGTACTAACAGGATGCGATGCGAAGTTCAGTAATGAGGACATAAAGCATGACACTGCCGCTGCGCCGAAGGTAACGCTGCAGGCCGACCAGAACAAAGTGCGGCCAGGTCGTACGGTGCAACTGACCTGGTCTGCTTCGCGCGCGACAATTTGTACCGCGACGGGCGCGTGGAGTGGTTTTCAGGATACCTCGGGCACGATCACCAGCCCACCGCTAGTCGCTGGCAGCAACACCTTCGGTTTGGCCTGTGCCGGTCCTGGCGGTTCGGACAGTGAGGCCTTGACGGTCGTCGTCGATGAACCGCAAATCGCGCCGCCGCCATTGATCACTCTGTCTGTGGTGCCAAAGACCGTGAGCGAAGGCGGAGTCGTTACACTGACCTGGAATGCAGTGGGCGCAACCGCCTGCGTGGCAAGTGGCGCATGGAGCGGCGCTCAGTCCGTCGCCGGTGTGGCTGTTTCGGAGCCACTGACCGCGCCGGAAAATGCGTTCGCGCTGACGTGCACAGGTGCGGGCGGTGATTCCAATCGTAACGTCATGGTGCTCGTGACGGGCGCGGCCG
>Ga0138256_10001016_pt1 | contig 30087 bp, 35 predicted proteins | sample KNB2016incub_MG_FD_105486 | JGI IMG/M metagenome (GOLD analysis project Ga0138256, IMG submission 105486) | Active sludge microbial communities from wastewater in Klosterneuburg, Austria - KNB2014incub_MG | ecosystem: Engineered > WWTP > Activated sludge > Unclassified | place: Austria... | reverse complement strand
GCTGCACCGCGCAGCCTGGGGCAGCGGCTCCTTCGCCATCCCTGGCGGATCGCGCTCTACCTGCGCTACCGCCGGAAGCACTTCAGGCCGGCCGCGATGGCGCCCGAGTATGTGAGCGCACTGCTGCACGGCGTGCCGGCGATCGCGTGCACCGTGGAACGCCGCGGCCATGGCCAGTACTTCAGCGCCGAGGACATCGCCCGCATCCGTGCGCACCGCCCCGATGTGCTGCTGCGCTTCGGCTTCAACATCCTGCGGGGCGAGGTGCTGGAGGCGGCCACCCACGGGGTGTGGAGCTTCCACCACGGCGATGAGGAGCACTACCGCGGCGGCCCTCCCGGCCTCTGGGAGCTCCTGCGCGGCGAACCGGTGATGGGGGCCGTGCTACAGCGGCTCACCGAGAAGCTGGATGGCGGCCGCATCCTGCACAAGGGCTGGTTCGGCGTGGTGGACCATTCCCTGCGGGAGACCGTGGACACCGTGCTGCGCCACAGCGCCGCATGGCCTGCCCTGGTCATGCGCCGCATCCTGGCCGGCGACCCGGATGCCGCACAGGGCCGCCAGAGCGGCACCACCGCACCGATCCTGCGCTATCCCGGCAACCTCACCTTCCTGCGCTTCCTGGTCGTGCAGCTGCGCAACAAGCTGCGCTTCCACCGTGCATCGCTCACGCGGCACGAGGAGTGGAACATCGGCGTGCTGAACCAGCCGATCCACCGGCTGCTGGAGGAGAAGCCCAGCCTGAACGTGCGCTGGCTTCCGGCGCCCGCCGAGCGCTCGTTCCGCGCCGATCCCTTCGGGTTCACCGACGCCGAGGGGCAATTGCATGTGCTGTACGAGAAGTACGACCATGCGCGCGCCAAAGGCGAGATCGCACGCCTGCGACCCAAGCGCGACAACGTGCTGAAGCGCTCGCGCACGCTGCTCGACCTTCCACACCATCTCTCCTACCCGTTCGTGCTGCGGCATGAGGGGCGCATCTGCGTGATCCCCGAGCAGGCGGCGCTGGGCTGTGTGCAGCTCTATGTGCTCGACGAAACGCTCTCCCGGATGGAGCCCGTGGCCACCCTGCTGGAGGAGCCGCTGTACGACCCCACCCCGGTGCACTGGAACGGCCGTTGGTGGCTCTTCGGCACCAAGGCGCCGCTCACCAACACCGAGCTCTTCCTCTATCATGCCGCGGACCTCCACGGGCCCTTCCTGCCACATCCCCTGAACCCGGTGAAGACCGATGTGCGCTCCGCGCGTCCGGCCGGCACGCCCTTCGTGCACCATGGTGCCCTGTACCGTCCGGGGCAGGACAGCAGCCTCACGTACGGGGGTCGCGTGGTGTTCCACCGCGTGCTCGAACTCAGCCCCACGGCCTTCCACGAGGAGGCGGTGCGCACGGTGGGCCCCATCACCAACTGCGCCTACTCCAAGGGCCTGCACACGGTGAGCGCCGTGGGCGAAGTGACGCTCGTCGACGGCAAGCGCTTCCTGCGGGTGCCGGACCGCGCCGCGCGCGAACGACAACGGAAACTCTCCACCCTCTTCGCCCGGCTGCGCCCATGATCCGCCCCGCCATCGGTTCGGTGATCGCCCGTGCGTGGACCACGCTGGCGAACCTGCTGGTGATCATGGTGGCCGGCCATCTGCTGGGCGCGGCGGGTCTGGGCGCCATCAGCCTCATCGTGCTCGCCATCACGCTCGTGCAACTGCTGAACAACGTGGTGGGCGGCGGCGCGCTGGTGCACCTGGTGCCGCGCGCCCCGCTGCCGGCCCTGCTTCGGCCCGCCTACGGCTGGGCCGTGCTCACCGCCCTGGTCGCCTTCGTCGTGCTGAAGCTGCTTCCGCTGGTGCCCGAGGGCATGGGCGGCCATGTGGTGGTGCTCGCGCTGATGCAATCGTTCTACACGATCCACCTGAACGTGCTGCTCGGCCGCCAGCGCATCGGGGCCTACAACCGCATCACCGCCCTGCACGGGCTGGTGCTGCTCGTCGTGTTCACAGCCCTGGTGCGCACACCGGGAGGCGCTTCGGTGGAGGCCTATGTGCAGGCCTCCTATGCGGCCTTCGCCACCACGCTGGGCCTCAGCGCCTGGGCCCTGGTGCAGCGCGCGCCGGGCCGCGCGTTGCCCGGGGTGGACGGCCTGCTGCGGCGCATGGTGCTGCAGGGGCTGCACGTGCAGGGGGCCAACACCATGCAACTGCTGAACTACCGCTTCGCCTACTACCTCATCGAGCACTTCCTGGGGCTGGCCGCGCTGGGCGTGTACTCAGTGGCGACCCAGCTGGCCGAGGGCGCCTGGCTGGTGCCGCGGAGCCTGGGCATGGTGCTGTACAGCGCGGTGAGCAACGAGCCGTCCGCCGAGCGGCAACGCGCGCTCACCCTCACGGTGTTCAAGGCCTCGGTGGCGGCCGCGGCCGGCGCCCTGCTGGTGGCCCTGCTGCTGCCCGATGCGGTGTACGCCCTGCTCTTCGGGCCCGAGGTGACCGGCGTGCGCCCCCTGCTGGCCTGCCTCGCCCCCGGCATCGTGGGCATGGCCGCCTCGCAGGCCTACAGCCACTACTTCAGCGGCGTGGGCCGCAACGTGCACAACGCCGTGGGCTCGGGGCTTGGGCTGATGGTGACGATCGCCGCCGGCCTGGTGCTGGTGCCGGCCTGGGGCACCCTGGGCGCGGCCATGACCGCCTCGCTGGCCTACCTGGTGAACGCCGCCTATCAGGGCTGGCGCTTCACGACCCTCAGTGGTGCCCGCCTCCGCGATCACCGGCCCGGCCGCGCGGACCTCGATCGGCTGCTCCGGCTGGTGGGGCGTTGAGCGGACCTCACGCCAGTTCCATCACATCGCGCACGCCCGGCGCGCGTTGCACCGTGAAGCCTTCGCCGTACGGCGCATGGATGATGCGACCCATCGCCCGATGCCGCCCTTCCAGGAAAGGCAGGAACTCCCGCGTGGCGATCGGGCTCTCCGGTTCGGTGCTGGTGGGGTCGTAGAACTGCGAGCGGAAGCACATCAACGCCTCCATCTTGCGGTCCCAGAAGGGGGTGATGTCCACCACCAGGTCGGGATCGATCCAGTTGTCCTGCACGCAGTGCAACAACGTGGTGGGCCGCCAGGGCTCCTGCGCCTTGCCGCTGAAGATGGTGTCGATGCGCCGCAGGCCGCTGAGGAACGCGGCCTCCCGCACCAGATCGGCACCCCGGCCGTGGTCGGGATGACGGTCGCGCACCGCGTTGGTGATCACCACGCGCGGCCGGTGCAGGCGCAGCACGGTGACGACCTTCAGGAGCACCTCGCGCTCCGAGCGGAAGAAGCCGTCGGGCAGGCCCAGGTCGTAGCGGAACCGCGCGCCGATGACCTTCATGGCCGCCTCGGCCTCCTGGCGTCGCAGGGTGGCGCTGCCGCGGGTGCCGAGCTCGCCGGCCGTCAGCTCCACCAGACCCACGCTGTGGCCCAGCTCGATCTGCCGCATCAGGGTGCCGGCGCAGGAGATCTCCGCATCATCCGGATGTGCGGTGATGCAAAGGATGTCAACGGGTCCGCCGTGCATGATGCTGCAAAGATGATCCGCCGACCGGACCGCGATCACCCCTCCACCCACGCCAGCACCACCGGGTCCAACGGGCTCACACTGCTCGGCAGCTCCTTCTGCAGCACGCCCTGCTCGTCGATGAGGAACTTGTGGAAGTTCCACTTCACCTCCGCGTTCAGCACGCCGTTCCGGTCGCGACGGGTGAGCCAGGTGTACACGGGGTGCTGCTCGGCGCCCGTGGTGCGCACCTTGCTCATCATCGGGAAGGTGACGCCGTAGTTCTTCGAGCAGAAGGCGGCGATCTCCGCCTCGGCGCCCGGCTCCTGGCCGCCGAAATCGTTGCTGGGGAAGCCGAGCACCACAAGCCCCTTGTCCTTGTGCGCATCGTACAGCTCCTGCAATTGGGCGTATTGCGGCGTGTAGCCGCACTCGCTGGCCGTGTTCACGATGATCACCTTACGCCCCTTGAGCTGTTCGAAGGAGAACGGCCGGCCATCGATGGTGGTGGCCGAAAGCATGTGGAACTCAGGCATGGTCGAGGTGGCTTCCGTCGAAGTGGACGAGGTGGTCGTGGTTGCCTTGGGCGGTGCGCCACAGGCCATGAGCGCGCAGAGCAACAGCGGGGCGGAGCGGTTCATAGGTTGGCGTCGATGAGGGCGGTGATGGCCGGGTCCAGCGGGTCGGTGCCGGGATCGAACACACCGATCAAGCGGCCCTGTCCGTCCACGAGGTATTTCTGGAAGTTCCACTTCACCTTACTGTCCACCGCGCCGTTCAGGTCCTTGCGCGTGAGCCACTGGTACACCGGGTCGCGGCCCTCCCCCTTCACCTCCACCTTGGCCATCATGGGAAAGGTGACCCCGTAGTTCTTCGTGCAGAACTCCGCGATCTCGGCGTTCTCACCCGGCTCCTGGCGCAGGAAATCGTTGCTGGGGAAACCCAGGACCACCAAGCCCTTCGCCTCGTAGCGCGTGTACAGCTCCTGCAGCTTGGCGTATTGCGGGGTGTGGCCGCAGCGGCTCGCGGTGTTGACGATGAGCACGGGATGGCCCTTGTAGGCCGACAGGTCGACCGGTGCGCCCGTGATGTCGGTGGCCTTCAGTGCATGGAACGGGGCGACCGGGGCCACGGGGGTGATGGGCCCCTGGGCACGGCCGCAGCCGAAGAGGGAAAGCAGGAACATTCCGGAGAACAGGGTTCGAAGCATGGTGGTGAAGGAACACGCGAAGGTGCGGATCGTTCGCGGTCCGGGCCCGAGGTACCTTTCGGCCGACCTTCTCCGTAGGAAGGTGCCGATCGATCCCCATGAGGTCCCTTTTCACCCTCTTCGCGGCGTGCTGCGTGCTCGCCCTTCAGGCCCAGCAACAGGTGCGGATCACCCGATGGGACGCCATCCACACCGGCAATGACCTCATCAAAGGCCGGTCCGCCAAGGCCGCCCTGCAGGCCACCGGGCTGCCGGAGGACCAGCAGACGATGGTGGTGACCAACAGCGGAGCCCAGTTCTGGCCCGTCTCGCTGATGAACGACAGCGCCCGGCAGGCCAGCGCCCCCTACATCGGCAACTACGTCGGCTACCGCATGTTCAGCTTCCGCGAGGACACGGTGCCGTACACGGTGGTGATGATCCCCGCCAAGGACAACATCCACATGCCGGAGGACCTGCGGCCCACGGCCGACCTCTTCCTGGCCGTGGCCGATGTCGGCCTGGCCGACGCGGCACCCGCACGCCAGCGCCCCGAGATCAGCCGGGGTCCGCGCTGGAAGGACCGCGATCAGGCCACGATCCTGAAACCGGCCGAGGTGTACGCCACCTACGACCTGGGCTCCGATGCGGTCGCGCGACAGGCCCTGGCCGACGCCGGAATGAGCATCCCGGAGATCGAGGCCGTCGCCTTCCGCAGCCACGAACGCAACTGGCCCGATGGCATCGACACCTATGAGGAGCGGAGCGCCCTCATCAGCCGGTTCGGCAAGTACAAGGCCTTCGTGGGTGCCAGCTGGGACGACAAGGTGGTGCTGATCGTGCCGGTGGAGAAGAACAGGTCCATGCCCAAGCTCATGCGGCCCTACGTGGACATCTACCTGGTGTACGCCAAGAGCGCCGTGTCGGTGAAAGCCTCCCGCAGGAAGTGATCGCTGCGCCGCGGGTAGCTTTGGGCCCGCATGCGCCCCTCGGAGATCGCCGCCATCGTGCGGTTGGAGCTCGCCCTTGACCTGCGGCAGCGCGCCGCGTGGGCCGGTCTGCTGCTGTACTCGGTGGGCGCCTGCTACATCGGCTTCCTGGCCCTGCGCACCGGCACGGCCACCCCGGTGTGGAACGCGCTGCTGTGGATCATCCTGCTCTTCGCGGCCTTCAACACCCTCACGCGCGCCTTCCAGCGCGAGGACGCCGGGCGCCAGCTCTACCTGCACACCCTGGCCGACCCGCGCAGCGTGGTGATCGCGCGCACCCTCTACAGCATGGTGCTGATGCTGGCCCTGGCCCTGGTCACCGTGGCGGTGTACATCCTGCTGCTCGGCGGCCATGCCCTGCGCGAGGCCGATGTCGCCCTCTTCCTGCTCACCGTGGCCCTGGGCGGCACCGGCTTCGCCGCGGTGCTCACGCTCATCTCCGCCATCGCCGCGCGCGCCGGCAACGGCGTGGGGCTCACCGCCGTCCTGGGCCTGCCCCTGGTGCTGCCCCTGCTTCTGAGCGCCCTGCGGGCCAGCAAGCTCGCCCTCGACGGCATCGGCCTCAACATCACCGGCACCTACCTGCTCTGGCTGCTGCTGATCGACGTGCTCACCGTGGCCCTGGCCTACCTGCTGTTCCCCTACCTTTGGCGCGACTGATGAGGCATTGGTGGAAGGCCCTGGGCATCGCGCTGCTGCTGGCCGTGGTGTGCTTCGGCCTCGGTGTCGACCTCGCCCCCGCCCTCGTGCATGTGGACCGGGACCGGATCGCCCCCGGCCCGGTGGAGCTGCGCATCACCACCTACCGCACCACCTTCTCCCAAGCCGCCACACCCCGGGTCTGGATCAGCAACGACGGTCAGCGCGTGTGCGCGGACCGCGTCGTGGTGGTGGACGCCACGCACCTGACCGCCACCGTGGACGTGCCGGCGGGTCTGCGCGCCGACCTGACCCACCTGGTGGTGCTTCCGCCCGATGGCGACACACTGGCCCTGCTGGACGCCTTCTGGACCGAAGGCCGGGGCGCGGGCATCACGGACCGCCCCTGCGCGCCCTCCACGGACCACGCCCAGGCGCCGGGCTTCCGCTTCCCCAACCGCAGCCTGCTCACCGAGAGCATCCGCAACCTGTTCTTCCACGTGCCCATGTGGTTCACCATGATGCTGCTGATGTCCATCTCGGTGGTGATGAGCCTGCGGCACCTGCGTTCCGGTTCGCTCGACCACGATGGCGCCGCGCTCGCCGCCGTGCATGTGGGCCTGCTCTTCGCCGTGCTGGGCCTGATCACGGGCAGCATCTGGGCCCGCGTCACCTGGGGCGGCTGGTGGACCAGCGACACGAAGCTCAACGGCGCGGCCGTCACCACCCTGGTCTACGCCGCATATCTGGTGCTGCGCGGATCGGTGAGCGACCCGCACAAGGCCGCCCGCCTCGCCGCGGTGTACAACATCTTCGCCTACGTGCTGATGATGGTCTTCCTGATGGTGCTGCCCCGCCTCAGCGATTCGCTGCATCCGGGCAACGGCGGCAACCCGGCCTTCAACCAATACGACCTGGACGACCGGCTGCGGCTGGTGTTCTACCCTGCGGTGCTCGGCTGGATGCTGCTGGGCACCTGGGCGTGGACGCTGGCCCGCCGTCTGGACCGTCTGCAACGCCTCCACGACCATGCGTGACCGCCGCCTGACGCTGTTGTTCGTCGCCGCCCTCTTCCCGCTGGGTACCTTTGCGGCCGTGGAAGCGCCCTCCTGGCTGGCCGACACCCTGTACGGGTCGGGCCGCATGCACGCCGTGATCGCCGTGGTGGCGGTGGTGCTGCTGGGCCTGGCCGCATGGATGGCCGCCTTCGACCGACGCCTCACCCGCCTGGAACGCCAACGCCGCGAAACCGACCGCGACGCATGAAACGCAGCCACCTCATCGCCATCGCCATCATCGCCGTGGCCATCGCCGCCCTGATCGGCTCCCTGAGCGACAGCAGCACCTATGCCGACCTCGATGAGGCCCTGGCCAACCCCGGCCGCGAGTACCACGTGGTGGGCGTGCTCGACCGCAGCCAGGCCATCGTGTACGAACCCAGCGTGAACGCCAGCCTGACGGAGTTCACCATGCAGGACCTGCAGGGGCGCAGCTGCCGCGTGAAGCTGGCCAAGGCCAAGCCGCAGGACTTCGAGCGCAGCGAACGGCTGGTGCTCATCGGCGAGGCCAGCGAGAACGGTGAGTTCCACGCCACCGACATGCTGATGAAGTGCCCCAGCAAGTACAACGAACAGAACCAGGTGGGCGTGTAGCGCCCATGGAGCGGGAGGCACCTCGATGACCTACACGGGCGAACACACCTGGGCCGGCCAGCTCGGCCACCTGCTCACGCTGCTCTCCTTCGCCGGGGCCCTGCTGGCCTCCGGCGCCTATTGGTGGAGCGCCCGGCGCCGCGATGACACCTGGCGCAGCGTGGCCCGCACCGGCTTCGCCCTGCATGCCACGGCCGTGCTCGGCATCGTGGTGGTCCTCTTCACCATGCTGTTCAACCACTGGTTCGAGTTCGACTACGTGTGGAAGCACAGCAACCGCCAGATGCCGCTGCGCTACATCCTGAGCTGCTTCTGGGAGGGCCAGGAGGGCAGCTTCCTGCTGTGGACCTTCTGGCATGTGTGCATCGGCCTGGTGCTGATCCGCCGCGGCGGCACCTGGGAGGCGCCCGTGATGACCGTCGTGGCCCTCGTTCAGCTGTTCCTCGCCAGCATGCTGCTGGGCGTGCACATCGGCGAGCTGCGCATCGGCAGCAGTCCCTTCCTGCTCATCCGCGAGCTGCCCGAGAACCTCGGCCTTCCCTGGACGCGCGTCGCCGACTACCTCACGCGCATCCCCCAGTTCGCCGATGGCCGCGGCCTCAACCCGCTGCTGCAGAACTACTGGATGGTGATCCATCCGCCCACGCTCTTCCTGGGCTTCGCCGCCACCCTGGTGCCCTTCGCCTACGCCATCGCCGGCCTGTGGCGCCGCGAGCTGCAGGCCTGGATCGCCCCCGCCCTGCCCTGGACCTTCTTCGGGGTGATGGTGCTCGGCACCGGCATCCTCATGGGCGGCGCCTGGGCCTATGAGGCGCTCAGCTTCGGCGGCTTCTGGGCGTGGGACCCCGTGGAGAACGCCTCCCTCGTGCCCTGGCTCACCCTGGTGGCCGCCGGCCACCTGATGCTGGTGAACCGCCACCGGCCCACCTCGGTGTACACCACCTTCCTGCTCACCCTCGTCACCTTCCACCTGGTGCTCTACAGCACCTTCCTCACCCGCAGCGGCGTGCTCGGCGACACCAGCGTGCACAGCTTCACGGGCGATGGCATGATGCCGGGGCTCACCCTCTTCATGCTCTTCTTCATCTGGCTGGCCGTGGTGATGCTGCACACCGACCGGGGCCAGCAGCGCTTCTACACCATCGTGGCCGTGGCCCTGCTCGCCATCGGCACCGCGCTGCAGCAACCGGTTCCGGCCATCCTCCTCTTCCTGCTGGTGAGCGCCGTGTGGACCTTCATCGCCCAGCGGCGCGACTTCCCGCAGCCCACCGAGGAGGAGGCGCTGTGGAGCCGCGAGTTCTGGCTCTTCATCGGCGCGCTGGTGCTGCTGCTGAGCGCCGCCCAGATCACCTTCAGCACCTCGGTGCCCGTGCTCAACCTGCTGCTGGAACCCTTCCAGGCCCCGCTCAACGCCCTGGCCGACACCCTGGACAGCGCGTGGCTGCGCCAGGTGGCCCGGGCACGCCTCGCTCCTCCCGGCGAGGCCATCGCCCACTACAACAAATGGCAGGTGCCCTTCGCCTTCATCGTCAGCATCCTCAGCGCCTTCGGGCAATACCTGCGCTACCGGTCCACCGACATGAAGCGCTTCCGCCGCGCCATCGCCCTCTCCCTGCTGGTGGCCCTGCTGCTCACCGCGCTTGGTGTGGTGCTGCTCGACTACCGCGTGGCGGACCTCAACCTGATCCTGCTCTTCTTCGCCACCGCCTTCTCCGCCGCGGCCAACCTGGACCACATCCGCACCGTGCTGAAGGGCCGCCTTTCCAACGCCGGCCCCTCCGTGGCCCACGTGGGTTTCGCCCTGGTGCTCCTCGGCGCCCTCATCAGCACCAGCCGCCAGAACGAGATGAGCCGCAACACGCAGGGCATGGACCTGCGCTTCCTGAACGAGGAGTTCAGCAACAGCACGGACATCCTGCTCTACCGTGGCGACACGGTGCGCATGGGCGAGTACTACGTGCGCTACGCGGCCAAGCGCCCCGAAGGCGTGAACCTGCATTATGTGACGGAGTACTTCAGCACGGTGCCCGCCACCTACGTTCCGGGCGACACCGTGAAGGTGGGCGACATGCTCTTCAGCTGCCGCGCCGCGCACACGGCCTCCGCCACCTTCCTGGCCGACCAGCCCGCGCACTGGACGCCGATCGAGGACTTCCCGCGCCGCGCGCTGTGGCGTGCGAAGGTCTGGTCCGCCACGCGCGCCGGTGAACCGCTCTTCACCCTGGAGCCCTTCGTGCAGCTGAACCCCCGCTTCGGCAATGTGGCCGAGCCCAGCACCAAGCACTGGCCGCACCGCGACCTCTACACCCACGTGCGCTATGCCGACCTGGCCGCCGACGAGGCCGAGGACAGCGCCGGCGTGCACTACATGCCGCCCCGCCTCTACGAGAAGCAGCTCGGCGACACCATCGTCACGCCCACCTGCCTGATCCTGATCGACAGCCTGCGCACCGTGCGCGACAGCGTCACCATCCGCATGCTCGGCCCCGACTACCTGGTCTACGCCCTGCGCATGCGCGTGCGCGACCTCTACGACCGCGAGCGCTGGTTCGAGGCCAACCCGGTGATCATCTACCGCGATGGAAGTCCCGTGGCCGGAAAGGGCTTCGACGTGGATCCGCTGCGCGTGAAGTTCGAGCTGGTGACCGTGGACGGCGCCCGCGTGGGGCTCAACGTCTTCGAGCGCGAGTACGTGGTGATGCAGGCGATCGTGTTCCCCGGCATCAACATCCTGTGGACGGGCTGCATCCTGATGTTCCTCGGCACGCTGATGGCCGTGCGGAGGCGGTTGCGGGAACGCACCGGCACCTCCTGACCATGCCGCTGCGCGAAGGCATCCTGCTGGTGGGAACGGGCCGCGCGGCCCATCACCTCGGGCATGCGATCGCCCGCGCCGGACTTCCGCTGGCCGGCGTGGTGGGGCGTGCGGTCCACTCGGCCAAACCGCTGGCCCTGGCCTTGCGCACCACACCGTTCGGGCTGGATGAGCGGCTTCCCCCGGCTGCGCTCACCCTGCTGGCCGTGAGCGATGATGCCATCGCACCGGTGGCCGCCCGCATCGGTGCGCGCGAAGGCGTGGTGGCGCACCTCTCCGGCGCTTCCGACATGGACCGCCTGCTGCCCCATGCGCATCGCGGCGTGCTGTGGCCCGTGATGAGCCTGAGCCCCGGCGAACCCGCGGACCTCAGCCATGTGCCGCTGGTGGTGGACGCCAACGGCGACGAGGCCCGCCGTGTCCTGCTCGACCTGGCCCGCAGCCTGAGCGGCAAGGTGGTGGAGCTGCCCCTGGACCAGCGCCGGCTGGTGCACCTGGCCGCCGTGTTCGCCTCCAACTTCCCGGTGGCGCTCTTCGCCGAGGCCCGCACCCTGCTGGAGAACGGCGGCATCGCGCCGGACCTCCTGACCCCGCTGTGGAAGGCCACCGCCGCGAAGGCCGCCGCCGTGGGCCCCGATCAGGCGCTCACCGGACCGGCGCGGCGCGGCGACCAGGGCACCCTGGCCCGCCACCTCGCCGCGTTGGCGGGCGATCCCGACCTTCGCCGCGCCTATGCGCTGCTCTCCGACCTGATCGCGAAGCGCCATCCCCGACCGCCCGATGGCCGCTGAACCCACCTACAAGGAACGCCTCGCGGCCCTGGACACCTTCCTGTTCGACGTGGACGGCGTGTTCACCGACAACCGTGTGCTGCTGATGCCCGGCATGGACCCGGTGCGCACCTTCCACACCCGCGACGCCTACGCCGTGCAGCATGCCGTGCGCGAGGGCCTGCGCATCGTCATCGTCACCGGCGGCCACAGCGACGGTGTGGTGCAGAGCTTCCAGCGGCTGGGCGTCACCGAGGTGCATACGCGCAGCCGCGACAAGCTGGAACTCGTGGAGCGCCTGATCGCCGAACAGCGTCTCGATCCCGCGCGTTCCGCTTACATGGGCGACGACATCCCCGACCTGCGCGTGATGCAGCGCGTGGCGCTGGCCTGCTGCCCGGCCGATGCCGCCGAGGAGGTGAAGGCCATCAGCCACTACGTGAGCCGACTGCCCGGCGGCGGGGGCTGCGTACGCGACGTGCTGGAGCAGGCGCTGAAGGTGCAGGGGCGCTGGTTGACCGACGGGGCTCACACCTGGTGACCGATGCTGGACCTCCTCCGACTCACCCGCCCTGTGAACCTGCTGATCATCGCCGGCACCATGGTGGTGATGCGCCACGGTGTGGTGGGCGGTCTGCTCGGCGCCAGCGGTCTCAAGCTCGGCCTGGGCGCGCCCTGGTTCATCCTGCTGGTGTGCAGCACCGTCCTCATCGCCGCGGGCGGCAACATCATCAACGACTACTTCGACACGCGCATCGACCGCATCAACAAACCCGATGCGCTCATCGTGGGGCGCACCGTGCCCCGGCGCAAGGCCATGGCGGCCCACCTCGTGCTGAGCGGCCTGGGCCTGCTCTGCGGCTGGGCCGTGGTGGCGCATACGGGGCTGTGGCGGCTGGCCGTCATCCCGCCCTTCGCCATCGGCGCCCTGTGGACCTACAGCGCCACCTTCAAGCGCCAGCTCATCATCGGCAACGGCCTGGTGGCGACCCTCACCGCGCTGGTGCCGCTCACCGTCGGGCTCTACGAGATCCCCCTCGCACAGCGGCTGCATGCCGGCGAACTGCTCTCCGCCTTCAACGATGAGGCCGCCGTGCACTTCTACTTCCGCGTCATCTGGTACTGGGTCTTCGCCTTCACGGGCTTCGCCTTCGTGGCCACCCTGGTGCGCGAGCTGCAGAAGGACATGGCCGATGTGCCCGGTGATCGCGCCCTGGGCTGCCGCACGATCCCCATCGTGTGGGGCATGGGCGCCGCCCGCGCGATCGTGCTGGTGCACACCCTGGTGCTCGTGGCCGCCCTGCTGCTCCTGCGCCGTGCCTTCCTCGACGACCGCCTCTCGTACTGGTATATCGCCCTGCTCGTCCTCACCCTGCTCATCAGCGCCGGCCTCACCTGGAACGCCCACGACCGCCCCGCCCACGTCCGCGCCGGCATCGTGATGAAGGTCGCCATGGTGCTCGCCGTCGGCTACGGCCTGCTGGTGCCCCTCCTGCTGGACCTGTCATGAGCGCGCGCCCCCTGCTCCCCTGGCGGATCGTGCTCGGCTCCGCGTCGCCCCGCAGGCGCCAGCTGCTGGAAGGCCTGGAACTGCCGCTGCGGGTGGTGCCCCTCGATGTGGATGAGACCCCTCCGGAGGACCTCCCACCGGACGAGGTGGCGGAACACCTCGCCGTCCGAAAGGCCACGGCCTACACGCCCGAGCTCGCCGCGGACGAGGTGCTGGTGACCGCCGACACCACCGTCCTGCTCGACGAGGAACCCGGCACCTGCCTGCTGCTGAACAAGCCTCTGGATGATGCGGACGCCCGGCGCATGCTCGGCCTGCTCAGCGGGCGCACCCACCGTGTGGTCACCGGGGTCTGCCTGCGCACCACGGAACAGATGATCCGCTTCAGCGATGTGGCCCGCGTGTCCTTCCGCAGCCTGGCGCCCGAGGAGATCGCCTATTACGTGGAGCGCCACCACCCGCTGGACAAGGCCGGCGCCTATGGGGTGCAGGACTGGATCGGCTACACCGCCGTGGCCCGGATCGAAGGCAGCTTCTACACGGTGATGGGCCTTCCGATGCATCGCGTCTACCTGGCCCTGCGCGACCTTGCCACGCCACGCCCATGAGCACCCGCCTCCTCGCCACCCTCATCCCGCTGCTCGTCCAAGGGGCCCTCTTCGCGCAGACCTCGCCCTTCACGCCTCCCCAGCGGCCCGACCCACGCACGTTCTACCTCACCAACGGCAGCGAGTGGGTGTTCTCCTTCCCCGTGCTCAACGTGTCGCGCGACCCGGTGCCTTCCGGTCAGGGCGGCATCGTGCGGTTCGCCCCCTTCGTGAACCCGCGCGTGCTGGTGCACTGGGACGCCGGTGCGCATGTGGGCTTCTTCAGCGGTCTGGGCATCCGCAACCTGGGCTTCATCTACGATGTGCCCGGGAGCAACGAACGGTACAAGTACCGCACATACACCCTCGGACTTCCGCTGGGCATCAAGCTGGGGCGCATGCACAAGGTGCTCGTCTTCGCCGGCTACGAACTGGAGCTGCCCTTCAACTACAAGGAGAAGCGCTACGTGAACGAGAAGAAGGAGGACAAGTTCAACGTGTGGTTCAGCGACCGGACACAACCCTTCTTCCAGAGCGTGATGCTCGGGGTGCAGGCCCCGCTCGGCTTCAACGTGTCGGTGAAGTACGTGCTGACCAACTTCCACAACACGGCCTACCGCGAAGTGATCGACGGGGTGGAGCGCCTCCCCTACGCGGGGCTCAAGGCCAACCTGGTGTGCCTGTCGGTGAACTGGGGCATGCACGCCGGCCGCAAGCGGGACCGTGGATCCTCCCGCGGTGCCACACCGGTGCAGGATCCCCAGGCCCGGGCCCGCTGACCGGCCTACCGCAACAGCGACACGTGCCCGCGGTGCATGCGCCGTGTGCCGAACCCATCGCGCAGCATCACCGTCCAAGCATACACGCCTTGTGGCTCACCCTCACCCGTCCAGCCCTCGGACGGTTCGGTGGACAGGAAACGCACGGCGCCCCAGCGGTCATGGATGCGCAGCTCGTAGGCCTGCGGGCGCTGCACGGTGGAGATCGGAAGGAAGACGTCGTTGATGCCGTCCGCGTCCGGGGTGAACGCGTTGGGCGCGTGGAACGCGTAGTCCCCTTCCACGCACACCTCCGCGGAGCTGGCATCGGTGCAGCCCTCCGCATCGGTGACCACCAGGGTGATGGTGCGACATCCCAGGTCCGCGTACGTGTGTTGAGGCTGCGGGCCGCTCGCCGTGGAGCCGTCACCCAGGTCCCACGACCAAAGCACCGCATCCTGCGAGGCGTCCACGATCGGCACCGCGCCGGCCCCCTCCTGCACCACCGCCGGCACGGTGAAGGCCGCCACGGGCGGTGCGTTCACGATCACCGGTCCACCGTTCGCCGTCCCGGCACAGCCGGGAAGCACTTCCTGCACCACCGTCGGCACGAAGCTTCCCTCCTGCGCATAGCAATGCTGGACGACCGGACCGCTCGCGGTGGTGCCATCGCCCAGGTCCCACGTGGTGGTTCCGGCTCCCACGCCCTGCGCGGCCAGCGATACACAGAGCGGTGCACACCCCGCCAAGGCGTCCACCTGCACGGTGGGCTGCGGAAGAGGCGCCACGCCCACCACCACATCCTCCGCAGTGCTCGTACACCCGGCGGCATCGACGGCCACCACCGAATACGTGCCGGCGACCACGGGGTTCAACACCGGCCCGGTCGGCGACCAGGTGAACTGGACGGCACCGGAACCCCCACTGCTCGTGGCGAGGAGCGTGAGCGCCGTGCCCTCGCACACGAGGGTATCGGCCATGGCCTGCACCTGCACCGGCACCGGGCCGTTCACCACCCCTGTGGCCGAGGACGAGCAGCCGCCCGCCTCCGTCACGGTCACGGTGTAGCTGCCCGGCACAAGGCCCGTGATCGACGCAGCGGTGCCTCCGCCCGGCGACCAGGAGTATGTGATGCCGGTCGTGCCCGTGGCCACCACGGCCGATGCCGAGCCCAGGCTGCCGGAACAATCCGCATCGATGACGTCCACGCTCACCTCGGGCACCACCACCGGAAGCGTGATGCTCACCGGATCGCTGCACGGTCCGTCGGTGGTGAGGGTGACGGCGTAGGTGCCCGGACCGGAGAACGTGTGCGACGGGTTCTGGGAGAACGAGCTGTTCTGCGCGCCGGACGCCGGATCGCCGAAGTCCCATGCCCAGGATGAAGGGCACCCGCCCGCCACCGGCGCAAAGCTGGCCGTGGCCCCGGCGCAGGTCCAGGTGAAGTCCGCGATGGCGCCCTCCGCCTCCTGGATGAGGATGTCGTCGATGGCGATGCCGTCGTAGCCATTGCACTGCGTGCCGGCGCCGAACAGGAAGCGGAAGATGACCTGCGGCTGGTTGGATGCGGCCGGGATGCAGTGCTTGGCCGTGACCCAGCCGCCGCTGCCGAAGCCGCCCTGGCAACTGCCGCTGGTGGCACCGCTGCGCCCGCTCCAACCGTGCTTGGGACTGGCCGAGGTCAGGTTGGTGATGTTGCCCGCGTTGAACCAGTTGTCGTTGAGGCAGTCCACCGGATCGCCCCACGCCCCCACGTTGCTCCACGTCTGGCCGCCGTTCAACGACAGCTGGAAGGTCATGCCGTCGTACTGTCGTTCGCATTCCCAGAAGATCTTGAAGGAGATCCAGGGGTGATCCAGCCCGGACATGTCGAAGCAGGGGCTCTCCAACCAGCTCAGCTGACCATAGTTGTAGAAGGTGCCCGTGAGATCGCCCACGCACCAGCTGCGCACGCCGCCCCCTGCGCTGTTGATCGAGGGATGTGTCGGAGTGCCCCAGGCCCAGTCGCTGCTGATGCCGCCCGCGGTCCACTGTGGCCCGTTCTCGAACCCTTCACTGTACGGGAAGGTGCCGATGGGATTGACGCATTGGGCCGCCACCGGTACCACCGGAGCACAGGCGAACGCGAGAAGAGCGAGGAAAGACCGCCGGGGCACGGTGCAAAGATCGGCGCTCCGACCCGGGTGCCCGACGATCCCGGGAAGCCGCCTTCGCCAACTCCGGCTCACTGCACCCCGGGGCGTCGCTCCTCCTCTTTCGCGCGGTCCCAGTACCGGTCCATCTCGGCCAGGGTCATTGCGCCCAGTTCACGGCCGTCCTTGCGGCTCTCGCGCTCCAGATACTGGAACCGCCGGATGAACTTGCGGTTGGTGCGTTCCAGCGCCTCGTCGGGGTCCACCCCGATGAAGCGCGCGTAGTTCACCACGCTGAAGAGCACATCGCCCACCTCATCAGCGCGGCGTTCGGATCCCGCGTCCACCTCGCGCTTCAGTTCGGCGAGCTCCTCGTGCACCTTCGCCCACACCTGGTCGCGGTGCTCCCAGTCGAAGCCCACGCCACGCGCCTTGTCCTGCACGCGCACCGCCTTCACCAGGGAAGGGAGGCCCTTGGGCACACCCTCCAGCACGCTGCGTTCGGCGCCCGCCACGCCACCCTTTTCCTGCAGCTTGATCCGCTCCCAGTTGGCCTTCACCTCCTCCTCGTCCTGCACCGTCACATCCCCGTAGATGTGCGGGTGCCGGTGGATGAGCTTGTCGCAGATGCCGTTCAGCACATCGGTGACATCGAAGGCTCCAAGCTCGGACCCGATCCGGGCATAGAACACGATGTGCAGAATGAGGTCGCCCAGCTCCTTGCGCACCCCGTCCAGGTCCTCCTCCAGGATGGCGTCGCCCAGTTCGTAGGTCTCCTCGATGGTCAGGGGACGGAGGGTGGCCATGGTCTGCTTGCGGTCCCATGGACAGCCTGTGCGCAGCTCGTCCATGATGGTCAGCAGGCGCAGGAAGGCGGTGGCCCGGGGATCGGTGGCGTTCATGCCGCAAAGGTGCGATGGGAGCATGTGCCCGTCCCTACCTTTCGAGGGACAACCCCTAGACCCATGAAGATCGGCATCCTCGGTACGGGCATGGTGGGCCAGGTGCTCGCCTCCGGTTTCCTGAAGCACGGACATGATGTGACCATCGCCACGCGCAACCCGGACAAGGTGGCCGGCTGGCTGGACAAGCATCCCACCGGCCGCGTGGGCACGCACAAGGAGGTGGGCGCCTGGGCCGATGTGATCGTGCTGTGCAGCAAGGGCACCGCCGCGGAGGCCGCCCTGCGGCTGTGCGATGCGGACGACCTGGCCGGCAAGACGGTGATCGACACCACCAACCCCATCGCCGACGCTCCGCCGGAGAACGGGGTGCTGCGCTATTTCACCACGCTTGAGGACAGTCTGATGGAGCGCCTGCAACGCGCCAACCCCAGGGCGCACCTGGTGAAGGCGTTCAACAGCGTGGGCAACGCCTTCATGGTGGACCCGGACTTCGGCGGCACCCGGCCCACCATGTTCATCTGCGGCAACGACGCCGGCGCCAAGCAACAGGTGGTCACCATCCTCGATCAGTTCGGCTGGGAGGCCGAGGACATGGGCGGCGCGGAGGGCGCGCGCGCCATCGAGCCGCTGTGCATCCTGTGGTGCATCCCCGGCTTCATCCGCAACCAGTGGACCCACGCGTTCAAGCTGCTGCGCAAGTAATGACCACCGGGCACGGACCCGCACACCGGTGCGCGGACATCTTTGAGCCCCATTCCATCCGCATCAACGTCCTGTTGCGCACGCTCTTCCTGGTCTCTCTGAGCACCGCCCTGTCCGCTTCGGCCCGGATCGCCCACGACCTCACGGTGTACTCCGAGGATGGGCTGCCCTTCACCCCGCTGGTGAACGGCCAGGCGATCCATGCGGAACCGGCCACGAGCGTCACGGCCTCGAACATCAATTTCGACCACGCCACCGTCATCGCCCGGTTCGCGGCCCCCTCGATCCCGACCATCGAGCGCAAGAACCCGCAGATCGCACAGCCCGGCACCGGCCCCAAAGGGCCTGTGGCGGCGGTGTACGCCATCAAGGAATAGAAGGGCGAAATGATGATGCGGTCCGTCTCGCGCTCGGACAGGAAGATCCAGAACGCGCCGGTGATCATCATCAACCACTGAGCGGGCCGCTCCGGCTCACCCCGGGAGCACCGTCCGGCCGATCGCGATAGCGAGCGCATCCAGGCTGTCGCACCAGCCTCCGATGTGGCTGTCGCGCGAGGCCTCCGAAGCAAGACCCGTCTGCCGGAACTCGAGCCGTGTGCGGGGCCCGTCCTCGTGCAGGTCGACCGTGACGAGCGTGCGGTGGTGCGCCGGGTTCACGTCCACCGGTGCCTTCTCCCACTGGTGGGTGAACGCGAGATGATCGACCGGACGGACCGCGGTATAGGTGCCGGAACTGGGGATGTCCTCACCGTCCGGGGTGCGCATCACCACCCTCCAGGTGCCGCCATCCCGGACATCCGCCTCGGCGCTGATGGTGGTGAAGACCGCGCAGCCGAACCACTGCACGAGCATGGCCGGGGTGGTCCAGGCCTTCCACACCAGTGCACGGGGCGCGTCGAACACCCGCGTGATGCGGATCTCGTCCGAGGCGGGGGTGGCGACGTTGTTGCCGTGGAGCAAGGCGATGACATCCATGCGACGAAGGTAGCCGCCCCACACGGGTCAGGCCATGGCTGACCGGCGCTTGTGGTGCAGGATGTAGGCCCACACCAACACGCCGATGAACAGGAACATCGGCGCCCAGCTGGCGATCGGATCGCCCACCGCGGCGAAGGACACGATGGCTCCCAGAAGATCGATGAAGAAGCCGAAGTACGCCCACTCCTTCACCCGGCCGGGCACCATCGGCAACAGGATGGCGACGGCGCCCAGCACCTTCGCGACGGAGATGAACCGGATGAAGTGGATCGGGTAGCCCAGATGACCGTGCAACAGCGCCACGGCCTCATCGTGCAGGACGAGGCCGCCATAGCTGGAGAAGATCATGAAGGCGCTGAAGAGCGTGGTGATGATCCAGTAGAGGAGGTTGAGCTTGTTCATCGGATGGTCCGTGTTGGTGCACGTGGGGGTTCGCTCAACGCCGTGGTCGGGACGACCTCGCCGGCCAGCGCACGTCGATCTCCGCGCACTTCGCCTTCACCAGGGCCTTCACCAGGGCCGCAGCCAGCGGCTTCTCCGGGGTGAAGCGGATCGCTCCTTTGGTGACGGCATAGCCCTTCAACAGGTCCGTGAAGCCCTGGGGAACGGAACCGTACAGCCCGCAATGCCGCTTGGAAGCGCCCATGTACACGAGCGGATGACCCCGGTACTTGAACGCCGGCACGCCATAGCCGAAATGCTCCTCGATGCCGGGGACAGCGGCCAGGATCCGTTGCCGCAGCACCTCCAAGGCGTTGCGCTGATCGGCCGGCAAGGCCGCGAGGTAGTCGTCCGTGGACCGCATGCTTCAGCCGATGATCCAGTTCAGTTCAGTGCGGTACGCGTTCGGGTCCTGCACCTCGTCCGGGTTGTTCAGGTAGCGCTCGATGAACCGACCCGTCCCCGGGATCCCCTGTGCGCGCACCCAGCCCTGCAGCTCACCCCAGGCCTCTCCAAGCCCGTCATACGGCCCTTCGTACACGGCGCGCACCACCTGCACGGCGGGCAGCCTGGTGTTCCGCACGCGCCCGTCCTCTCTCACGGGACCCGACACCGGGAAGCCGATCTCGAAGTCGAAGCTGTCGGTGGGACGCCGATGGTGATGGCAGAACATCGGGCCGGTGATCCGGAGCCCCTGGCCGGTGATGGCCGCGATGATCTCCTGGATCGCCGGGTCCATGTGGCGGCCCATCTCCCGGCAAGGGATCACCAGGTGGATGGTGGCTGTGGCCTCTTCGGCGGTGGTGATGGTCTCTGGCGTGCTGATCATGGCTCAAGCTGAGTTGGGGGTTGACATTCCCGGCCGTTACACGAGTTCGACCCAAGCGCTGACGATGGCCCGCAGCACGTTCTGTTTCGCCTTGATGTCCGCCGCGTCCTTGAATACGACCTGCGCCCGGTCGTTGCCCATCCACTTCAACAGGCCCTCCGGGTCGGGAACGCGGTCCTTCAACACGATGCCCTTCGCCTTGGCACCGGCATGCAGGATGATCATCGGCTCCTTCACATGCCTCGGACCGTTCAAGGTGGCGAACCAGTCGGTCGTTCGATAGCTGGCCGTATTCCACTTCACCCCTTCCTCGATCGACCCGTCGGCATCAAGGATGATGGTCCGCAGGTGATCGATCTCCTTCCGCAAGGGGTGATCGTGAGCGTCCAGCAAGGCGTTCACGGCAGGGTCGAAGCGAGCGGTCATGCAGGATCGCGTTGCAACAGGAACCGATCGAGGCGCTGGTAGCCGACCTCCATCTCGTCCCCCATTTCCGCAGCGAGCACACCATCGCGTGCGGTCGGTGACTCATACTCAACGGTCAAGGTCATCAAGGTCATCCCACCCTCTTCAGTGAGCACGATCGTTCCTACGGCTTCACCGGGGTACCACGCCTGATCGAACTTCTCCGTGGTCACGAGGCGTTCGGGCCGGACGATCTCCTTGTACACACCGCCCATGCCCATCTCCTGTCCGTCAGCATTCCGCCAGACCCATCGGTAGGTGCCACCCACCCGCAGGTCGATCTCGCACACAACGAGCGTCCAACCGGTCGCACCATGGAACCAGTTCAACATCATCTCGGCCCTGGTCATCGCATCGAAGACCAGCTCGCGCGGTGCATGGAAGGTGCGCGTGATCCGGATCGCGCGATCACCGTGGGGAACGATCCCGACCTTGGTGCTCATGAGGTTCGTGATGAATGCGTGAAGTGGATCAAGCCTGCGCCTCCGCATGCGCCTTGAAGCGGTCCAGGATGGACTGCCAGCCGGCGCGTTGCATCTCCACGGGGTTCTGCGTTTCGGCATCGAAGCGCTCGGTGACCTGCGTGCCACCGTCGACTTCGCTGAAGAGGATCTCGCATGTGCGGCCATCGGTCATGGTGTAGGCGATGCGCCGGTGTGGTTGCACATCGTCGTACACGCCCTCGAAGTCGAAGCTGAAGCTCCCATCGCGGGCCGCCATGGTGCTGCTGAACCTGCCGCCCGTGCGCAGGTCGTTGCTGGCCTTGGGGCAGTGCCAGTCGTCAGTGGCGGCGTTCCATTGCGTGATGTGCGCGGGGTCCGTCCAGATCGTCCAGACGTGGGCCACGGGCTTCGCGACAAATGCGGTGACGGTGATGCGGGTGGATATGCTCATGGGCGAGGACGTTCTTCGAGCCCTTGTTCCATCCACTCCGCGGTGTATCCATCCAGGTGGGCGAGCGTCTGCTGTCCACCTTCCATGGCGCCGTACTGCTCCACCACCAGGTCACGCACTTCCTTGCTCGGGAACACGGTGTGCAGCGTCACCAGTGTGCCGCCGTCCATTGCCTCGAAGCGCAGCTCGGCCTCGAACTGCCTGGGGTCCCCGGGTTCGCCGTGGTCGTAGGCGATCCGACGGATGGGCTCGATCTCCCGGTAGGTGATCAGGTTCGCCCACACGGTGCCATCCGGTCCGGTCATGGTGTACTCCCATTCGCCGCCCACGTGGAACTCCATCCGCAGCGTACGGTTGGTGTATCCGTCCGGTCCCCACCAGCGGTCGATGTGCTCCGGCTCCGTGCATGCCTTCCACACCAGCGCCTGCGGCGCCAACATGGGGCGGGTGATGGTGATGCCACGGTCGCCGACGAGTTGTGCGTGCGCGATCATCGGTCAGGGTGCAAGCAGATCGGCCAGGGCATAGAGCGCCGCTTCCCAGCGGTCGCCGTGGCCGGTGTTGATGAGCATGTCGCGCGTGAGCGGCGCAACGGGGACGATGGTGAGCCGCAGGACCGTCACAGGACCATCATCCTGCAGCAGCAGTTCCAGGTAGGCGGAATGGGTGCCGTCCGTCACCGTGGCGCGCAACGAGGTGGGAAAGGCCTGCGCGATCGGCAGCATGCGTGCAGGGGCCGGCAAAGGCAGCCAGCGCTGGCGCAGCCCGGGCTCCAGCCAGTGACGCATCATGTGCTCCGGGCTGGCGCGGAACGCCCGGGTGAAAACGAGGCCATCACGTCGTTCCTCGTCCGCCGGCACTCCGTTCAGAGCGGCCACGGGCGCATCGATGAGCAGGTGTTCGTGGCGCATCACTCCTTCGGTCTCTTCCCCTGCAGCTCCTGCAGGTACGCGTCCAACCGGTCGAAGCGCGCCTCCCACAAGGCGCGGTACTGCTCGATCCACGCATCCGCCTCCTTCAAGGGTGCGGCCTTCAGTGCGCATGGGCGCCACTGCGCCTCCCGGCCCCGCTGGATAAGCTGTGCACGTTCGAGCACTTTCAGGTGTTTGCTCACCGCCGGCAGGCTCATCGCGAACGGGGCCGCCAGCTCGTTCACCGAGGCAGGACCCTCGGACAACCGCGACAGGATGGCCCGCCGCGTGGGGTCGCTCAACGCGTGGAAGGTCCGGCTCAGGCGGTCGGTGGCGATGGAGGGGGACATGGTCGTTCCGATCGGCGGGGCGAACTTATTAAACCTTTCGGTTAACTACAAACAGCCCCCCTTTTCGATCGGGACCGGCGCCATCCGCCCTGGGTCCGCCGCTCCATGGATCCGGACCCCGCCTCCATCGATGCGGAGGCCCCCTCCGTCCACGCGCCGCAGGGCTGCCGGCATGCTGTGTACCTTGGTCCCGTCCATGAACGACCCCATCGTCTACTTCGGCCGCAACCCCAGCATCATGGCGCTGGTGCACCATCAGTTGCGCAGCGCCGGACATGCTGCGGAGGGCTTCATGGAGGACGGCGCGCTGTTCGCCCGGTTGGAGCAGGGGCCCACCGCGCTGCTCATCCTGGGCGGCGGTGTCGAGGAAGGTCCCCGCCAGGAGCTGCGGTCCTTTTGCGCTTCGCGGGGGATCCGTCTGCTGGAGCACTACGGCGGCCCCGATCAGTTGATCGAGAACGTCCGCGCTGTCCTGGCCACCGGATGACACCGCCACCCGCCCTCGCCGCCACCGTCCTGCTCTTCCTCGGCCTGGGACCCACCGTCGGGCCGCACCCCTCACCCGACCCCACCGCGATGGCCGACGAACGACCCGTGCTGCTCTATGTGATGGACCCCTTGTGCGGCTGGTGCTACGCGTTCGGCCACGAGCTGGACGAAGTGCGGCGGCAGCTGGCCGACAGCATCGACGTGCAGCTCGTGCTCGGCGGCATGGTCACCGGCGACCGCGAAGGGCCCATGGGCGACATGGCCGGTTACATCCTGGGCGCCATCCCCCGGCTGGAGTCGTACACCGGTGTGCGCATCGGCGAGCCCTACAAGGAGCAGCTGCGCCAGGGCACGCGCTGGAGCAGCAGCGTGCCGCCGAGCCTGGCCATCGCCGCCTTCCGCACGCTGGCCCCCGACCGCACCGTCGCCTTCGCGCACGAGGTGCAGCACGCCTGCTTCCGCGACGGCCTCGACCTCAACGACAAGGCCCTCTATCCCACCCTCGCCGCGCGCCACGGCGTGGATGGTGCCCAGCTCACCGCAGCCATGGCCGACCCGGCCGCCAAGCTCGCCTTCGAGGCGGACATGCGGCGCTCCGCCGACCTCGGCGTGCAGGGCTTTCCGGCCGTGTTCCTCGTGCACAAGGGCAGCACCCGGCCGGTGTGCAGCGGCTACCGCAGCGCCGCGGACCTGCTGGCCGCCGTGCGCGCGGCCCTGCGGCCCCGCTGAGCCGCATACCAAGCTGAAGCGGGCACCGTTACTTTGCCGCCCATGCTGCGCACCGCCCTGCTCGCGCTGTTCCTGCTCCCCATGCTCTCCGCCCTCGCTCAGCAGGAGGGCACCCTGTACGGCACCGTGCGCACCCCCGACGGCCGCGTGGCCCCCTTCGTCAACGTGTTCGTGGACGGCATGGCCCGCGGCACCACCACCGCCGACGACGGCCGCTACGAACTGAAGGTGCCCGCCGGCGTGGAGCTGCTGCTGCGCTTCAGCTTCGCCGGCAGCACCCAGGACCGCCGGGTGACCGTGCGCGCCGGCGAGCGCCAGCGGCTGGACGTGGAGCTGCCCGTGAACACCCTGGGGCAGGTGGACGTGCGCAGCGGCGACAGCGAGCGCGACGCCGGCATCACCGTGCTCGACGCCAAGCTCACCCGCTTCATGCCCAGCCCCATGGGCGGCGTGGAGGCCCTGCTCAGCGGCCAGCTCGGCGTGGTGATGCGCAACGAGCTGAGCTCCGGCTACAGCGTGCGCGGCGGCAACTTCGACGAGAACCTGGTGTACGTCAACGGCATCGAGGTGTACCGCCCCTTCCTGGTGCGCGCCGGCCAGCAGGAGGGCCTCAGCTTCCCCAACCCCGACCTCATCGAGCGCATCCACTTCAGCGCCGGCGGCTTCGAGGCCCGCTACGGCGACAAGCTCAGCAGCGTGCTCGACATCACCTACAAGCGCCCCAAGGGCTTCGCCGGGTCGGCCATGGCCAGCCTGCAGGGCGGCGCCATCCACCTGGAGAGCGCCATGCTGAAGAAACGCCTGCGGCAGATCACCGGCTTCCGCTACCGCACCAACGCCTACCTGCTGCGCAGCCTCGACACCCGCGGCGAATACGACCCGCGCTACCTCGACCTGCAATCGTACTGGACCTACGACCTCAGCGACAAGGTGGAGCTCGGCTTCCTGGGCCTCTACTCCAGCAACCAGTACCGCCTGATCCCCCAGAGCCGGCAGACCGAGTTCGGCAACTTCAACCAGGCCCTGCGCTTCACCGTCTTCTTCGAGGGCCGCGAGCGCACCGAGTTCGACACCTGGTCCGGCGCCCTCAACCTCAACTGGAAGGCCGGCAAGGACGCCCTGCTGAAGTTCACCGTCAGCGCCTTCGACACGCGCGAGACCGAGACCTTCGACGTGCTGGGCCAGTACTTCCTCGATGAGCTCGACCGCGACCTGGGCAGCGACCAGTTCGGCGAGGTGGTGCGCAACCTGGGCGTGGGCGGCTACCTGGACCATGCCCGCAACGACCTCAGCGCCCAGGTGGTCACTGTGGCCCACCGCGGCTACAAGCAGCTGCGCAAGAGCTACCTGCAATGGGGCGTCGACGGCCGCCGCGAGACCATCAGCGACCGCCTCAGCGAGTGGACCATGGTGGACTCGGCCGACTACAGCATCCCGCAGAGCGACGGCGAGGACCTGGAGCTGAGCTACGTGCTCAAGAGCCGCGCCGAACTGGAGAGCTACCGCGCCAGCGCCTACGTGCAGAACGCATGGACCTGGGAGACCCGCCCCGGCCGCAGCTGGGGCCTCAACGCCGGCCTGCGCGCCAACTGGTGGAGCTACAACCAGGAGACCGTGGTGAGCCCCCGCCTGCGCGCCACCTTCGCCCCCGGATGGACGCGCGTGACCCACAAGGGCGACACCGTGGACCGCCGCCACCGCTTCTGGTTCGCCACCGGCCTCTACTACCAGCCCCCCTTCTACCGCGAACTGCGCGGCTTCGATGGCCAGCTCAACCCCGACATCCGCGCCCAGCGCAGCATCCACTTCCTGCTCGGCTGGGAGCGCGAGCTGCGCATCTTCCAGCGCCCCTTCAAGCTCACCACCGAGGCCTACTACAAGCACATGGACAACGTGATCCCCTACGAGGTGGACAACGTGCGCATCCGCTACTACGGCCGCAACAACGCCCGGGCCTACGCCGCGGGGCTCGACCTGAAGCTCAACGGCGAGCTCATCCCCGGCATCGAGTCGTGGGCCGGGGTGAGCGTGATGACCGTGCAGGAGGACCTGACGGACGACTTCCACTACCTGCGCTTCAACGCCGCCGGCGACACCATCCGCCCGGGCTACACCTTCGACCAGGTGGCCGTGGATTCCACGCGCATCGAGCCGGGCTACATCCCCAAGCCCACCGACCAGCGCGTCAACTTCGCCCTCTACTTCCAGGACGAGATGCCGCGCTGGCCCACCTTCAAGGTGCACCTCAACCTGGTCTTCGGCACCCGCCTGCCCTTCGGACCGCCCAACGACGACCGCTACAGCGACACCCTGCGCACGGGCCTCTACCGCCGGGTGGACATCGGCTTCAGCAAGCAGCTGCTCGGCGCGCGCGGGCAGGAGAAGAAGGGCTTCCTGCGCCACATCAACGACATGTGGGTGAGCGTGGAGGTCTTCAACCTGCTCAACATCAACAACACCATCGACTACACCTGGGTGCAGGACGTGAGCGGCCGCTTCTACGCCATCCCCGACAACCTCACACCGCGCCGCCTCAACGTGAAGCTCATCGCCTGGTTCTGACGGCCCACCGGCGGTCGGCCGCCGTGCCCTACTTTCGCCGGAGCATGAAGCGGGCACTCCCCCTCCTCCTCCTGGCCACCCTGCTGGCCGCCTGTGGCACCCACAAGTTCGTGGCCTCCACCCACCCCAACGGCAAGCCCGAGGTGGTCATCTTCATGAAGGGCAAGGGCGAGGAGGCCGAGAAGGTGATGGAGAAGGTGTACTACCCCAACGGCCAGCTGGAATACACCGGCCACTTCCTCAAGGGCGTGGAGCACGGCCAGTGGACCTACTACTACGAGAGCGGCACCAGGAAGTACCTGGAGAGCTGGGAGAACGGCCTGGAGCACGGCATCCACTACGACTACAGCCCCGACGGCCAGATCTACCGCGAACTGCACTACGAGCGCGGCAAGCTGGTGAAGGAGGTGGACCGCAGCAAGCGGTAGGGCACGGGGCAAGGACACCCGCCCGGCGGCTTCGTTCCGCACCCTGGCGCGACCACGGAGGAGTCCCGTGCGCCGTTATCTTGCCTTTCCGCCATGGACGAAAAGGCCATCGATCGCGCAGTGCAGCTGGAGCACCTGGTTCACCACGCCCGGCGCTGCATCGCGCTGCACTTTCCCTACGACGCTGAACTGATCGCCGCCGCCAAGCACGCCGGCGCCCGGTGGAGCAGGACCCACCGCTGCTGGTACACGCCCAACGCGCCGGAGCACATCAAGGCCATTTTCGGGGCATTCAAGGGCAGGGCCTGGGTGGACATGAACGGCTTGCGGAAGAACAGTGGAACCGCCGCACCCGCCCGATCGGCGACACCGCCCGCACCAAAGGCCCATGTGGAAGGCGGAGCGAAGCACCCGGCCACCGCACCGGCCACAGCACGCCCAACGAACCCAGCGCCCGTGCTGTCCGCTGTTCAAGCGGATGCGCTGGCCACCATGCGGCGCAAACTGGAGGTCGCCCGCTACAGTCCACGCAGCATCCTGGTGTACCAGAGCGCCGTGAAGCAACTCTTCGTGCACTTCCCGCAGAAGCACCCGAACGACATCCGCACGGAGGACATCGAGGCCTTCCAGCATCACCTGGCCACCGTGCGCAAGGTGAGCAACAGCACCCTGAACCAGGCGGTGAACGCCATCCGGTACTACTACTTGAACGTGGTGGGCGATGCGCGGCGGGTCACCTTCATCGAGCGGCCGAGGAAGGAGCGGAAACTGCCCTCCGTGCTCAGCGAGGAAGAGGTGGTCTCGCTCTTGCGCAGTGTGGACAACCTGAAACACCGGTGCATCCTCATGCTCATCTACTCCGCCGGGCTGCGACTTAGTGAGCTTATCGGACTCGAACGGCAGGACCTGGCCATGGAACGCGGGCAGTTGATCGTTCGGGGTGGCAAAGGCAACAAGGACCGCATCACCCTGCTGAGCCGAAAGGCACAGGCCAGCTTGGAGGAGTATCTGGCCGCCTACAAGCCGAAGCGCCATCTGTTCGAGGGGCCCGATGGCGGCCCATACTCTCCGCGCAGTGTCCAGGTCATTTTCCATCGGGCTCGGGAGAAGGCCGGTGTCGCCACGCCGGCCACCGTGCATACCCTCCGGCACAGTTTCGCCACCCACCTCTTGGAGAAGGGGACCGACCTGCGCTACATTCAGGCCCTGTTAGGGCACTGCTCAAGTAAAACCACCGAGATCTACACCCACGTCAGCACCAAGGCCCTTGGCAAGATCCGCAGCCCCCTCGATGACCTGGACCTGTAGAGGTTACCAGTTGCGCTTTAGCCTCCCGTTCGGTGGGATATACGCAATAGGACAGCTCCTCCAAAGTCCAGAAATTGACGCAATGCGTCAATAACTAGTTGGGCGCAATTAAATGGCGCGTTAAATAAATAGCCCGGCCGAGAAATATAAAAACAAAAGACGAGCGGCACAGTTTAGGGAAACAATAATCCGCGAATTAAATTAAAAAGATATGAAATAAAACCACAGACAGAGCAGAATAGAAAAGGCAATTAAAGTGAAAAAACATATGAAATTAAAAAAGCCTACAATACTAGGTGTAGTAAACATTACTGAAGACAGCTTTTCAGATGGCGGCCTTTATTTAAATTATGATAAAGCTATAGAGAAATCACTTCTACTTGTTAAGGATGGCGCTGACATAATTGATGTAGGAGCCGCTTCCAGTAATCCTGAATCAAAAGAAGTAAAGCCTCATGAGGAAATAATCCGTTTAAATGATGTCATCGACAAATTGCATTCTCAAAATATTTCAGTTTCTGTTGATTCATTCAAACCCGAAGTTCAAAAATATTTTTTAAAAAAGAATGTCCACTATTTAAATGACATTCAAGGGTTTCCATACGCAGAATTATATCCTGAATTGGCAGAATCTAATTGCAAACTCATTGTTATGCATTCCATACAGCGGCTTGGGAAAGCCCAAGTAATCGAAACTGTTCCCGAAAATATATTTGATGGAATAATTGATTTCTTTTCGCAACGAATAAATTCACTTCAAAATTCAGGCGTTTCATCCGAAAGAATTATTTTAGACCCAGGGATGGGTTTCTTCTTAGGCTCTAACCCAGAAACGTCAATATATGTTTTGAAAAATATTTTTCGAGTAAAAGAATACTTTAAATTACCAATTCTTGTTTCGGTTTCTCGGAAATCTTTTTTAGGAACTATTGTTGGGCGAGGAGTCAACGAGCGAACGCCAGCGACCCTGGCTGCTGAAATTTATATAAGCTATATGGGTGTGGATTACATCCGTACGCATGATGTAAGAGCTTTAAGTGACGCATTAAAAGTGCTTGGGATGTTAAATTGCTAATTTGTAATTGACAACCATTTCAAGATGGATTACGGTTTTATTATGCTGATCTATAACTTGGGAGTACTAAGTTCTTAAAGGCGAAAAATAAGGTCTCTTGGTTTTGATGGAATAGATTGGGGTAATTGAAAATAAAGAGAATCAACCAACTCCCCTTAATGAGTGCCGCTCAATGCAAATAGAGAAGAGAATCGGCCGGGAAAAGAAACGCTGTGGTTACGCGCCATTTAACAGCGCCCAACAGGCAATAAAACTTCGTTCCCTTCGGTCACTACGCCCTTCGGGCAAATTGCCTTCGGCAACTTGTTTTATCGCCGGCCCGTTGGGTGCAAGCTTAAAGACCGACAGAACGAGCTTAATTGCTAAATTTGCAAGAATAAAAAAAGGACTAATATAATGGCTAAAAAGAACCAATCAACAAGGTTGACAAACCAACATAAAAAGTCCCAAGGTGTAGTTGGC
>Ga0138256_10001015_pt1 | contig 30089 bp, 23 predicted proteins | sample KNB2016incub_MG_FD_105486 | JGI IMG/M metagenome (GOLD analysis project Ga0138256, IMG submission 105486) | Active sludge microbial communities from wastewater in Klosterneuburg, Austria - KNB2014incub_MG | ecosystem: Engineered > WWTP > Activated sludge > Unclassified | place: Austria... | reverse complement strand
TTGAATAAAACGGATCAAAATTATCAATGCAGGTGATAGTGATTCCGGGATACTCCCGAAACAATGTACCGATGAGGTTGCTGCCAATAAAACCGGCTCCGCCTGTAACGATAATGTGCATTGTTATTTTCTAATATGCCTTAAAGTAAAAAATCCTGCTGTAAGATAGGATTTTTTTGATTTTCCCGGGTAAGTCAGCCCTATAACCAATTTAAATTATTGTTTCACTACTTTTGCTGAAATCCCTGAAACCATTAAATAATTAAGGTATTTTTCTTAACCTGACAAATCCCAAAGCCAATTGATCTGGCTATCTTAATGCATCAAGATGCTGCTGTAATTCATACTCCGTTTTAATCAGAACATCCCTGGCTTTACTACCTACATTTATCCCTACTATACCTGCAGCTTCTAGTTGCTGCATCAATCGCCCTACCCGGTTATATCCTATTTTCATACGACGTTGAAGAAGTGAAGTTGAGGCAATTTGGTTTTGTACAATGAGTCTCGCAGCATCTTCAAATAAAGAGTCCCTGTCTGACAAATCAAAGCAATTACTATCTAATTCAGCTTCATTTATATATTCTGGCAATAAAAATGCCTGAGGGTAGCCTCTCTGATTTTCTATATGATTGATGATGTTTTCAATTTCAATGAATTCTAATAATATTGTGTTTCCAATGCCAATTTCGTAATCCTTGTTATATAAAAATTCCCCCTGCTGAAGACGGGATTTCAATTTTACAGTATCAAAAAACCTCCGGTAATCATCTTTACTATTTAGATTAAATACTACCCGTTGGGCAATCAATGAAAGCAGTGTAGCGGAAAATGCATGTCCAGTAAACTGGCTGGTACTGATTATTGATAACATCCCCGTTTTATAGCCTTCACTTATCAACTTTTGAAGTGGTAGATTAAGTCCGTTATCGCTGCTTAACGAAAATCCGCCCAGGTCATCAATTACCAGAACTATAAAGGGTAAATACTGGTGACCCTTATGAGGGTTCAGTTTTCTGTCAATAATTTTTTTGTTATACTCTTTTATATTTCGGGCACCTGCATCTTTTAATAACTGATATCTGTTGTCCATTTCAATACAAAGGGCATTCAGAGTATATAAAAGTTTGGAGTGCTCTTCAACTATTGAGCTTTCTTCGCCTGGCAGTTTTGCAAGGAAGTGTTTCTCCAATAAGCGATATACACTGAACTCAATTCCTTTTGCATCAGCCAAAACCAGTTTTATTTGCGATGGATGTGCTTTCACCAATAGAGAAATTAGCAACTGGTGAAGGAAACCTGTCTTGCCAGTGGCCTGGGTGCCAGTTATAAAAAGTGATTTTATCTCGGCGAGGTCCTTCATCATTACTCCTTCTCTTCCTATTGACCATAGAACTGGTAAACTAAATTCCGGATTGCTGTCTTTTAGACTATACAGGTAATCACCATTTTTGCTCGATAGCAGGTCTAATGATGGGTAAATGTAGTCTCTGATATCTAATGCAGGAGTATAGTGGGCTACAGTAATTTCATCGACTTCACCAAGCTCTGTTATATTCGATTTAGCTTCTCTTTCCAGGTTAGTATCAACATCAAAAGGAAGTTCATTTATTGGGAGAGATTCATTTGCTTCGTTATTCTCAGTTGAGCTTGACTTGCCTGGCAGGGAAGTTAATTCCGTTTCCCTTTTCTTTCCGAAGAGTCCTTTAAAGAAGTTAGCCATTATACTCAGTCTTAGTTTAGAGAGAATTCAAAAAATACCGGTAAATGGTCAGTGATATCCGTTGCTTCTTTAAAGTTCGGGAAAGATTTATAAAAATGGATAACCCCGGCCTTTTGTTGTTTCACTTTTGCGATGGAATAAAATATGTTGTCAAATTCAGAGGAAAGGCAATCACTATCCTTGCATTCCTGCCTCAAGCTGGTTTTCTGACCGGTTAATGCCGGTTGATAGCCCATTTTCTTCAAGGGATTAAAAACAGTATGGCTTTGAGGCAGGTTAAAATCACCGCAAAAAATAAGGTTTAGGGCAGGATATTCATCTGGCAGAAGCTTGAAATATTTGACCTCTGTTTCAGGCTGTTCCTTTTTGGTTATTGCATGAAAATTTACAAGAGTAAACTCTTTTCCCGCGGCTTTGAAAGTAGCGTAAAAGGGTTCACGGCCAATTTCAGTAGTGTACGTTTTTTCAAGCCAGGGTTTTCCTATCATTGTTACTTTAGATGGTTTCCAGAGAAATGCATATCGCTCTTTTTTGTAGGGAGTATCGCCGCTGGTAGGATCACTGATGCGGTATTCCCATTTTGCTCCTTTCCGGTTTAACGCATCTCCCAACCGACCTACAGCCTGTGCACCCCCTGGATCTTTTGCCACCACTTCCTGAATCAGGACAATATCATAGTCCTTTACAGTATTGGCAATGAAATCGATTTCTGCATCTGATTTGGTTTTGCCAAAGTCTTTGAGGTTCCATGAAATTATAGTTACGTTTTGCCCATATAAGGTTGTAGCAAAAACAACAGAGGATAAGATTGCAAAAATTATAAGTTTAAATGAACGCATATAGTAAATATTCCTCATGAAAAGACACCATTATTTCGCGATAAACTGACCCCTCATTTTAATCATCTCATTTTTTATTTTCCTTATCTGTTTTAGCTCTGTTATAACGTTAGTTTCTAAGATTTATAGTCCAGCAGCCTAACTTTATTACTTCGTATCTCCTTGGAAATAAAAAACTAATCATCAACTGTCCGATTAAATACTACTTTGTAGACAGTATGTTTGTTCAGAATCTTAACTAGTCAAAACTTTCAAAGAAATACTGATGCTCTTACCGAGACAATTATTCAATATAATAACTAATCAAAACATGTAACGGATCGAAAAAACTTTACCCTGAAATCGATGTACATTTTTTTCTATAACTCCTATGCTTTTGAAATCGTCTATATGTACTAACTCTTTCCAAAATTAAACTGTACTTGACCTACACGAAAGCCAGAGCAATATTTAAAGTTAGCTTGCAAACAATTAATTTGTAGTAAAAGCGATATTACTTCCATATGCAGTACCCCAACTGTTTGTTGCATATGCTCTCACATAATAAGTTCTTCCAGATAATAATCCAGTCATCGCAGATGAAAAAGGTCCGGAACCAGATCCGTTTATTGTGCGACTATTAGCAATTGTAGGGTTTACCGTCGTGCTCCAGCAAATCCCTCTTGCTGTTACGGTGGCCCCACCATTACTAACTACATTGCCACCACAAATAGCTGAAGAGCTTGTTATTGAGGTAACAGAATTGGTGGTGACTGATGGAATATTCTGTGTAGTAAATGATAACTCGCCTCCGTAAGACGTTCCTACAATGTTAGTGGCATAAGCCCGCACAAAATACATTGTTCCGGGGGCTAAACCGGACAGTAAACTTGTATAGGATCCATTTCCAGTACCATTGACCGTTTTTGTAGATAAACTTATCGTAGGGCCTGGAGTTGTACTCCAGCAAACCCCTCGAGCCGTAATATTTGATCCTCCTGAATTTGTAATATTTCCGCCACTTGTGGCGGATGAATTGGTTATCGACGAAATTCCTGACGTAGTCATGGTAGGTGTCGACAATGTAGTAAAGCTCAACTGATTTGCATAAACCGTTCCGGTTGTTGTCGTTACAAATGCTCTGACATAATAGTTAGTACCGGTAATAAGCCCATTGATGTCACATGAAAAATTTCCTACTCCTCCATTACTTATTACTTTTGAATTACTTATCGTAGGACTTGTGTTAGTTGACCAGCAAATCCCCCTTTCAATAATAACATGACCACCGTTTGAACTTATTAGGCCACCAGATCTTGCGCTTATTGAAGTAATATTCGAGACAGGAGTTGTAAAATCAAGAGTTGGTTGATTTTTCCCGGGGATATCAGGATCTACTGTACAACTGATTATTGCACCCAGTAAAATAATAAATAAGAAATACTTTTTCATAATTTAAAAAATAATTCCTATCCCGATTTGATAATCGAAATAAGGTTTTTGATTATATGAAGATGAAGTTTGTGTGTTATAAACTATAGAATTTACACCTACTGAAACATTAAAAATAGATAATTTAAAAAGTAAACCTACTTCCACCTCTGGCCCGACATAATATCCGGCAGTATTATTTCCCCAGCCACTTTTTATAAATGAATTATTGATATTTGAATATTCATCGACACCCCAGAGTAATTCCCGCTGCCCATATCCAGCACCAACCAGTAAAAAAGCTGTTCTGGTTAATCTTTTTGTTATTCCGCCAGTTGCACTCAACCTGTTATTTGCTATTTCATTATTATAAACAAAATAGCTCTCTGACGTGCCATTTACCTCATTATTCTCTATTGTGTATTCTTTTGTATTCGCCTGGCCGTTGAATTTTGCTCTTACATACCAACCAGTTTTAGCTAACTTTCCAATGGTTAAACTATAGACAGAACCTTTACCAAATTTTTCAAAGGCAGAAGTAATATCATTTTCACCAGAGGGGATAATTGTACCAAAGTTTATAAAAAAGTATTTATCAACCAACCTTGGATTTATAGTTGCACTGACGCATGAAGTAGTATTACATTCCCCAATAGCCTTTACATAATAGTCTGTCGCTTTCCTTGGTTTTACAGAAATACGTTCTCCTGTACCGGCTTGTTTTGTCGAATTGCAATCATCTTTTAGCCAAACCCAATTTGCATTTTTTCCTAGCGTCCCTCCAAAAACAGATAGTATCACCTGTCTTTTATTATTTGGGTCGTCTTCTGTAAGGATGCTAAATGGCGGAGCTGATGATTGGCTTACCTCAATAGCGATTGATTTTGTTTTTGTAACCATACAATTTCCTTCTCCTCTGACTAAATAGTTAGCATTTGTATTAGGGTAAATTACAATTTTTCTACCCTTTCCAACCTCACTTGCCTTATTTAAATCATTTTTATACCATGTCCATGAAGCATCCTGGGAAATTTTCCCGCCTAAAACCTCTAGCTCAAGGGAAGATCCATTACAAATGAAATTATTTCCCGAAATTTTTTCAGGGTCGGTAAATTTTTCATCGGCAGCATCCATTTCAAAAGAAATTGGTGTTAAAGAATTAGGCCCACCTTCTATTACTAAGTAATAAGTTGTTCTTTTTACAGGGGAAACGTAAATGACTTGTCCATCCCCAAGATGTTTCCCTTTTAGGCTGTCCTGGTACCACGCCCATCGGGCCCCCTTACCTAATTTTCCTCCTTTCACTGTAAGCGGGATGTTTTTTTCATTAGGACAGAATGATTTTTTTCCTTCAATTCGCTCAGGCACCTTCGAATTAAGATCCACTTTAACAACAACTGTTAAACATGTACTAGTATCTGTAAGACTTTCTACCCGTACAAAATACTGTTCATTTTCTAAAGGAGTTATCTTAATTGATTCCCCTGTTGCAACAATAATTCCACCACATGTATTTGAATACCACCTCCACACTGCTTTCCCACCAAGAGAACCGCCTTCAATTTTCAGCGTTGTCGATTCACCGTATTCAATATTTAAATTTCCAGTGATATTTACTTTGGGCATAGCAAGTGTAAATAATTTAGTTTGAATCTCTTTTAACCGTGTATTTGCATATACATCTTTAGGATTTTCAGTCAAAATACTCTTATAATACTCTTTAGACTGATCAAAATTTCCACTGTTAAAAGCTGCATCGGCCATTCTATGCAAATCAAAACACTTTTCTGCCTGCCTGAGATTATCCCCGGCAATTTTTAGTTGTCTTTTATCCGGAGACTTAATGGCCTCTTTATATTTTTCAATTGCACAAGCATAATCCCCTTTAGCAAAACAGTTATTTCCTTCTTGCAAACTGTTAGTTTGAGCTAAAGCCAAACTGGTTATAGCAAGAGCAAATAATAATAATGCGATCTGTTTCATGTTGTTCTTTTATAATCTCTTTAATAAATCCGAAATATCTGCATCCGGATTAGGCTGTTTACGCTTGATAATTTCAAGAAATATATCAGACAGATAAGGATAGTTCGAGAAATTAAAGTCATAGTTGAAAATGTAAGCGGAAATCTCAGCCAGTATTTTGTCGAATTTCTTTCTTTGAATCTCCTTGCTCATGCCGGAAACTGCCTCGGCTTTATCCAATACCACAATTTTCCCTAATGTTTCTTTTAGCCCTTCATTAAAAACTTGGTAGTTCCCAATCGTTTCTTTGAGTTTGCTGAGTAAAGCGGATTCCCGTTTTATTTGCTCCAATTGAATTTGATGACTCTTAATTTGAACAGCATCCAGTTTAACGTCAAGTAATTCCTTTGCACTGAAGTATTTCTCTACATCAGCCAGGATTTGTTTAAGTTCAGTTGAATTTTTGATAAGCTCAGCGTCCCGTTGTGCTGATTGTTTGGTTGGGGATTTTAACAATTCTTCAAATGATTTATTTTTGTAACTATTAACTATCGTCGTCAATATTTCATTTTTGCCTTTTTCATTTTCCTCTCTTGCTTTTTTTTCACTTTTCTGATTTTCTGCTGTAATCTGATTGTCCTTTTCTGAAATCTCTTTTTGCAGTGAGGTTATAGAATCTGCTTTTTGACGGAGAAGGCTGTCAATATTCTTCTTCTCTTTTTTGAATTCTTCCAGGCTTGCCAAATCCGATCTTAGCCTCCTTAGCGTATCTTGCAGGGTATGATTTAATTTTCTTTGTTGTTGAGTACTATCCTTTTCCGCTTTGACAATCTTTTTTAAGCTGTCTATTTCAATAACCTGTTTAGAAAATCTATCTACAAAATCATTTTGATTTTGAGCAAATGCAGAGCTGAATTCACACAAAATCAATATTATAAAAACCACCTTTTTCATCAATACTTTTTTAGTTTTAGTTAAAATGATTGTAAGCTCTGGTTCCGTCGTTCTGCCACTTTTCTTTTAAACGATCATACTCGCTACTGAAATCAGAAACTTTATAAATGTTGTTATCCAATTCGTCTATTTTGTTTTCCAGCGGACTATATATGCCGTCAACATAAGCCTTTTGCGAGTTATAGTTGGTAAACATATTAGACCAGGTATTAATCATATTGTCAAGATATTTTACATGTGCACGGAACAAGGCTTGTGGTATTTCATTCAACCCACTATGCAAACGGGTACAATTATTTACAAAAGAATTTTCCAAACGGTTGTTCCGATAACTTATAGCTTTAGAAATTTTACTGCTCACATCAACAATAGGAAATTGCATGTCCAAGTCCGTTTGAGAATATGAAAAACCTTTGCAGGATGCAATAAAGACGGTGATTTCGTCATGTTTATTAATAATCGATTTTATTTCATTAAACCTTCTGTCAATAGGGCTGTTCCTTTCGAGCATTGGAGAACTTTGTAACGTCCGGTATTCGTTACGGATAAAACTTAAATCGTTAATTGCCCAATCTGAACGGTTAAAAATATAATAAGCCTGTTTTATAAATTTATCGGTATAGGCAGCATAGAGCTGTTTGGAAAGGTTTTCTTTCCACTGGTCATTTTCTAATTTGCTTTTGCCTAATCTGCTGTTTTTATGATAATCATCTATATGATAAGATACTTCGGTATAATATTCTTTACAGAACTTGTTTTCCGGTTTTAGCTGAAGCGTCTTGATTTCCTGCTGAATTTTATCAATGAACGGGTTTCCACTTGACTTAATTTCCTCCACCTTATCGGGGGCAACAAATGACCGTATCACAAAAAATGTAATAGCGGCTACAACGATGAGGGCTAAACTTATTTTTAGTGTTTTCATTTAACTTTACTTCTTAATTCATTTAATGTTTTACAGGCTGCCTTCCCGGGAGTATCATTGTATTTTTTAAAAGATTCTGAGCTTGCACAAACAGATTTTAAAAAGGATTGTAACTCACTTTTTTGAAGATATTTATCATTATTGATTTTTTTTAATAATTGGCGTGAATCATCCATTTGCATGCTTTGCTTTATTGAAGCCCAAAAATCTAAATATAGGTCAATACTCTTTTTGTATTTGTCCATACCTCCAGACTTCCAACTTTGGAGGTCGTTCCTAGTAACTGCACCACTTTGCAGTTCTTTTGCAACATCTCTTGAATTATTGGTGCTTGTCGGTATTGATACCTGTTTTTCTTCATTTTTTTGTTCAGTCTTCACTGGAAGTGTTACTTTCTTTTGGGGTTCCTTTTTTATTTCCTCAGCCACATCTTTTTTTACTTCTGTTTTTTTCTCTGTTGCAGGTTTAGTAGCGTTTAAAAAGGCATTTATAGCGTCTGCTATTTGATTCAAGTCCCAAGAAGAAACATCCCCAAACCTGCTTTTAACAGAATCATATTGGGAGTTTTTTATTTTTTTAATCGTAGTGTCGAAATTTTGCTGTGCCGAGTAGTAATGCAATTTTTTTAATGCGTCAAAGTTCCAGTTATTAACAAAGTCCCTTTTTTTAATTGCACTATCAAGGCTATCTATAACTTCTTTAAGTTCTGTACCTGAACTCAAAGTTTTTTTGTAACTATTAAGCGTATCAAGAATAAGTGAATTGCCTTCGATATAAGCCTTTATATGTTGGGAGCTAGGTTGTTGGTTAGGTTCAGGCGGGTTACTTTCACTTAAAGAAAACAATGCCCCAATGGTAAAGATTAGAAGTATCGTTCCAGCTATTAAAGCAGCCATTAATTTTGGTTTTTGATAAAATGGCTCCTTCCTTTTGTATTGTGGATGAGGAACATTTTCTTTTGATTGGCCTAGCTGCGGGTCTTTCTTTTTTAGTTTTTCCTGAATAGTGCTTTCGCCAGTTGCAGGAAAATATTCGATTCTCTCACTTCGGTGGTACCCCTGTTTTTCAAAAGTTATATTCCACTTTTTTTCAACATCATTTCCGATAAAATCAAACTCCGAAATTTCTCTTGTATCAACTTTTCCCTGAATCCAAACTTTAAATTTGTCAATATCTTGTCCAGTATCAGAATCGGACACAAGAAACTTTACTTTTTTATGTTCATTTAATTCTAACTTAACATCGTTTTCGTTCTCAGGGATCATTCCTTTTGTTTCTGAATATAAGTTTTCCTCTTTTTTCGCAGAAACATTCCAATGTTTCCCAATTTCTTCGCCCTCGAAACTAATCTGATTATTTATTACAGATTTTGACTCATTACCTCTTTTACAGATGATTTCTGCATCCCTTATAGTGTTTCCTTTCCAGTCTTTTATGTCGAATGAGACGGTTTTTATTACAGGGTCTAAGTTTATATTTTTTTCTACATCAATTTTTCTATTTTCTTCATCAACAAAAAGATACTTTCTGATCCAATCATCATTCAGTCTCCCTTCTTTTACTACCAAGGCTTCAGAATATTTTCTAAAATAGCGAATTGAAATAAGGTCATTATTGTTGATTTTATCTTTTTTATAAAGTAGTTTCCCGCCTACCCTGATTTCTATGGATATACCATTTTTAGCCTGGCCATCATAGTCACGCAATGCATATGCTTTTTTTTCTAAATCTATTTTCCCTGTCAGATTATCATTGGGATTTTCTGAATGTCGAAGTGCATTAAGCGGATCTTCGGGTTTGTCTTTCAGTTCTTCTTTAACAAACAACACTTGCCTATATTTGCTGTACTTATCTTGATAAGGTGCATCAAAATATTTTTGCAGCTTTTCTTCATTTTCGTAATAGATGAAGGCATCATCTTTAGTACCTGACAGCAGGCTTTCTATATCATCGACATGTCGGTCATCTGTGCGGAATTCTTTTACTATATCTTCAAGAAAAGCCCAATCTTCCCTTACATCTTTTAGATTGTTATCATTATCGGGAATATGTATTCTGTAATATTCACCTGAAACTTTGTTTAATACGGATAATATATCTTTTCCTTGGAGTTTTTTATTGTTTGGTAGAAACAATGAAAAAGCAAGAAAACCGGTTCGTTTGTCACCACGAACGTCCCTGATGATTTTATACTTCGAAAAAATGATACTCTTCTCTACAAAACGGATAGCAAAAGCTTCTTGACCAATTGCAGTTGCTTTAGGTGCATCAGAATTAACATCCAGCAACCCACCTAATTTTTTTGGTGTAAAAATTTGTCGTCCTCCTTTTGTTCCATGTACTACTATGTCCATTATACTTAGCTGTTAAAGAATTTTTTAATTACATTATTGCTTACTGGTTTCACCCTCTTCAACAAATCCTGAATAATATCATTTGAATAAGACCGGTCGATTTTGCAAATTCTTTTGAAATAGACATCACCGATAGAAAACAATTTCACTTTGAAATCCACAGAATTCCTTTGACATTGGTTTTTCAGAACATCCATAAAAGAACCAAAATTTTCTTGTAGAAATGCTTTTGCGATGTCTATTTTATTATCCCCTTTTATTTCATCCGATTTAGTGATGACTACATAAACAGCATCTGTCTTTTTCCTGAAAATGTTATTTCTATCTCTAAAATAAACTGCAGCCGCTTCCAGATAGTTACTTTGTGTAAGCCCTTTAGTATCTTCTGTGTGTTTTGTTTCCTGGTTATAGTCAATAAAAAAGTAATGAATTTTTTGATTATTACTATTCAAGAGTAATTCGAGAGTTTTAAAAGAATTTTCAATACCTTCTCTATTATAATCATCGATTATTTGACTGTTGTTGACTACTTCGAAAAAATACTGAAACACTTCCCCACTCAATTCAAAAAAAGAAATTTTGCGTTTGTTTTTTTCTCCTCTTTTATAAAATAAAAATGGCATATACTGGGTTCTGTCAGTAGCCGTTCTGTTAGGTAAGTTGCCAATATTATTTCGGAACATATTGATCAAACTGGTACGATAAGTTGATCCAAATTGTTGGTGAGTATCAGGAGCTTCCATTGTATAATCTTTTGTTATCGTACTTAAAATGGCTGCTAAAGCACAGGTTTTGCCCGATGAGGGGATGCCCCAAAAGAAAATATCGGTATAATCCGCGGGTATATCGCTTTCATTTTGAGGTATATCGTTGAAATTTAAAGTTGGTTGTGTGTAATTCTTAACAGTAGTGGCATTAATACCAAGGGTTTCGCATAAAGAGTTTAAGTCATTTTCGCTTAATATTTCAACGATTTCATCGGGAGCATATTCATTAATGTCTTCTTTTATTTTACGAAGCATTCTTTCCCGATCATTATACTTTCTTTCTTCAGCATTTTCATCGTCCTGTAGCTGTTGCATTTTTGCTTGCGCAGCAGATACGTTGCTTCCGTTAGGAAAAACTCGCAAATAATTTTGTAAATCACGAATAGTTTGAGCTGAAGCAAAAGTATCATCATCCTTCTTTTTTAAAATGTTTTTTACACTTTTTTGCTTTGATGCATCAAAAGCACCAGTTCTTCGTAATTCATCAAATGTTACAATTCCGATGGAGATACCATCGGCAATTTGTTCTGCACTTAAGTTTTCTATTTGAGTAATATATTCTTTTTTTTCAGTCATCATTATGGTGGTTAATTATGTTAGAAATCAATATCGTATTCTCCTTTTTGTTTGGTGGTGCCAATCATCGTTTTACTGCTTCTTTTCGAAATTAAGTACGACAACAACATCAACAAATATGCTACTGCAGCCAAACCAATTGAAAGCGGCGTTGGCTTGCCCGGGGTGGTAAAATATTTTTTTACATCTGTAAAAGTTAGAGGGAAAGGAAAAACCGTAGTGTTTTCTCTGCTTTCTCCTTGTTCAAGTCTTTGGGAAAAGCTAATCAGCTGATTTAACCAGTCTGTTGATTTGCTTTCTATATCATTTACCACATTTACAATGCCCGGTTTCCAGCTCTTTGTGGTTTTCTTTGCTCTTGCCAGCCAGGCAGTAGCAACTTCTTTTATGCCATTTTTACTAGCGGTGTCACTATAGTTTGTAGGATAGAGATCAGCATGGATGGTAAACATTTTATTTCTCATTTGAGTTGCATCTGAAGCGATACCATCTGAAAATCCATATTTAACGTAATCTCCGCCTGTAAGCTTTGTGGCTATCGCTGTTTCTAACTGTCCTTGGTAATTAAGCTTACGATTTTCGGCATATTGTTCATAATCTGCAAACATATTTTCAGCCTTCGTAATGCTTATTTTAAGTTTGTCCTGGATTTTTGTCTTTTTAGCCGATACATTAAAATAATGCGGGAATGGCGAATACGCAAAGAAAACCAAGAGACCAGTAAACAGCAGCAGTACACCTATTTCCAAAATAAAACTGGTTTTGAAATTGCGGCTTGTTCGTTTTAGTAATTTGGCAATAAAAGCTGTGCCAGCCAATGATACGGTAATAATTGCGGCCCAGGTAATACTTTCGGATGTGTTACCCAGAGTAGAAAAGTTTTTACCAAGAAAACATATAAAGCCAAATGCAAGAGCTGTTAATAAAGTTAGCACATCAGCTAATGAGAATTTTGATTGTTTCATATTTTACCTTCAGTTATTAAACCTTTGTTTTTAATTATTTATCCAATTGGCCAGTAATCACCTGCTATTTCCAATTCTCTTTATTTCATTATTTATTCTATCTAACTCTTGTTGCAAACGGTTACGTTCCTGCTCCAACTGCGATTGCCTGTCATTAGCAGGGGGTGAACCCTGGTTCTTAGACCTGTTCCCCGTTGCTCCCACTGTAAAGGAGCATATATGTACAGGCTTGTCTTTTTTCCTTATCACACCCTTGAATTCTTCCGTTTTTCCGCTGTATTTTACCTTTATGTTGTAAGGTGTTTCATTGAGGTTAGGATCGTGGTTTTTATAGTACAGTAAATACACATTGTAAGTCCCGTTGGGTGCAGTGCCGGGTTGCCAAAAAATATTTTCGATAGGCGTTTTGCTGTCGGGATATTCCACATTCATGTCAATTTCGAGTTGCCCGCCACTGGATACATTTCGGTTTCGGAAAAAAACGGATTCGCCATTGGGGTCGGTACAAATCAGATCCAGATCGTTATAGTTATTCCAACTAAGCAGTATCTGTACATCGCCGGAAGAAGGAACCGGTGTGCAATCAACAACTTCACCCGAACGTACTTTTTGTAATGCTTTGTCCAATTGGATTAGCTTACCAATATTGCCTTGGGTTTCCAGACCCGTACTTTTCAGAATACAAATAATTTGTTTGGTAGTGATGGTATCATTTATGCTTTTCATCAGGGCAACTGTACCGGAAATAATAGGAGCCGCCATACTTGTGCCATCCATTGTGGCATAGCTATCTTTACCTACCGTACTGTATATACCTACTCCCGGTGCCGAAATAGTTGAGTAAGAACCATAATTACTAAATTGGGCTTTGCGTGCATTCTGATTATTTTTATCTGTTGCTGAAACGGTAATAAACAACTCGGGGCGTTGGAGAGCATCAATACCTGCCAGTACATTATCATTACCCGCTGCTACCACGAGTGTTGCATTATGGCTGGCAGCAATTCGCATAACCCTGCGCCATAAACGTTCTTCTTCCTTAAAATGATTTCGGATCAGGTCTTTTTGTACATTATCGGTGTATTGTGAAAGCCCTGTAAATTGGCCTCCTAATGAAACATTTATCACATCCGCACCCTGGTATAAGGAATAAATAATGCCATCCAATACTGAAGTAGTAGTCATTAGTCCCTTCTCGTTGGCTACCTGAACAGGCATAAACTTGCAATTAGGGGCAATACCTGAAATGCCTTTTCCATTGTTGGCAATAGCCAACGCTATTCCTGCTACATGAGTGCCATGATCAATCGGTTGCGGGAAAACCTCTGCAGAATGTTTCCATACATTATACGGGCTAACTACTTTGCTTGCCAGTTCAGGATGTTTGAGGTTAAAGCCATCGTCAACAATGGCTACTGTAATTTTTTCGGAACCTCGTGTAATAGCCCATGCCTGCGGGGCCTTTATTGCATTTAGGTACCAGGATTTATCGCTGTCAGCAAGTGCAGGATCGTTAGAAGCCTGGGTTCCCTCAAAAAGAGCTTCATCAAAAACAAAAAGTTCGTATTCTGGTGCAAATGCCGGTGGAATTTCTTTTTTTAAACGTTCCCGTTCTTCTTTGGGTATCTCTATTTGCATTCGCTTAACTACATCATCGTAATACACCACTTTGTACTTCTCACCGGGGTATTTTATTTTAAATGCTTTAGCCAGATCCAAAATGGATTTGTCTTCGTTTTCCATCAATATATTTAGCCGGTTACCAAGAATAGTAGGATTTCCCGGGATAGTATCGGGGTTGTCTTCAATTGGGGGCAGTACACCTTGATTAGGTGGTAAAATACTATCCAAACCGGGAGGTGTAGGTTTAGGTTCGTAGGGATTATGAGGGTCATAAATTCCCCCGTCATTACCCACGTTTGGATCATCTTTTATCCAGGAACTGTCGTTATCATTAAGAGCCCCACCACCGACATGATGGCTGTCGTTACAACCCCGAAACAGCCATGAAAGCAGCCATATCAAGAGAAGTAAAAGCAATAGCCATAAAAGCCATTTCAAACAGCCACGATCCAAAAACAATGTTCGCAGCCAATTCCAAAATCTTCTGTACCAGGGCAGAGGAGTTGGCGGTGGAGGAGGTGTGTTTTTAATTCTATATTGTGCAGTAAATTCTTTGTCGCCAGTTATTTCATAATCTATAGGATTTTCGTTCCACCCAGCAAATTCGTATCCGTCATTAGGTTGTACTTGTGGAATTTCATCATTGCCAAGGAAAGAATTTGCATCTTTTGTAACAAATGAATTTCCGTTGAGAGACCCGTTTTCTCCTTCATTAAAAGAAATATTATATGTTGTAATTGGCTGTACAGGCTCGACAATATCTTCTTCTTCTTCTTTTTCTTTTTTCTTTTTTGTAATCAAATTCTTGCGAATCTCGCTAATATCTTCCCTTACGTTATCTCGCAATTGCATTCCCCAAACGCCCAAAACCACTTTGTCGTCATAGCAATACACGAAGCGTTCATCAATAAATTTGATAGCATCTGCAAGAAATGTTGCTTCGGTAGTTTTGCCTGAACTTTTGAGTGAAGCTATTTTGTTTTCAAAATGAGCAAGTGTTTCATTTTTTATCGTCCTATATTTTTCTTGCTCGTTATCTTGCAATTCAGATAAAATGTGGGGTGTTTCACTATATTTTTTTCCGTGAAAAGTAATGATATTATCTTCTTTAACAGGATGGGCTAAAAATTCCTGGTACTTCGCATCTATATTGCTTTTTATGATATTAGCAAGAGCCGGATAACGATCGAACAACGTTCTGCCATTCATCCCCTGCAACGCCTTGAAGTATTTCAAATCGGTGCTGCACAGTTCCTCTTTGCCTATGACTTTTGCCATACTTAACTGTATTTTATGGGTTCGGTCTCTTTAATAATTGCCCCCAATCTTTCATTAGCCTGCACATCATAATTTGGGATGTCACAAACAGATACAAACCCTGTTTTAAGACGATTGTACCAAGCCAGGTAATTGCGATAACTCGGCAAAGATTTCATTTCTTCTGGTTTGGATTGAATGATGTCTGTCCAGTTTTCTATTTTTTCAAACAGTTTTTCTACTGATTTCTCTGTCGGGTTTTCATTTTGGTCTATTACCAATCCTAATTTATTTTGTTCATTTGCCACTCTCAAATCATTGATTTCGGCTTCATCGAAATATTCAAATCCTACGGTACTTATGCATTTATTCAGTAGCTCAGCACTCATATCAGCTACAATTTCGTAAGGCAAGTCGGTCTTGGTTTGTCCATCCACATAATGCCTAATTCTCTCTGCAATCTTTTTGGAAATTCCTACTTTTTTGAATAGTTTTTGATACATATCCTTCATCTCCTGCAATGCTGATGAACCTTCCTGTGCTAAAATCCTCTGAATAGTATGTTTGTCATTCAGGTTAATATATGCAAACCAATAATCGAGTAATGCTTCTGCTAATTGCTGGGCGTTGTTTTTGATCAATTCCGAATTGCCTGAAATCAGTTCTTCCAGGTCAATCTTTTTAGCTTCAAGTTCAGCACTAAATTGTTCTTTTTGTTCTTCTGTATTTTTTTCATAATGGGCACACAATCTTTCAAAGTAAGCTGCTGCTGTATCCCCATCCATAACAGGCACATGTATTCTGTAAGTACTGTAAATGTCCAAGTTGACTTCATTGCGATGTTCAATATTTTCAATTTTCTTTCGATAAAGTTCAAGTACGGCACTCTCATCCAACATCAACTCTTTCATAAGTTGTCCATAGTGCTTAATTCCATCGGCACTAAAGGCCGTTGCTAATTTGTACTGAATATCACCAGCTTTTGATTTTGCTTTTTGCAGTTCTTCGTCTTTATCATTGCTATGGTAATATTTGAGTAGTTCTGTTAGAATAGTTTGCGAAATCTCGTTAAGTTCGGTAATCGTTTTTTCCCTGCGGGCATCATTGATATTGTTAGCCGCAATGGTAAGTTTATCGATAATCAATTTTGTGCCGTCTTTGTTTATACTTGCTGCTTCGTCCCACGATTCTGCTGGGTTGGAAAAGTGGCGTTTAACGAAATCATAGTCAAGAAAAGATTGACGTAGGTCGTCTCTGAAATTGGGATATTGAGGTGTTGGAACTTCTTCTAATTCCTTTTTGTTTACATTAAATCCTTTAAAAATGTTGCTTGGCGTTTCTGATTTTTCAAAGTCTCGTAATAAGAAGATATTTTGAAAATACGGTTGTGATTTAGTCCATTTCTCAAACCAGGTATAATTTTCTTTCTCAAAATATTCTTTTCCCAAAGTCGTTGTAAAACGTTGCAACCAACGATTACTTAAAGGAATTCCTGTTCCATCCGCTTTATCTTGTAGTGGATTGTATGCTAAATTAATATTAAAGAAAGTGCCAATAACAAACAGCGGTGAAATTTTGGATTTTGAAATAAATACTTCTCTTTTTTCGGCTGTATCGCCCACAATTTCGTTTACCCAATTATTGAGTAAACGTGGCATAATGCGTTGAGCCGTTTGTTCATGTTTTGCACAGAAAATGAGAATGTTAATCTTTTCTGCATCGGAATATTTGTTAAACAGATACGCAACTTTTCCACGTAAAAGCAAATCGGGAATGGTCTTGCTTTCGATTACATCCAACGGTTTTTCCATACGAGACCTTGCTCCTGGAAAATCAAGCAAATCTGTTTCTTTCAAAAAAAGTTTACTATCAAGCAATGTTTCTGATTGGTTAAAAACTAATTCGGCAGTTAATGCACACAAATAGTTTTTTGCAAATTCAATTTCTTGATTATTATTCGGTAAAAATACTTTTGTATTGGGAGTGTATCTAGGTTCAATTCTGTCCGGTTCTGTATAAATTTCTCTCAAACGCTTTACATCAAGCAAAGTGCCGTAATCGTATAAAACCGACTCAATAGGCAAAAACACTTCGCTTGCAAAACTCAATTTCTGGTATTCGTCAATCAACTTTGCAAAAAGCTTTGTAAAAATTTCATTTTTATTCCATAACAATGAAAAAATATCTTTCCACTCGCTTACCGCTACTTTTGAAATCAACAAAGAAATTTCATTGAAAAATTTGGAATCAATTACTTTATCTGCCTTTTGAAAGTACTTTTCAAAATAATCCTGTATATCCAACACATCATCTTCTCCAAATATATTCTGTTGTGATTGGCGGCCTTTTATTTTGTCTTTCAACTGGTATACTTCGGTATTGATTTCATCGCTTGACAGGAATTGAATATTTTGAGAAGTTTTTAGATTAATGTCATTATAAAAACTATCGCAAAGGACAAGTACAATATCTGCAGGTGAAAGCAGGATAGCTTTAACAGGAAATCTCGAATTGATTGGTTTGTAATCAACCGAAAACCGGGAAACTAAACTTGTGGATTCAGACCCGCCACCGGGTGGATTGATTTCTTCTATAAAGTTATGAACAACGTTTCCCTCTGCAGCAATGCTAAATGGCTTGCCTTCTTCAGACAATAAGCTACTGATAAGATATGACTTCCCTACCTGGCTTTCACCGTACATCGCAGCAGCAGGGTTTCCTTCTAGAGCGGACTTTTTCTTCTTTAGTTTTCGGCGACAGTTTACCATATTCCGGTAAGCATTTTTTTGCTTTTCACCATCCAAAGAAGTATGAATCCACTTATTGGATTCTTCTATTATTTTGAGTTGATCTTGTATATTTTGTTCCATATCGAAATGCTCTTTAATGGTGAATATTCAAAGAAAAAATACCTGTGTCGAGCCAGAAATTTTCTGGTTCGCTCATACTTTGAACTTGCAGAACAAAGAAGTTAGGTGATAATGAATTCCCTTCAATATCTACTATTCCTTCAATACGCAAAAGTTCAATATCATCATTCTTATCTCGTTCAATAGTTACTTTGAGCGGCATTTTTCTCAAAATTTTTTCTTTTTCAGCATTAACGGCTATTTGTACCGCATTGACATCATCTTCGTTTTCCAATCGTCCTTTGACCCTATCTTCTATTTTATAGTCGTTGAATTCAAACGTATAAAACGGACGTGATGGATATGCAGAGGTATCTAATTGCCTGACACCAATTCTTAAGGGCATAGATACCACTTCGACTGTAACTCGATTGATTTCGGGAGAGATAATGGTATCTGTAAATTTCAACTGGTCATTTAGCCTGCCGAAATAATGGGTAGTGGGTAACAATTTTTCTTTTAATTCTTTCAAGTTCAAGGAAAACCCATTCATTCCGCCATTTTCGGCAAGATGTCCAATCATTGCCCCGGTGGTAATGATGGATTTGGGATTGGTGAATTTTCCATTACCGTCAATAAACTTATGACGTTTATCTTCAGGGTACCACCGCCCAACACGGTAATCATTCATTGTTTTGAGGCGATTGGGCGATATAGCATAATGCTTTAAAAACAAATCTGTCAAAGGCTTTAGGGAAGTAGGGCGGCCTGATAATAATACTATATCACAGTCATAATAAGAAAGCAATGAGGATATCTTTCCAGTAAGCGAATCGAAAGTTTTTTCTACAATAGCTGCTACGACTTTTCGTTCATATTGCCAATGTAAAGATTCCAGTTCAAAATCAAAATGCTGCTTGAAATGATTTAGTACGCTCTGAGTGGGTAGATTACTGCCAAAAATATCGCCGAAGGACAAAATCTGGCTTTCTTCTTTATTCTCTCTCAATAGTTCCAGGAAATGCAAAACAACAGGAACAGAAACCTGCAGGTTAAAATCGCTACGCAACTGCCGATTACGAAATGAAACGCCAACATCAGTTCCCAAAAACGGCTGCATCAGTTGCACAGGATTTTTTCCTAATGCCTCTAATTTTTTCTCAATAGGAGAAAACTTTCCTTCAATAACCAATTGTTGGACCAATTTTTTCAACAGATCATCACCGGCTTCGTAAAAACTTTCCCAAAATAGTGGTACAGGTGTTAAGTTAAATTGTCCGGACTCATCATATTTGTAAGCGGCAATCATTACGTCTGTAGTCCCTGCGCCAATATCAACAGAGCCAATTGTAAGAGATTTCCTATTATAATTTTCCAAATCTTTCCGGACTTTCCCATAAAGGTCAAAATACTCCTTTACGTTTTTCATGTAACGCTGGTTTATTTCTGCGTATAGAAATACAAACTGTGCTGCCGTCGCTTCGTCGTATATCCATTCGGTTCGTTCTTCTTTAAGAGAGAGATTTCTAGCAGAGGGGATTACCTGCACTTTTCCTGCAGCTTCTCTTTCATCAATTTCTTTTCGGTATTCATCTTTAAAAAAGCGGTCAAGTATGATGGCAGCATCTTCGGCACATTTGCGCAGGGAAACCTGTTCTATTCGGGACATTGCTGTCGGGCAAGTGACTATAATCCGGCCGATTTGCCGTGGCATTGATTCATTTCCCCAGTGCTTGCGTTGCTCATAACTATTGATTTGCATATTTGCCTGTGCCAAAATTTCTAGAAAGGCAAAAGTCATTAAGGCTCTTCGAGAATAGTGCATCAATATACCCCCATCTCCACTAGTATTCAACGAACCATCCATATTCAACTGTTCCGAGATACCTTCAATGTAAATTGGTTTAGCAGTTTCTCCATCCAACTGCACAAATTCCCATTCCTGTTTCTGTGGTTTAGTATCCCATAAAAAACGTTTCGGACTTGAAAATGTGCTTGTTTTCTCTGCACCTGTATTCATATTGGTGGCCTTGTGTATCAGCCGATTCGCCTCTTTTCCTAAACGGATCATACTTGGATATATAAATTGACGGCTGTTTTCTATGCCCAACTTTCCACCGAAATCCGCTTCACGAAAAGCCAGACGCATATCAAAAGAATCATGGTACTTGTTCAGTTTTCCATTCAAAACAGGATTTGTAAAATCCTGTAATTCCAACGGACTCATTTTTGTAAAATCTCCATTGTCAAATAGCACGGCACAAGTACGGGAATTGCCAATATCTACCACCAAATCCACTTTGGAATAAGCAACATTTTGATTGGAAAACAAAGTGATTTTAGATAAAATTTCTAGTTGCTGGATATATCTTATTAAGTAAATGTATTGAGCCAGATAATTCAATTTTGGCTTTTGTCCTTTATATTCTTTTATATTATCAAGAGTGTGAAATTGCTTAAGAATGTATTTGTCCACCCATTCACAATCAATATATAATGATTGGCCATCTCTATCCTTTCCTTTTTCATATTTTGTGCAAAACCCCAACAAACTAAATTCATTATTACAAACTGCGTATTCTTTCGTCCTTTCGTACGCATTGGTAAATACAGGTGTTTCATTGAGGTCTTCATCTTCAAAAGTTTCCTTTTCAAAAACACTTCTCGTATCGAATGCCAGTACAAGATTGTATTTTCTGGTCTTTCCATCTGTTTCTGCGGGAATCAGTTTGAAGCGGCACCAATTTGTTGGTCCAAATTCTGACTTATTCCCGTTTAAAAGGAAAAATGGCATCGGAAACCAAATATTTTCAAACTTATCCCATTTGATACGATTAACTGACTCTTGAAAACAACCCGAATCTTCGGGTCTTTCTGTGTCAATTGGGATAGGGGAATATCCTTCTTCTTCAAAATCACCCTTTATGGTTTCCCAATTATCTGTTACTATGCCATTTGGGGCATATCCAAGTAATGATAAGTCATGCTTTTTAACCCAAACATCTTCTTCTGAAAAAAAGTGGGAAATTTCTAATTTTAGCTGTGCATCAGCTATATCGTACCATTCATGGAAATACATCTTGAGATTATCATTCAAATTGATTTCCAACGGAACAGTTAAAAGCTGAATGCCTGTATTTGCTATAAGATTGATATTCATTTATTTTGTATTTATCATAAAATCACCTCAGGACTATTCCTGATATCCGAAACCAAAGTTCTACCAAGAACCTATAGCACCAGCCGTATCAAACTCCTAATAACTGGAGAGATATCTTGTAATGAATTTGGTTGACTAGTTTTAGGTAATAATCCTGATATAGCTTGATTAAGATAAAACATCCTGTTGGGTATTAAAAAATAATAACTTATTATTTTGTTCAGTTTGCAAATTGCTTTGATTCATCGTATCCTGTAACATTTTTGTTAGTAAATAAATCAATTAGTGCCTGATTGAATAATAGGTTTGATTTTTCGACAGTAACGAATGGTGACGAAACATCGTATGCTATGATAAAATGTCCCCTAAAATAATTTTCTTGGCAATTTACCGTCAGTTTCCACCCTGCCATAAACAGAGCCAGGGCCAAAATATTTTTAAAACAAGAATATTTATTGGATGTATATACCACAGCGATTAGTATTTACGAACCAGAAAACTGATTATAAATCTTGAAAATATAGCCTCTGTGATTTTTTTGTTTGTATGCGTATTTATTATTAAACAAAGGGCAATAGATTCACTAAATAAGAAGGGATTCTTATTCATAAAGGCTAGTTGGTTTAATAATTTAATAAAACGTACCTATGGCTACTAACAAAACCAAAGTTTTTCTAAGGTTGGAAATAGTAATATAGGGCAAAACTTTAATAAATCAAAACCTCTTGCTATTTTCTCATTTTAAGTATTTCATGCCTACATACAGTTCGTTAGCTCTTTTCAATAAAAAGGCATTTCCATTAAATCAGGGTTGAAGGAGTTAATAGCTTAGCAACAACAAAACATGCACAACTAATTGAATATAAAAAAATTACGTAGAGTTATAATTGATTCATCGCTTGTTTTCCTAACTCATGCCAAAGGGGGATTTAGCTATCTTAAAAAATAACCAGAAAGCGAAAATGGCTATAAATCATTGCCTAGTTATATTTTTTTTGTAATATTAGAAACGTCAAACTGATGCCTTTATAGTTTTAGTGAGGCATGTTTGGCTTAAACCAAAACCACCACCATGATCTACTGCGCCAATTGCGGCACCGGATTACAGAACGATGCCCTTTTTTGTCCTGAATGTGGAACAAAAACAGAAAAATCTGAAATAGCTGCTGACATCCCGAAAGCTGAATCAACTCATGCACCCGTTATATCCGAAAAGCAAGAGCCAATTATTACACCCCCAATACCCGATGTTGAAGCGATTCCAGCTGTTGAGACTCCGCCTCCACCAAAGCAGTTTTGCCGTAATTGTGGAAAGGAAGTTGCCGCAGGTGCGTTTGCATGTATGAATTGTGGATTGCCGCCCATGAAAGCAAATAGCTACTGTAATTCTTGCGGTGCAGCTAGCCACACTGACGCTGTCGTTTGCATAAAATGTGGAATTAAGCTAACAAATAAAAGCAGCAATTTGGCTCCAATCGTCGATGTAAAAAAAGTGTATTGCAGAAATTGTGGAAAAGAAGTATTGCCTGGCGCAGTTGCTTGTATTAGCTGTGGATTACCGCCAAATAAAGGTAAAACATTTTGTAATGCTTGTGGTGCCACGACAAATCCTGAAGCGATTGTATGTATTAAATGTGGCGTTAAACTAGGAACAACCTTGTCTCTTTCAAGTATTACTATGAATACAGGAACGGCACAAACAAACCCATCATTAATGACTGGAGCATTTTGGGGATCCATACTCGTAATCGTAGGTTTTTTTATGCCTTGGATAAAGGTTTTTGGAAGCTTTAATGGCGCTAATATTGCTAAGTTTATTGCTGATTCGGGCGGTGATGATAGTGCCTATTCTACTCTTTTATATTTACTACCTGTTTCAGCAGTAATTTTTCTTTTCTCTGCCTTTTCAGGAAATATATCTGCATTTGTAAAAGGCGTTCGTTTTATCCCATTAACACTAGTAATTATTGCAATAATTGCTATTGCGTCAAAAACTGAAGACAGAAATAGTGATTTTAGTATGAGCATGGGAGATGATTTTTTAAATGTAATTGGTATTGGACTAATAATTACAATTATTGGCTCAATAATGATGTGTTTTTATAATCCCAAAAAAGAATAAAATGTCCTTCTGCACCAAATGTGGTAAACAAAATACCGATAAAGCAAAATTCTGTACGTCTTGTGGTGGTGCATTAACTTCTATTCAGCAACCAGTAAACTCTAAAAATAATTTAAAGATTATTATCTCAGTTACTTCTTTGGTAGTTGTTGCTGCATGTTATTTTTTATTCTTCCATAAAAAATCAAACCCTGGTATTACTTCTCCAATTACTGCTGATACTACTGCTATTCAACAACCAGAACCTTTTGCTTTCAAAAGTTCTTATGATTTGCCGAAGGAACTGGTTTTCCCTCGTAATTGGGAAAAAGAAGGATATATAAATCCCTTGTATCCCAAAATATTTCCCATTGGCTGGTCTAGAGATGGGAAGTTTGCCTATGCAGAAGAACCGGTTGACGAAGCCTGTGGGTGCTATTTCTTCAATATTTATATTCAGGATATGTATTCAGATAAAATGGTTTGGAACTGGAAACTGGAGATGGATCAGGAGCAAGGGTATGATGTAGAGAAAGGCAATGCATTTTATTTTAAAAAAGTATGGGCTAAAAACAATGCCCTGTTTAGCCAGAAGCTGAATGAATACCAAGTAGAGCCACTGCCCGTCAGCAGACTTGAAAAACTACCGATGGTAATTAATAACAATCAATGCACTTTTTCAATCAGCAACCGCAGTATTTATATCAGCGACTTTGAACAAAGCATGATTGCGAGCACAACTATTTCATTGCTTGTAAATGGAGCTGCGAAAAAGAAAGTGTTTAATAAAAAATATACTTATGCTGAAAACTTTTCATCAACCATATCCAATAATATACTTGGCTATTTGAAAAGCTCTTATGAAAACAGGATTGCTTTATTCTATATAACAGAGAATAGGGGTTATGAAGGTATTCCTACTGTTATAGATATTCAAATGATTGGTTGCGATTTGAGTAATGTAGGATTATACTAATTTTTATTTTAAGTAAAATTGAAAAATATTTTCTATGGCGTATTGCATCAAATGTGGCAAACAAAACCCTGATACGGCTAAATTTTGTACCGGTTGTGGTGGGGCACTTGTTGCTAAACAAGAAACCACTCCTACTGCTAATTATCCTAAAGAAAGTGCCCCTACAAAAGGGAAAAAAATAAACTGGGTGATTTTTGCCAGCCTTGGAACTTTGCTTATAGCTGCAGCTGTCTATTTCATATTTCTAAATAAAGAAAAAAGCAAAGACAACCCAGTCGTTGATAAAGATGAACAACAAAATACAACTGAATCAACAATTCCGGTGGCAACAGATTCGGATCCCGTCCCGTTAAAACCTGGAACCCAAACCGCTGAAATAACAATTTCCCAAGCTGAAGTAGATAATGTGTCCCGCCGAATTGACGAATTCTATACTTTTGAGACAAGGGAAGACATTCCTAACCTGCTAAGCTATTACAGATTTCCTCTTGATAGATATTATCAGCTTTATAATGTTAGCTACAGTAAGCTTCACAAAATGGTTGCCGAAGCATTTAACGGCAAGCTTTATTATCACAGTATAAATATTAAGTGGAGTTACAGCTCAGTACAAAAGCTAAGTTCAGGCGGATATAAGGCCCTACTATTTGCCGAATATACATCAGCTAGTCAAAGTGGAGACGACAGAAAAACTCAGAATATTCATCTTACTATAATCATGAACAATAACTATGAAATAACATCAATTTTCCCGAATTAAAATACAATTTAAGAATAAATTTATGGCCTACTGTACTAAATGCGGTAAACAAAATCCAGATACAGCAAAATTTTGTACTGGCTGCGGAACCACTTTACCTGCATCTCAAGACTTTTCGAGCCAGCAATTTCAACCAACTGAAGAACCTGCCAGAAAAACCAGAAACACTAATTGGTTTGCCGTAGGAGTTTTTATTTTAGTCGTTTTACTTGGAGGTTCATATTTTTTGTTTTTCCATAAACCGGAAAAAGATAAATCCACGGAATCTGGCTATACCAAAGTAAGCGACGCTGATGAGTTAAAGATAAAAGACCTGGTAAACAAATGGAATACCCGACTTAACAATAGAAATTCAAATGACATAGCGGATCTATATGCTGATGAGTTAGTGTTCTATCACATTCAGATGGGCAAAGGCATCGCTACTAGTATGCTAAATGATTTTTTTAAGAAAAATGTTTCTTACCGGCAGGAAATAACCGGTGCAGTCACAGTCGAAAAAAAAGAGAATGAAATAAAATGTAATTTTCAGAAAACGGTTACTTTAAATGGCAAGCCTACCGATTATCCATCGTACTTAAGATTTTCTTCAGAAAATGGAGCATGGAAAATTGTGGAGGAAGGTGACAAGATTACTGATTATAACCTGGGTAAAAAACAAGCTATTATTCCATCTTATGGAATACCCGGAGATTTTGATGGTGATGGTACTACTGAGTATGCATGGACTGTTCCACCTAAAATTGATGAAACCGGAGAGTCATGTGCTGGTGAGTGTTTTGCATTGTTAACTTTTTCTAATACTTCGATTCCTTCCCTTAGGTTTGATATGAGTATTGGTGCTGATGTACTACAAAATATTGGTAATGTAGATGATAATCCCGGGGATGAACTGGCTATCGTGCCGTCATGGTTTACAAGTTGTTGGAGAACCGGGCAAGGTATCACTTTCAGAAATGGACTTTGGAAAAGTATAGTTGAGCCTTTTTCAATCCATTGCGATCTGATCGAAAAGGGTGTGAAGCTAATTAAAAAAGACCCTGATAAAAGGGGATATGTAATAGTGAGTTATAGTGACATGGAAAAATGGGCTAATGATTTAAATCCAGATGCAATGTTTCAGACAAAAACAGTTTCTCTAAAAAAATAATCAATGTCTTTTTGTACAAAATGTGGTAAACAAAATTCTGATTCAGCAAAGTTCTGCACAAGTTGTGGAGCAACATTAAAAAGCATTCCCCCTTTAGAAACCAGCAATTCCAAAAGAAATAAACTCACTCTTGCTCTTATTGCCTTATTCCTTTGTTTGGGAACTATAGCTTATTTTATTTTCTTTACTAATAAATCAAAAAAGGGAAATACAGAACAACTAAGTGACAATTCTAAAGTTTCAGATTCAAAAGATATTGATGTTAATTCTCCCTCAACAACGTCTGGGAATGACTCTTATAACGACATAAATGGAAAATTTGTTTATCGTTCAGATTGTTTTGTCATAATAACTGGTTCTTATACAGAAGAAGTAAATACCATAGACGCTGTCAGCAGTATGAGGATACCAGGCTATACGAATACTGGTTATTTATGGCGGCCCGATTATCCTTCAATAAATGATAGACATTTATTTTCTACTTTCATAGGGCCATATACTGCTTATTCGGAATGTCAAGACAATTTAAAGAAATTAAAGGGCGCAAATAAATATTGGTATGGCATAAAAGTATCTTACGATAATACAAGAGTTGATATTCGCTAATCTTTCATAAATTAACTTTATGGCTTATTGTACTAAATGCGGCAAGCAAAATCCTGATCCGGCAAAATTCTGTACAGGTTGTGGTGCAACACTTACCAATGCTATTGTACAACCGGCTCAGCAAACTAAAATTCCAAATGCTTCAAATTCTTTAAAACCTGAATCTAACAGGAAAAACAAAACGACATGGGTAATTGTAGGAACAATTGTATTACTCGGTCTGTTGGCAGGGGCTTATTTTCTGTTTTTCACTAAGAAAAAGGGAGATACCGGCTCAACTACTGTTGCAAATTCTGATAGTTTATCAACAGATAGTGGTACCAATAATGATGCAAGTACCCCATCCAATGATGATCAGGGTCAAGCCTCATTTACTAATATCGATGGTAAACTAGTATATAAATCAGATTGTTTTGTCATAATTACTGGCTCCTTTTTATACGAAAGGGATGCAAAGACAGAAGTAAGAAGAATGATAAATGAAGGTTATGCTAATGCAGGCTATTTGTGGATCCCAGATTATCCATCACTTAGCGGCAAAGAGTTTTATGCCCCATTTGTTGGTCCTTTCAAGTCTTATGGCGAATGTGAGAATAATTTAAAGTCCCTTCCAAAAACAGGGCGTTTCTGGTATGGAATAAAAGTATCTTTTGACAATACAAGGGTTGAAATTCGATAACTTTTAAAATATCAACTATGGCCTTTTGTACCAAATGTGGTAAGCAGAACCTGGAAAATGCCAAATTCTGTACAAGTTGCGGAGCAGCCTTAACAGTTTTGACAACAACACCAATGCCTCCACAAATAAATTCTCCCTTTAAAAATAGAATCCCCTGGATAATTATTGGAATTATAGCCTTTGCAGGGCTTAGCATTGGTGGATATTTTGCATTTTTCAATAAAAATTCAAACAAGGAAATAATACAACCCAAAATAGGAGATAATCAAACATTTCCAGGTACCTACCCTTTTGCATCTCAGAGACATCTTAATGATGAAGATGTGAAGAATCTCTCACAATATACCCTGCGTATAATGAGAAATGAAATTTATGCAAGGCATGGCTATATTTTTCAAAACACTGAAATGAAGAATTATTTCTCCACCCAGGCATGGTACTCTCCCTTATATAATGACGTTAACAGCATGCTTTCTGAAATTGAGAAAAGCAATATCGAATTTATTAAAAGATATGAAAAATATGTTGGCGAGTATGGTAATGATTTTTATCGATGAAAATTATAAATATTATATCTGTAAATGAATAGGCGTGTAACTTATCTTAGTGCATGTTTAATATTACTTTATTCATGTAAGAATCGAAATGAAAAAGACAATTCTGGGGCTAACTCAGATAAGGATATTATTTTTATAAGTACTTCTTTGGCCTTCAAAAGCAATACCCTGATTTCTTTGATTAGGGATGGAAAACTAGATAAAGATTCCTCACTTCCAAAATTCAAGGATTTACTAAATGAAATTAAAGAGCAATACAATGAGCAAGCTATCACCCGATACAATTCTGACAAATGGGTATTCCCACTGAAAGACTACACCACAGACATTTCCATAGGAAATAGTAAAGATGAAGGATACATCCCTGGCAGGTATAATTTTTTTGATGGCAACGATCATAAAGGGCATGCTGCACTTGATATTTTTATCGCAGACTCCAATCAGGATTGTGCAGATGATAGGACAAAAAAGCAAGTAGATGTTTTATCAATGACAGGCGGGGTAGTATTAGCTGCTGAAATGAATTGGGATACGGCCAGTGCATTGCGAGGTGGAAAATATATTTGGATCTATGATCCGCTCAATAAGCTTCTCTTATATTATGCACACAATAACACAGTAATTATTAAACCCGGGCAAATAGTAAAGCCGGGTGAAAAGATTGCAACCTGTGGAAGAACAGGTTTAAATGCATTTAAGAAACGCTCCCCAACTCATTTACATTTAATGATACTAAAACTGGATGAGAATAATTATCCAAGACCCATAAACCCTTATGGCTATCTTAAAACGGCAAAACCGATTTAGTTTACATATTTACCAATAAACAAAATAAAAAATTAATCAATATTTAGTGCCGTTCCCTTTAGATTAAAACATATAATAAATATGAAAAACATAAAATCACCTCTGAGTCTATTAATTGCTGGCATTTTTTCGTTTCAAACTTCTAAGGCCCAGGATTGGGCTAATTTAGGATATTATAAAAAAGACAATATAAAAATTGGATCGCCTAAGAAAGCAGAAAAAAGAATTGTTTTTTTTGGAGATTCGATCACTGAAAGTTGGGGAAAGATTTGTCCCTACTTTTTTGCTGGTAAAGCATATATTAATCGGGGAATCAGCGGCCAAACCACACCTCAAATGTTGCTTAGGTTTAGGGCTGATGTAATTAACTTAAAACCAGTAGCAGTAATAATCTTAGCCGGCACTAATGATATTGCAGGTAATACAGGGCCTTCTACACTTGAAATGATTAAAGACAACATAACTTCCATGGCAGAATTGGCCAAAGCTAACGGCATTAAAGTTATCCTTTCATCTGTTTTACCAGTTTATGAATACCCATGGAAACGTGGTCTTCACCCCTCCGAAAAAATAGCTTCTCTCAATAAGTGGATAAAAAATTATGCAGCTAATAATAAGCTGATTTACATCGACTATTACACATCCATGGTTGACGAAAGAAAGGGGTTGAGAATTAAGTATTCAAAAGACGGGGTCCATCCGAATGAAGCTGGGTATAAAGTCATGATACCTCTTGTTGAACTAGCAATAGCCAAGGCATTACAGACGGAGTAAATATTTAGATTCAAAATCAAGCCCAATTATTGGCAATTGCAATGTTTTGTGTTCATTATTCAAAAAGGATCATTTTTCTTAAAATTCCGTCATTCAAAGCTGGTATTTAATAATAAATGCTACGCCATTTGCTACACATTTAGGATAAAAAAAAGCAAACCCCTTACAGTATTGAGTTTGCTTAATTTTTATGTCGGGAAGACAGGATTCGAACCTGCGACCCCCTGGTCCCAAACCAGGTGCGCTACCGGCCTGCGCTACTTCCCGGGCCTCCAATCCGTAAGTCGGAATTGGGGTGCAAATATAAAGGCTTCT
>Ga0138256_10001014_pt1 | contig 30098 bp, 17 predicted proteins | sample KNB2016incub_MG_FD_105486 | JGI IMG/M metagenome (GOLD analysis project Ga0138256, IMG submission 105486) | Active sludge microbial communities from wastewater in Klosterneuburg, Austria - KNB2014incub_MG | ecosystem: Engineered > WWTP > Activated sludge > Unclassified | place: Austria... | reverse complement strand
TTATATCGCCAACTGCCTTGCCGGTCCAGTCAAGGCTTTGGACGCTCCTTCCGCTCAGGTCAGTCAGGTTTGTGTGGATAGCTTTGCTGTTCTTGCTGAAATTAGTAATTCGGATTTCAGTATTAGCCGGATTTGGATAAACATTTAGGCTTTGTTCACGTGGACCATCCTTTCTTGAAGTGAGTAATGATACATCGAGTACAAAAAGGCCCATCTGCATATCGCTCGCGAGTAAAATCCCACTCGGTAAATCAGTGTATACTGCCCAGCAGCCCTGATAAGGAGTTCCGGGATAAGTGCCGGGAGGGTTTTGCGGGTGTGTATCAAAGTATCCGTTCCTCACCGGTGCAGTTGGCGTGCTGATATCATAGGTATAAACCCCATCCTGATAATAGGCCATGTACAAGATGTCGTCGAGAACATAAGGATTATGCGGTGTTGCACCCGCATTCGAATAAAATGTATCAACCACCGTCGGACTTGAAATAACGGTCACGTCGATAACTTTCACGGCCATGCCGGCAGGAACTTCATCACACATATATAATGTACTGTGGTCAGAGGATAAAAAACTGCTGTGATTATAGCCCTGATCCGGATAAGTGCTAAGAGAACCAAGTTGCATGAACTGATTTGTTGCTTCGTCAAAACGAAAAATGTATAAACCGTCATATGCACAGGATGCGTAAACAGTATCATTCACAACATGCATATCGTGCACCTGACTGATAAATGGATAATCCTGATCCAGCCTGCGTAATAATACCGGGTTCTCGGGATCGAGGAGGGAATACACATTCATGGCCGAGTAAGGCTGTCCGGGTGTGCTGACACTTGCAACGTACATGTGCGTTCCGTCAATGTAGAGTGTATGTCCGCTTTCGATAATAGTAGTTGTGTCGTGCAGAACATGAACTGAATCGGGAAGATAACTGAGGTCAATGATTTGCAGTGTATTATTTCCTCCGTCTGCAATAGCGTACAAATAGTTTGCATAAGTTTTATACTCATGCCAGATACGTGCAGTGCTTTTTCCGGGAACATAAGCTCTTTGGACCGGAGCAGCTAGGTTACTAACCTCTACAATATAGGTTCCTGCAGTAGATCCAATGATTCCATATTCGCGCGCTGTCACCAGATCAGTCCATCCCCAGCAAGACTGGTATCTGATTCCATAAACAGGCTCAGCTACAACGGTACTGTCGTCAAAGTGGCCAAACAGGTTTATGTTATGATGATCGAATTGTGCCATTGACACAAAACTGATAAGTGAAGCAAAAATTGAAATAGTAATATTTTTCATTGTTGATGTTTTGTATTGTCTTTGAATCTTTCCTTCTCTTGCAATTTACGTTTTATTGAAATTTATTCGGAGTTTTTTAACAGTTGTTAAATAGGAGTTGATGTTTCAGATTAATTTCAATCCAATTTGATTGCCTTCTAGAGAGATTTGACCAACTCCTTAATGATGGCTGTCATTTTTCCTTCGGCAGCATTAGCTACTTTTAACACTTCTTCATGACTTACCTTTTGTGCCTCATCAAAGCCACCCAGATCAGTAACAATGGAGATGGCAAAACATGGAATGTCCGCATGTCTTCCGACAATTACTTCCGGAACAGTTGACATCCCGACGATATCTGCTCCAATGGTTCGAATGTATCTGTACTCTGCAGGAGTTTCAAAGCATGGTCCGGAAACTGCTGCATAAACACCAAGGTGTGCACGATGTCCGAGCTTATCCGCTATGGCTTTCGCTTTAGAAATCATGGCAGGATCATAGGGTTCACTCATATCAGGGAAGCGGGGCCCCAGTTCATCATAGTTTTTTCCGATGAGTGGATTGCCGGGCATCAAATTAATATGATCATTAATAATTACAATGTCTCCGATATCATAGGCAGGATTCATTCCTCCGCTTGCATTTGAGAGTAACAATGCTTTTACGCCCATGGCAATCATCACACGAATAGGGAAAGTCACTTCCTGCATGGGGTATCCTTCATAGAAATGAAATCGTCCTTGCAATGCCATTATTTTCTTTCCGCCTAGCATTCCGAAAATCAATTTGCCTGAATGTCCTTTAACCGTTGATACAGGAAAGTTAGGAATGGCTGTATAGTCAAATGAATGTGCGATCTCCACTTCATTTACCAATCCACCTAATCCGCTACCTAAAATAATTGCGTAGTCGGGTTGGAAATTAGTGTTCTTCTTTAAAAAATCTGCTGTAGTTTTAATTTTTTCTAACATAGTCTAGTATGAGTTGATTAAATTTTTCTTCGTCTTGATGTAAGACAACTTCTATTGGAATATAAAATATAGGTAAATGATTTATAAGACTGCTGACTTCCGGATTCCGCAGTCGCATGGCGTCCTTTTCTGTGGTGACTATTATTTTACTGGCATTGGCAATGTTATCAAAAGTTTCCTGGATTTTGCGAATATCTTTTTCTGAAAATTCATGGTGATCGGGGAAAATAAGTGTTTCAAGTTTATCGGTGTGCCTGCGAAGGTACTCCATAATTCCTGAAGGATTGGCAATGCCGGTTACCATCAATATAGTGAACCTTTTTTCCATGTAATACTTAGCGCTCATCTGCATACCGCCATTCCCGCCACTCACCTTAATGAAATCACCATAGCTGTAGTAAGAAAAGAAAACCTCTTGATGAGGAAAAGGTTTGATCTCTTCAAGAACACGTTTTCTTTCGATAGGTACGAGAATTCCGGGTGATTTGCTGATGATAATTATGTCTGCCCTTTTTCTTCCGGAGAACCATTCTCTCAGATTACCGGCCGGAAGAAGAAAATTTTGTTTGAAAACATTTTCATACTCAATAAGAAGTATGCTCAAGCCCGGCTTAAGTTTTCTATGTTGATAGGCGTCATCCATTAAAATCACATCCGGTGCAGAAGGAATACGCAGAATATTTTCGATCGCACTCACTCGGTCTTCACCAACAGCCACTTGTATGTCTTTATATTTGCTGTGGTATTGCATAGGCTCATCACCAATCATGGCCGTAGTTGCAGGAGAATTCACCAACATAAAACCACGGGTCATTCTTCCATATCCCCGGCTAAGCGTGCAAACCTTCATCGTGCCTTTGAGAAGGCGTATGAGATATTCGACATGCGGAGTTTTTCCCGTTCCACCTGTACTGAGGTTTCCAACAGAAATAACGGGAATCCGGAAGGATGTCGATTTCAGAATAGACTTGTCGAACAGAAAATTCCGCACTGCGACAACAAGGCCATAAATAAGGGAAAACGGCCATAGTAACAGCCGTAAATTTTGCATCGTGCAAATTACGAAAATTCGAGTGATTGCAATTTTTCAGTAGTTTAGGGGAGTATTAAAAGATCATTTATCAATGAAAGTAAAAGAATTAATTACGCATCTGGAAGAATTTGCACCACCATCACTACAGGAGTCCTACGATAATGCCGGACTACTGGTTGGAGACCCTGATGATGAGATTAGTGGTGTTTTAATTTGCCTTGACAGTACAGAAGCCGTCTTGGATGAGGCCATACTGAAAGGCTGTAATCTTATCGTTGCCCACCATCCGATTATTTTTTCAGGGCTGAAAAAGATTACAGGCAAGAATTATATAGAAAGGGTTGTTATTAAAGCCATTAAAAACGGACTTTCAATTTATGCTGCACATACCAATCTGGATAATGTGCGTATGGGCGTAAATTCCAAAATTGCTGAAAGGTTGGGTCTTAAAGATACACGGGTACTTTCGGCGAAGAAGAATATGCTTCGAAAGCTGGTTACTTTCGGACCGGTAGATGTAGCAGATCATATCCGCAATGCACTTTTTTCGGCAGGTGCAGGAGAAATAGGCGATTACTCCGAATGCAGTTTCAGCACGGTCGGAACCGGTACTTTTAATGGAGGAGTGACAACCAATCCATACGTTGGAAAAAAGGGTGTTCGTCATCAGGAAAATGAGGAGAGAATCGAAGTAATCTATGAATATTGGAAGGAGTCCTTGATAATGAAGGCTTTATTTGAGGCCCATCCTTATGAAGTGGTAGCCTACGATTTATACAGCCTCGAAAATTCTTTTTCAGAGGTGGGCTCAGGTCTTATAGGCTCCCTGGATAAGCCAATGGCCGAGAAGGATTTTCTTCATTTCATTAAATCTGAGTTGAAAACAGCCTGCGTTCGACATTCCGGAGAGATCCACAGACTCATTCAAAAGGTCGCTATCTGTGGTGGATCCGGTAGCTTTTTGCTTGATTCTGCTATAAAAAGCGGAGCTGACGCCTTCGTAACGGCTGATTTTAAGTACCACCAGTTTTTTGACGCCGATGGGCATCTACTGATCGCAGATGTTGGACATTATGAGAGCGAACAATTTACAATTGAGCTCTTAAAAGACATTATTTCCAAAAAAAATGCTACATTTGCCGTCCGCTTAACTAAGGTTATCACAAATTCTGTTCATTATACATGAATCAGAGCCATGTGAATGGTGATGATTCTTCCGAAACATTATCAGAAACCTGGAACGATGCCAACAAAAAAAGCCTCATCAAAAGATAAGCCTGCAAAAAAAGCAGTGGCAAAGAAAGCGGAAAAGTCAACAGCTAAAGCTTCGGCTAAAAAAGCGAAAACATCTATGAGTCCGACAACAAAGACAACAAAGACAGCGAAGAGCACCAAGACTTCGGCAGCTAAAGCAGCTGAAAAGAAGAAAGAAGCAAGTCTTGCAAAAGCAGGAAAAGCGAAGTTAAAAATTAAAGAGCCGGTAACCTTTAAGCCGCGCAAAATTGAAAAGATCATTGATGTAAAAAGACTTGAAACCAAGTTGAACGACATCATGCACCTTGATCATGCTGAATTTTCAATTGAAGAAAAACTAAAAGCATTGTATATTCTTCAGGAGATTGATTCTGATATCGATAAAATTCGCACGATTCGTGGTGAACTTCCTATGGAAGTTACAGATCTCGAAGATGAAATCATGGGTCTCACTACGCGTGTCGAGAACATCCAGGAAGAAATCAATTATCTGAACGATCAGGTGAGTAAGAAGCATCTGACGGTAAAAGATTCAAAAGATCAGATAAAAAAATACGAATCACAGCAGGAGAAAGTTAAGAATAACCGTGAATTTGATTCTTTAAATAAGGAGATAGAATTCCAGAATCTTGAAATTCAACTTGCCGAGAAAAGAGCGAAAGAATTTGCCGTTGAATTAGTAACAAAAAATGCGGTGCTCGAAGAAACGCAATCTGTTCTTGATGATAAGAATGCCGTTCTCAAAATGAAAAAAACAGAGCTGGAAAGCATCATCGAAGAGACAAAGAAAGAAGAAGATCAGCTTCATAAAATTTCTGAAAAAGCCCGCACCATTGTCGATGAGCGCTTGCTTACTGCCTATACACGCGTAAGAAAGAATGCACGTAACGGACTTGGTGTCGTTGCCATCCAAAGAGATGCCTGCGGTGGTTGTTTCAATAAAATTCCCCCACAGCGTCAACTCGATATACGCCAGCATAAAAAGGTAATCGTTTGTGAACATTGCGGCAGAATCCTTGTAGATCCTACGATTGCCGATGAGGTTCCGGCTGAATAAGCAATTCTAAGACTTGTTCATTAATTACACTTCTTCTGTATAAATATTTTAAAGGGATTTCAAATGTTGAAATCCCTTTTTTATTTTCGGTGTGTGAGATACCGGCTTTTTGCATTTTTATTTTTAATCAGTTTTTCCTCCCAGGCGTACTATGATCTCAATCCGAGATTGCGCACGGCCTATTCAAAGATCATTGGGCTTCGATTGGGGGAAGGCAGAGAGATTCTGCAAAAGGAAAAAGCCGCCAATCCGGGAAATCACCTGACGGTACTCTACGAAAATTATATTGACTTCCTGATGGCATTCATCACGGAAGACGCAGAGTTATTTAAACAGTTTAAACTGAATTCGTCTGAGCGAATCAAGCTGCTTTCCAAGGAGGAAAAGGAAGGAACTTCGCCCTATCATCTGTATGCACTGGCAGAAATGACCTTGCAGGAAGCCATGCTCAAAATTAAATTTCACGAGTATCTTGCCGGAGCGACAGAGATCCGTAAGGCCTATAAGATGATTCAGCGAAATCAGATAATATTTCCTTCTTTTTTACTCAACAAAAAACTGGATGGATTCGTGCATACCATGGTGGGAGCCGTTCCACAAGAGTATCGCTGGCTCATTGAACTTGTAGGAATGGAAGGCACTGTTTCCGGTGGTATGCAGGAGTTGAAAGATTTATATGCCTTGTTGGATGGTTCAGGATTTGAGTGTTATAAAGAGGAAGTGCTTTTTTATCTGAGCATTATTCACAATGCATTCTCTCAGGATGAAATTGAAGCCGATGAATTGATGGATTTGATAATGCCGTTCACGAAAGCTAATCCGCTTCTACGTTATTCATATACTAATATTGCGATGAAGTGGGGGAGAAATGATGAAGCGCTTCCGCTCTTCGAACCTGTACTTTCTGATAAAGGAACTTTCCCTTTTTATTATCTTAACTATAAACGGGGTATAGCCAGGCTGCGTAAACTAGATCTTGGTGCCGTTGAAGACTTTAAATTTTTCCTGAAAAATTTTGCAGGCATCAATCATCATAAATCGGTACTTCAAAAACTTGCCTGGATAGAACTTTTAAAGGGTAATAGGTCCGGCTATGAGTATTACATTAAGCAGTGCCTGGCCAAGGGAGAGATGAATGTGGATGAAGATAAGGATGCTCATCAGGAAGCAGTGTCAAAAGAAGTTCCCAATATCATTTTGCTGAAATCAAGATTACTTTTTGATGGAGGTTATTACCGGCAATCATGGGCAGAAATTGGCGGCAAGCCTGTTGATTCATTCCCTCGCTTCAGAGATCAACTGGAAGTGACTTATCGGTTGGGGAGGATTATGGACAAGCTTGGCATCACCGATAAGGCGATACAATATTATTCGCAGACCTATAAAAATGGCCTGTCTCAGACATATTACTTTGCCGCAAACAGCGCCTTGCTCCTTGGAATTTTATATGAGGAAAAAGAGGAATACAGCCTGGCCACAGATTATTATAAAAAATGCCTGAGTCTTCGTGATCATGAATACCAGAACAGCATAGATCAGAAAGCTCAGGCGGGAATTGACCGTATCAAGGAGCTGATGAAACCATCAAAGTAAAATCAGCTGTTTTCTTCTACGGTTAAAATTTTACTCCGAAGGTTACCATAAAATTATGTGAGGTGATTGTGTTTTTAACGCCGGGAACCTCCTCATCGGATAGGGTATAAGGCTGGAAAAATTCCTTGCTTTGGTGATACACATAGCCGAAATCTATGAATGTATGTTCGTCACGTATTCCAATTCCTGCACTGTAGTTGACTTCTGAAAAATCATAGCCGCTGACTTTGTAGGCTGGTGAGATTGGCGAGCTGGTGAAAGCTGTCCCACCACGCAAGCTTAGGTTAGCAAATCGCCATTCAGTACCGACTCTTAACATTCCGCTCTCACGGTATTTTTTTCTTATCAGTGAATTTGTTTCGTTGAAACTCGCATTCTGAGAATCGAATCTGGATCCGCTTAAATCGGAAAATTCATAATCTGCACTTAGCAATCCATATTTGCCAAATACGAAGGCGATACTTCCTGTGGCTTTGAAAGGTGTGGTCATTTCGTAATCGAACTCTCCAAGGTTTTCGCTTTGTTTAGTCGCACCGCTGTCAAATCTTGATTTGATTTCACTGCTGAAATTATCGTTCAAACTATACCATGTAGGAGTATGTACTGAACCTCCAATTCTCACCCAGTCATTGACGCGGTAAATCAAGCCAAATTTAAAATTGAATCCAACTCCACGGGTTGTCAGATTTTGTCTGAATTCGAACTGAGAAAGCGAATCGATTAACTGGTCCTTATCCGTCTCTTCAAAAGTAGTTTCTTCTATATACCGTAAGGATGAGAATCCTAGGGTGCCGCCAATATAAAGTCTGTTACTGTAATTGCCGCCTAATGTGAAGTCAACTTCTCCGATGGCGCCTCTGCTTTCTGCATTTCTGCGCTGCAGAACATTTCCATTGGGCGCGGCTGAAGTGTAATGATTTGTTGTATCATCATTGATCAGGTAGGTGTTCCAGGCGAGGTATTCATAAAAGGGATCCAGTTCTGTTCCGGGAATTCCCTGTGCATTCTGAGCAAAGTAGTTTGTAAGAGAATTGTTTTCATTATAACCTTCGAAAGAACTCCTGCTGTGAAAATTGGCTATCCGGTTGTATCCAAAACCAAAATTCCAGCTTTTCCAACCGGCTGAGGTCTGATCATTGGTAAGCTTCTTTGTATAGACAAGCCCTATATTTCCAAAATTAAAATTGAATTTACTTTCTTCTTGTGAAGCGTTAAGAAACTTTGAATCGGTATTGCTAACAAAAATGGATGGAGTCATACTGAATTCGGATCCGCGGTAAATTCCTATTCCCGCAGGATTTGTTGCCAAGGTGGAAAAGTCCCCGCCTAAAGCACCAAAGGCACCTGATAAGGCTGCGGATCTGGCGGTTCCTCCTACGGAAAGCCTTGAATAACGAAAGGCGTCGATATCGGTCTGAGCGAAGGTGGAATTAATACTTAAGAGTATGGAAAGAGAAAGTAGTACGTTTATCTTTTTCATAATTATTGCTTCTAAAAAATACCCGCATGGTTTAAGAACATGCTCAATCATGCGGGTATTTGGGCTGATTATTTTAACTGATATCTATAACTTATCTGCGAGGGCTTCCGCTTTTCTTGCTGTCACTGGAAGACTGACGTGATGGAGCAGGACTGGAGCTTCTCTGTGGTGTACTACTACTGTTTTCCTGTTTGTACTGTCTTGGTTCATTGCGCGGTTGAACCATTGGCGTGCGTGATTCCGAACGTGGGCTTATTGTTTTTGTCGAGCTTTTTTCACGAGTAGGAGCCTGGTATTGATTTTCTTTTCCGGTACTCATACCGCGTGTACCGGTATTTTGATTCGGTTCTGTCCTCATTATCTGAACAGATCCCTGATCAGGTGAATCATTGTTGTTATTTGTTTCAGGCTCATTTCTGCGTGGGGAATCTGTATTAGATTTTTTCACAGGCGTTGTAGGTTGCGTCTTTGCAGGGCTTTGCTTAACCGGTTGGTTAGTACGTGATGGTTGTGTTACCGCAGGAGTGTTAGAGCGACCGGGTTGTGATTCAACAGGATTTGTTTTTTGTACCGGCTGCACAGACTTTCTTCCATCATTCGATTCATTAGTTCCTGCGGGTGTTGCGCTGCGTGTACCGCTATTAGGAGTTTGACGAACAGGGGTGACAGACTTATCATCTCTAGTTGCAGGATTAGTTTCTACAGGAACATTCTGTCGGCCCGAATTAGCAGGCTTTACCTCACCCTGATTTGGTCTTTCCGTTTCATTGGAAGGCTGGGTGTTATTTATGGATTTGCCGCTATTGCTACGTGTATCATTGCTATTGTTAGGGTTCTGTCTGATTTCATTGCTCCGTTGTGGCGAAGTTGAAGGCGTCTCAACGTTAGGATTCGTTTGTTCTGATTTTCCTCTTGCAGGAGAGTCACCAACGACATTCTGATTTTGAATTTGATTGTTTCTTTTTTCAGAAGATTGAATGCTGTTAATCCTGCCATCCTGAACCGCCACCTGATATTTTTCTCCCAGTGATACAGGGCTGGAACTACTTTGGCGTGAAGCCGAACGAGGGCTGTTGCTTGAGCTTCCTCCACGCGGACCGTAATATGTACTGTTGTTATCGTGGCTATTGTAATAGTAAGGAGTGTTGCCTTGTCCATAATAACCATCATAATAGCCGTGGTTGTAGCCATTGTAGTAGCCAGAAGCATAAGCATTATGGTAAGGGTTATAGTATCCATGATAAAACGAACCCGGGTAATATCTGTCATAGTACCAAGGAGAATACCACGGAGTGAAAATCGGACTATATCCTATGCTGATTCCAATTCCTCCATAACAAAAAGGAGAGCTGTAATAGTAAGATGGTGCCCACCAGTTGTATGTAGAATAGATACTTACACCCCATGAACTTGGGTAGTAGTCATAATAATAAGAGTTGGTATAAAAGGGATCATAATAATTGTATCCGATAGCCGGACTGTAAAAGCGACGGATGCGTGATGAATATGAATAATCATAATAATCGTCGTTGTAATAATTATTGGTCACGTAAGTATTGCCTTGTCCATCCTGATAGTAATCAGTAGAACTGTTCGAAGGGGCAGTTTGCGTGCTTTGATCCTGGATGTTCGAATTTTGATCGTAGTTGTTCCCGCTTGTGGAGTAGTCCTGTGCAGGAGCAGGTGGTGTAGCCGGATACGTAGCAACTGCCGGAGCAGGTTGACCCTGATCGGCAGTTGAATAATAAATATCATCAGGGGCCGCTTTTCCTGCTTGATAAGTAGATGAGCAAGACGCTAAGATTAGCGAAGCGGAAATGAGCAGAAGACCTTGTAATTTTTTCATAATGTGTCCTTTCCTTTGTATAAGCTTGTGTGAATGTTGTTTTCTAAGGGGAGATAAATTCTTACTTTTGCTTCATAAAAAGCAAACACCGTACCAAAGCGGTAATATTAGCAAATTAATAATGGGCAAAGACTTTCCAACACGGGCAGAGAACTATTCACAATGGTATCAGGACCTGGTCATAAAAGCTGATTTAGCTGAAAATTCTGCAGTTCGCGGTTGTATGGTCATCAAACCCTATGGCTATGCAATATGGGAAAAGATGCAGGCTATTCTTGATAAAAAATTCAAGGAAACAGGGCATTCCAATGCCTATTTTCCTCTTTTCATTCCTAAGTCCTTTTTTAGCAAAGAAGCTTCTCACGTTGAAGGCTTTGCCAAAGAATGTGCCATCGTTACGCATTACAGGCTAAGAAATGCAAAGGACGGTTCTGGGGTTGAAGTAGACCCTGATGCTAAACTCGAAGAAGAACTGATAATTCGTCCGACTTCAGAAACAATAATCTGGCACACTTACAAAGGATGGATTCAATCATACCGCGATTTGCCCTTGCTGATTAATCAATGGGCCAATGTCGTTCGTTGGGAAATGCGCACGAGATTGTTTTTAAGAACGGCTGAGTTTCTTTGGCAGGAAGGCCATACGGCACATGCTACTTCTGAGGAAGCTATCGCAGAAACCAAACAAATGCTGGATGTTTATACAGACTTCGCTGAGAATTCAATGGCAATGCCTGTTTTAAAGGGGGTAAAAACAGCCAGCGAAAGATTTGCCGGTGCCTTGGATACCTATTGTATTGAAGCATTGATGCAGGATGGAAAAGCATTGCAGGCCGGAACATCCCATTTCCTCGGACAGAATTTTGCCAAGGCATTCGATGTAAAGTTTACCAATAAAGAAGGCAAGCAGGATTTTGTCTGGGCTACTTCGTGGGGTGTATCTACCAGGCTCATGGGTGCATTGATTATGGCGCATAGCGATGATGAAGGATTAGTTCTTCCTCCCAAACTCGCCCCGATTCAAGTGGTGATTGTTCCGATATATAAAAATGATGAGCAGTTGAATGCTCTGAATGAAGTAGCCGATAAAATTGCAGCGGATCTTCGTAAGCAAGGAATCTCTGTAAAATATGATAACAGGGATACACATAAACCGGGATGGAAATTTGCAGAGTACGAATTTAAAGGAGTGCCTGTACGCATAGCCATTGGTCCGAGAGATTTGGAAAATGGCACCGTTGAAGTGGCCCGACGTGATACGAAAGAGAAATCAGTTATGCAGATTACTGATCTAACGTTGAAAATTGTTCATTTGTTGGATCACATCCAGGATAATCTTTTCAGGAAGGCGATGACCTTCAGAGATGACAATACACATCGTGCCGATACCTATGATGAATTAAAAAAGAAGCTTGACGAAGGAGGTTTTATTCTTGCGCATTGGGATGGAACTGCCGAAACTGAATTAAAGATAAAGGAAGAGACCAAGGCGACAATTCGCTGTATTCCTTTGGACAGAAAGAAGGAGGCGGGAAAATGTGTATACAGTGGCAATCCATCTGAAGGAAGAGTGGTGTTTGCAAGAGCGTACTAGGCTATGAAAGATTGGAGTCCTTTTTAAATCGTTTCAACTTTAAATTAATTTCAAAGTGAAAAAGATTTCCAGAAAAGCAGATGCCTCTGAATATGGATTTGGAGCCAACACTACTGCTAAAGGTCAGCGATTGGTGAATTCTGATGGAAGCGCCAATGTAATTCGTCTGGGAGAACCACGTTTTCAGCTAATCAATATTTTTCATTCGCTGATCAGCATGTCCTGGACGAAGTTTAATTTGTTGGTGCTGTTCGCTTACATGCTTGCGAATTTATTTTTTGCCTGTCTTTATCATATTACTTCTGATGTCGAGTTAAACGGGATAATTTATCATAATTCTGACGAAAAATTTATGGAAGAGTTTTTCTTCAGTGCTCAGACTCTTTCCACTGTTGGCTATGGCAGATTGAATCCTGTAGGTCCTCAGAAAAGCACGATTGCAGCTATAGAGTCGATGGTAGGATTAATGGGATTTGCCCTGATCACCGGACTTTTGTACGGACGTTTCTCCCGACCGACATCGAAATTAATATTTAGTAACACGGCAGTGATTGCTCCTTTTAAAGATACGAAAGCATTTATGTTTCGACTTGCGAATGCGCGGAGGAATCAACTGATCGAAGTCGAAGCGCAACTGGCATTTTCTTACAACGAGGAAGTAAACGGGAAAATCATGAGACGTTATCAGGAGTTAAAGATTGATTTAAGTCGTATTAGTACGCTTGCCATGACCTGGACCATCGTTCATCCTATCAATGCCGATAGTCCATTAAGTAATTTAAGTAAAGAGGATTTGGAGTCAATAGACGCAGAGTTTTTAATAAGTATGAAAGCAATTGATGATACCTATGCTCAACAAGTACATCAACGCACCTCGTATAAATGGAATGAGATTGTATGGAATGCAAAATTTATTTCAGCGATAGGATTAAATTCAGACGGTGTGACTACCATAGATCTGAGCAAAGTCAATGATTATGAGTTAGTATGACAGCTAATTTGTATAGCTTGAAATAGCAGAATGCTTTGTACCTTTGTTTAAGGTTGTTATTAATTCAGGATTGATTTTTATAAGATATGCCGGAGACTTCATCCAGAGATAAAATTATCGAACTTCTTCGCGAGAAAATCGCCTTGAAGCAGGAAGTCTCTGATATCACACATGAAGTTTTTGAAGAGTTAAAGTTGATTCTAAAAGACTTGTTTCTTGATCTTCAGAAGGAGGTCATCAAACTGAAAAAGATAATTCCCATGTCAATTCAGGAGCGTGGAGATTTTGAATTGGTCCTGAATATTGGCGATGACACCCTGGTATTTTTAATGCATACCAATGTATTTACTTTTGATAAGTCACACGAAATTTGGAAAACATCGTACATAGAGAAACATCCTCTCTGTGTTTTTTGCGGGAAAATATACATTTATAATTTCCTTTCTGATTCATTCAAATACAATCGGACAAATGATGTTGGTTATCTGATCGGCAGAATATTTATCAACCGGGAGAAACATTTCTTTGTAGAAGGGAAGAAGCAACTGGGCTTTCTTTTCAATGATTTCCAGAATGACGTCCTCTCTCATGATAGAATCCGTGATGTTCTGGAGGCCTCCATTCTGTACAGTCTGGATTTCGATCCTTTCACGCCTCCTTATGATCAGCTCAGTCCGATCTCAGTTCAGGCGGTGCTTGAAACAAGTCTTCTGACCAAGATAGCCACCGGAAAACGCTTAGGCTTTCGTTTTCAGGCAGATACAGGTGGCATAGAAATGCCCTAAAAACCATAAAATTTAAAGCACTATTGGTGATTTTCAAAAAAAAGTTACCTTTGCGCTCCCTTAAACAAATGGCCCGTTCGTCTAGGGGTTAGGACGCGTCCCTTTCACGGATGAAACACGAGTTCGATTCTCGTACGGGCTACTGGTACAGAGTGAGTGAGCAGAGCGGGTGAACAGTATTTGACTGTTCACCCGCTCTGTTACTGAAACTCAGACTCAGACTTGCAATTAATCTTTTCTTTTGTTGGGCCATAATTTGACTGTTCTCTCACTCTGTTTCTGAAACTCAGACTCAGACTCAGACTAAACAAAAGCTCACCCTTTTTTTATTCTCCTGAGTTTTTAAAAAATCCCCAATCAAATTTTCCTCATTTAAAAATCCTGCATTCCCGCGGTTCATTTACCATTGGATAATCCGGAGTTTTGTCAGAAAAAATCAAATGGATTTTGAGAAACTTATTGTATACCAGAAGGCAAAAGAATTTAACAGAAGAATAAATGAAGACGTTCTATCGCATCAATCAATTGATCGTATAGTCCGGGATCAATTGCGTCGAGCTTCGTTAAGTATTGTATTGAATATTGCCGAAGGGTGTAGCAGGTTTAGCAAAGCAGACAGGAAAAATTATTTTGTCATATCACGCGGTTCAACTTTTGAGTCTGTTGCTATTTTGGATGTTTTATCAGCAGGGATAATTGATTTAGCTTTAATTTCAATTCTCAAAGCACTTGCAGAAGAAATATCGAAAATGCTGTTTGTTATGATTAAAAATTTGCTCAAATAAGAAAATGAGTGTACGGTTCTAAGTCATGATGACTAGATTTAGATTCGAATTTTCATAAAATCAAATATTGCGACTCGGTTATTGCTTATTCAGTGTACCCTGATTTCGTTTGGATTATTATCAAGGTATTGGAGAATTTTCAATAAGTAAAAGAAATCACTGATTTGTATTCCCAATGCACAGAGTAAGATGACAGAATTTGGGTTCTTCCACACCCTGCAAATAATTGAAAATTAGGGTAGGGAAATTAATTCCTTATAGCTTGGGTTTTAGCTTACAATTTTTCATGACTTTTGTTGATTGAGAGTGAATTTGTAGTTTGAGTGTATAGGGATTTACTGGTTAAAGCGTGAAATTACCACCTGCTCATTCGAGGAAGACATGCCTCTTCGGACTACTCGCTGAGTTATAAAGATTTATTATATATTTGAATAGGTTAATCTGTTGAACATAGTTTTCTTTTTGCATTTATTTTAAACGACAATTCTAAAATTTATTCAATGAAGAGATATATCCTCCTTTTATGTTTATTAATTTCGGTTCTGGCTGCGAAATCTCAAAGTATAAGTTTGGGTTTATCCAGATTAAGTCTCGATATTATCGTGAACGAATCCGATACAACATCTCTTTCAATACAAGCTTTTGGTGGTTTTAATCAGCAGGTTTTCCTGACTGACGTTTGTATGAGTGGAAATTGTACGGGAGTGAATATTAGTTTTAATCAAAGTGTCATTAATTACCCATATACTAATGGCGCTCTGCTTACAGTATCTGTCACAGGAAATTGTCTTCCGGGGCAATATTTATTTAATATACAGGGAGCCAATGGGCCCGTTTCTGCAACCGAAACTTTAACGATTAATGTGTTTCCGGATCCTTGTCAAATAAATAGCATCAATCACATTCTTCCAAATAACACCCAGTCTATGTGGGTGGGGAGTACCGATATTTGGGTTTCCGATGGTTTCGAATTAAACAGATTCGACCGGAATTCATGGACTACATACACAACTACTAATTCTCAGCTACCTGGTATTGTTTGGGATATGATGGGAGATGGAAATAGTAGTATTTGGCTGGCAACAAGTGTTGGCATCGCTAAGTTTGATGGAACATTTTGGACTAATTATCATAGCTTAAACTCCGGATTAACGGCCGATTACTGCTCAAGCATAGCGATTGATAGTCTTAATAATATTTGGATTGGATCCGGTATACAAAGTGACTTCTATTACAGAAAAGGTGCCTTGACTAAATTTGATGGAAGCACATGGACTACTTTTGATAGCTTGAATTCTCCGCTCCCCTCAAATTCGGTGCTAGATCTTTCCATTGACAGAAATGGTATTCTATGGTTTTCGGTGTATTCATATACTACACATTCATATCAAATCGGGAAATTTGATGGAGTCAACTGGAGCTTTTACTCTCCTCTTGATTTTTGCGTTCCCAATGCAAAGTATATAACTAAGGTGAGAGTTGATTCCCATGGCTATGCCTGGTTTGGAATTAATGATCCTTGTTATAATCCAAATACAGTTCGAGGACTGGTTAGAACAGATTGGAATACATGGGAAATTTGGATGGATTCTACGACTGTTCCTTTCAATCATTTTATTTATGATTCAAATTGTAACGTGATTCTTCAAGATAGAAGTTCCGTTCTTCCGCCCTATGGTGTCGGGCGAATTGTGATTGATAAGCAGGATGTGGTTTGGGTTCCTTCAAGCAAAGTTTGCGGCGGTGGAACCGGACTTACTCGCGTTCAAAATGGGAATTTTAAAATATTTAATACAACCAATTCATTACTCTATGGCCAATCTATATGCAGTTTGTTTTCATTCCAGGATACTCTATGGACAGTTTCGACAGATAATTATCAATCGGGTAATCCTGATAAATTGCAATATTTTTCCTGTTCGTCATTAATAAATAATGTTCCTAATTTTAAATCAGCCGATGAAATCAAAATTTTCCCTAATCCGGCGAGAAATCAATTTACTCTATTTGTTGATCTGATTGATAATTTGGAGCCATCCAAGCTAAGTGTTTTTGATCTCTCCGGTAAAAAAATACTCTCTCAAGAAGTCTTATCCGGTTCAAATATTGTAATGGTGGATAATTTATCTGAGGGCTTCTATTTTTATTCTGTTCAAGCAAAACGAAAATTATATTCCGGAAAATTAGTCATACAGAAATAGCTGCGACCTTAAGTCTATAGAGCATTACCTGCTTTTATATAAAATGATTTTCACGAGCTTGGGCGGCTAGCCTGATTTTTATTTGCAATCTTTTCCCAAATAATTTGTGCTATTTGTGTTCATAAAAATGAATGAGCTTGCAAGACCAGTGCTCAATTCTTTATGGATGGATAACTCTTTTTTTTGTGCGGCATTGCCCCTTATAATTGCAGGTATTTGAGTTTTTTAAATTGAACATTCATTTCAGCGGAAATCCTTGTTTTTCAATTTAAAAACCATAATCTAAGGATCGTTAAATTGTTGATGACAATCTAAATTTGTCGCTGTAAATGTTATACCTGGTATTTCGTTCAGGGAATTTCTGAACGATTTTATCATGATAAAAATTGCCTATGAAAAAAAACTTCAGCCCCAAAAAATCAATTGATGAACAGAAGTTCGAAGTTGAGCTAAAAAAAATAAAACTTAACCTGGAGTTTGGGATGGAGTTTGCTGACTTGCCGGATAAAAATACTCCTCTGGAAGTTGAAAGTGAATTTCTTGATTATATAGAGCAATTTGAACGTGAATATAATAAATGCAAAATGGTTCAAGTTTATGAGTTTATCGGAAAGCCGGAGTTTCCGGAGCCTAACAAAATTTCTCCCGAACAACTTTCGGTTGAACTGGAGCGATTGCTGGATATTCTATCTGATAATTCTATTCGTGTTGATACACTGTGTGAAGTTGATGACATTGAAATGTATCGTTTTATTACAGAGGAGCTGCTTTTCGTTGAAATGGATGATATAAGAATAGCTGGTATGATGCATTGTTATATTTATGAAGAATTCCATCCAAATCATGATTATGATATTAGAAATTACTGTACAGATTTTGTAGAAACGCTTTTTAGGAAAGACACGGAATTCAATCTTGGCTTCATTAGTCTTACCGAGAACATTGAGACCCGATCTGGATTAATGAATGAGCAGAATTTTATTAAAAGAATAATTGATTTCAGAGAGTCATTCAGTTCAATGACATTACACAGTTTTGAAATTACTTCGGTAGAAATAAATGATTCCAGTGCGCAAGCAAGTTTTTTAATCAGTTATAGTATGAGGATTGAGGGGTCATGTGAAGAAATAATCCATTGCGGTGATGGAAAATTTGGTTTGGTATTGAAATATGATTATTGGAATATTAGCAAAGTGGATATTCCCGGAACTCCTCTTTTTAATTGATAATTGAGAGGTATTGTCGAAGATTCTTTTAGTCTTTATGTCTGGATTTTAACTTGGAGTTAGGGCGCTTAAGGACTATATCTTTCAATCGTAATTGAATTTAACCTGTGAATTTCATATGTAGTACATATATTTTAGTCGAATCAATTTGTCTGTCCAAAGGTTGGTCTATTTTCGGATTGGCTTTCGCTTTTGCTTATTTTGCCTTGTTTCTACATTTTTCATTCTAAACATTTTTTCGTTTCTTGAGCATTCAAAAAACCCACTATCATTAATTAAAATGTATATGAAAAAATCAATGACAATTCTTTTGTTTTTAAGTCTCCTTGGTACAGCCGGAATGGTAGCCGAGAATCTGCATGTTGATGTGTATCAAGTTGATATTAATAATAGCAGTGCAGAATGGTTTGCTGCTAAGTTCACCGGCAAGCATAATGGAACTGTAAAGGTGTCAGGGGGTGAGATAAACAGCAACCATGGCCAGCTTACAGGTTTCATTGAAATTGATATGCATTCAATTGCAGTTAGCGATATTAAGGATGAAAAGATGAATGCTAAACTTACGAACCATCTTAAATCTGAGGATTTTTTCGATGTAGAGAAGTATCCTAAATCCAGATTTGTGATTACTTCGATTGAAGCCCTAAAGTCTGTTGAAGAAGGCGCCACGCATAAAGTTAATGGAAATCTTACGATTAAAGATAAAACCAATCCGATAAGTTTTGATGCAACTATTATTGTCCAAAGCAATAAAATAACCTGCGTAGGATCCATTGTTGTTGATCGCTCAAAGTTTGATGTACGTTACGGATCGAAATCATTTTTTGAAGATATTGGAGATAAGGTTATTTATGACGACTTTACTCTTAAGTTTAACCTGGTAGCAACCAGATAAAGCTGGTTTCACTTCTCAGTGCCTTGGTGCTGAATTCCACTATTATTATTTACGCCGGTCTCTAAAAATTTATAATGAGTTTAAGCTTTTCCAAAACACCTTTGGGGAAATTCAGAATGATTGCTCTGTCAGAAGGAGTTTCATTTATTCTCCTACTGATGGCCATGCCATTAAAGTACATGTACGGCCATCCGGAATATGTAAAAGTTATCGGATGGATTCATGGATTGTTGTTTATATTATATGTCATAGCATTATTAAGGGTCAGGCACAGTAATAATTGGAGCATTGGAAGGAGCTTCATTGCCTTTGTAGCTTCTTTATTGCCTTTTGGAACCTTTGTTCTGGATGTGAGCCTTAGAAAGGAAGAGACATCGACTGTTTCCTGAGGGGTTTAATTTCTGTTGAAATTTCTTTAAATTATCCGATTTATTGGCTGTCTGAAATTGACAATTTATACCTTTTTTGTTGTGACTTAAGCTTGAATATTTATATATTGTAAGTTCAAATTCAGAGCTTAGTCGGGTAAAAGGTGGATGCGAGCACTTTGCAATTTTTACTTCTCAAGGTTTAAATTGTTTTTTCCGGTCAGGTGAAATGATTTGAGTGTTTATGATTTCATTCGTACTCCTTTTATGATTCAAAAAGATCCCGGGCTCTATGCCTGCAGTTTATTCCTGAGTTTGGACGATGCCGTTATCGAAGAGATTCTTTCAGGCTCACAAAGCAAAGATTACCCTATCGGAGCCGTCCTCATTGAAAAGGGAAAGGTGCCGGATGCTTTGTATATCATCCGCAAAGGGAAGGTCGGAATTTATAATGAGGATATTTTACTTGCTCAGCTTGAACCATATTCCATCATGGGTGAAAGTTTCCTTGCTGATGCTTCAGCAACGGCAACAACTGTTACCCTTACCGATGTCTCAACGATTGAAATAAAAAGAGATCAGTTTTATAATCTCTCCGTAAAGCATCCCAGACTTGTATTCAATATATTCAACATTAATTTTCAACGTCTCAGAAATTCAAATGATGCCGCTTTAAAGGAAGCTCATGAACGTGAGGCTAAGCTGGAGAAATTAGTCAACGAGCGTACGAAGGAATTGTTTGAAACCATGGAGGTGTTGAGATTCACCAATAATGAGCTCAGCGTTACACGGGATAATCTTATTGAAACTCAAAAATTCCGGCAACAGTTTTTGGCTAATATGAGCCACGAAATTCGAACGCCGATGAATGCGATTGTCGGCCTCACTAATTTGCTTATCAAAAGCCCACTTAATGAGCAGCAGGAAAAATATTTGAATGTCATAAAGAAAAGCGGAGCCAACCTGCTGGTAATTATTAATGACATCCTTGATCTTGCCAAGATTGAAAGCGGAAAAATGGAGCTTGAGTCTGTTCCATTTCCATTGATAGCGACAGCGCACAATACTCAGACCATTCTCAGTCTTAAGGCGGAGGAAAAGGGAATTAAAATGCACGCGGAAATTGCGCCGGATGTACCTGAATATGTATTGGGTGATGAAACAAGAATTACTCAGGTGATTATGAATCTTGCAGGTAATGCAATTAAATTTACTGAGAAAGGGAGTGTGACACTTTCCATTACTGTTGAAAAGAGGGAAGCGGAGAGCAGCCTAATTAATTTTAGTTTAAAAGATACGGGTATAGGAATTCCTGCCGATAAGCTGGATACAATATTTGAAAGCTTTGGACAGGCTTCCTCTGAGACGACGCGAAAATTTGGGGGTACCGGATTGGGTTTGACGATATCAAGACAGCTGGTGGAAATGCATGGTGGTGAACTGAAAGTTCGTAGTACAGTAGGGAAGGGGTCGGAGTTTTATTTTTCTATTCCTTATAAAGTTACTGTGAAGCCGGTTGAAGTGATTGAAGGCGAACTGGGGGACAGCGAAAAGCTTATTGGAAAAAAGATCTTATTGGTTGAAGATAATGAGTTCAATCAAATGGTTGCTGTGGATACATTGCTTGATCTTTTCCCTGATCTGAAAGTTGATGTGGCACTTGATGGTAAGGAGGCGCTATCCATGTTAAATGAAAATGACTATAGTTTTATTTTCATGGATATTCAGATGCCGGTGATGGATGGATATGAAGCCACAAAGGAAATCCGGAAACTTAGTAATGAATACAAAAAGAACATACGGATTTGTGCAATGACTGCCAACGTTACAAAGGAGGAGATTGATAAATGTTTGTCAGTCGGCATGAATGACTACTTGATGAAGCCATTTGACCAGGAAATATTAAAAGAAAAGGTGCTTAGAAATGCACTTAATCATGATTGACAATTATGTCTCATCAGTCTGGTTTAGATAAGCTGAATGAGCATTTATACTAATTAATTATCTGAAAAAATTTCATCTAACGTAATTCTTTCTTTGTTCATGGTGAAAAAATAATTGGAATACTATGAAGCGAACACAGTCAGAATTGGTTTTAGGATCATTGAACGTAATGAACAGATACGAGAAAGCAAAGAAGGATATACTTGATTTTTTAAAATTAAGTTTGCCTGAAACCCTTTATTATCACAGCTATAATCATGTCCTGGATGTTTTGGGTGCAGCGGATTTGATTGCAGAGAGTGAAGGGGTCAGCCATGAGGAGCTGGAGTTGCTAAGGGTTGCGGTTTTATATCATGATTCCGGCTATACTGTAGATTCAAAGGATCACGAAAAGCTGAGCTGTGAAATTGCACATAACCGGCTGCCGGCTTTAGGTTACAGCTATCCTGAGATTGAGAAAATTTGCCGGGTTGTAATGGCTACGAAATATCCTCATAGTCCAAATAGTCATTTAGAGGAAATTATTTGTGATGCAGACTTGGATTATCTTGGCAGGGATGATTTTTTCGAAATCGGGAATACCTTACTTCGTGAGCTGAATGAGTCAGGTCGTTTTAAGACAGAGAAAGACTGGAATCATTTTCAGGAAAAGTTTCTCAGCTCTCACAAGTATTTTACGGAGACTGCAAAAAATTTGCGTCGTGAAAAAAAGCTAATGCATCTGGAAAAGATCAGGGAGAGCTTAAAAGATTGATTATTCGAAATTGAAGGCTCCGAGTTATTTCAGCCCTTCTACAAAATACATATCAATCTCGCCTTTATTTTTGGCTTTTACTTTGCCCCGGTGAGTGCATTGGAATTTATCCTTTATAAATTCATAGGTCGGTCCGCTAACATTCACTTTTCCGACTTCGCCACTTGACTCCATTCTTGAAGCTGTATTAACGGTGTCGCCCCATATATCATAAGCGAATTTCTTTATACCAACAATTCCTGCTACAACAGGACCGGTGTGGACGCCCAGTCTCAATTCAAAGAATGGTTGACCTTTGGCTTCCCTGTCTGCTTTATTCTTAGCAATGAATTCCTGCATTTCGAGGCCTGCTTTTACAACATCAACGGGATGTGTCGAATTAGTAGCAGGTAAACCTCCTGCACACATGTAACTGTCACCAATGGTTTTGATTTTTTCAATACCGTATTTCGTGATAATCTTATCAAATGCGCTGTAGCAATAATTTATTTCCTGGACTAATTCTTCGGCACTCAGTTTTTCACTGGCCTGAGTAAAATTTTTAAAGTCAGTGAACATGACACTTACAAGATCAAAACTTTTAGTCTTGGCAGTTCCTGTCGCCTTGAGTTCTTCTGCGGTTTCAGACGGGAGAATGTTCAGAAGCAACTCGTCACTGCGTTGTTTTTCTTTGGTGATTTTCTTTTTCTGAAAAAATACTACAACCAGAAAAACACAAACCACTGAAAGTCCGCCAAAGGTTGCATTCTTGATTACCCTTTGCCTCTGCAAATCGAGTTCTTGTAAGGCTTTATCTTTCGTGAGAAGGTCAATTTGTCCTTGTTTCTTTTGAATGTCAAAAGTGAATTGAAGGCCTTGTAATTTTTTATCGGTGTCTATATCATACAAGGCATCTTTTGTTTCGGTAAACAACGTTTGGTAATTGTAGGCATTTTTATAGTCTCCTTGTTTTGCGTAAGAAAGGGCAAGTCCTCCATAGGTATTTTTTAGTTCAAGATTAGTTCCACCCATTTCCAGTGCAAGCTTTTCTGCTTCTTTGTATGAACCTATGGCCAACTTGATATCTCCCTGTTTGAGATAGGTGTCTCCGAGACTCAGCTTCGCCTGGGTCATATCCAATAATGTTTCCAGTTTTTTAGCTATCTCAAAAGCATCATTCTGATATTTCACAGCTTTCCCGAATTCCTGCCGGCGGGCATAAATTCGTCCAATCCAATTCAATGCAGCAGGTAAATCCTCGCTATCCTCAAAATAGTTCATTGCCATTTCAAAATACAGCAATGCAAGACTGTCTGAGCTTAGCGCAATACTATCAATCTGAGCCGTCGTGTATGATTTTTTTATACGGTTTTTTTGAAGGTTGGCAGTATCTTTTCGGAAGTATATTTCGCCAATGTTGATGCAAACAGTACCAATCGCATCTTTGGTGGTAGCTTCTTCCTGCTTTGAAAAGGATGTCATGAGCGGTAGAGCCTTGAAGTAATATTCTAAAGCTTTATCCCAGGTAAGTTCTTTGTTCGAATAAACTCCACCGATATTCGAAAGTGCTGTCACAATCCGAAGTGTGTCGTCTAATTTTTCAGAGACCTTTAAAGACTGAAGGTATAAATCAAGAGCTTTTGTATCGTCGCCTTGATTAAAATAAACTGCCCCTTCGTTGCTTAATATATTGGCCACTCCAGCCTGGTCGTTGAGAGAGTCAAAAAGTGCAAGTGATTTTTCCCAATATTCCAGTGTTTCGAAGGATTTGCCTTGAAGGTAATAGCCAATACCTACAGATTTCAATGCTGATGCTGATCCCTTTAGGAATTTTAGTTTTACGGAAAGGTCATTGGCCAGTTGAGCGAAGCGAATAGATTTTTGAGGATCGCTGCCATAGTATTTTTTAGCCAACTCAAGAATCGCATTTACTTTTACTGTATCATCTTTTGCAGTGGAAATAAATTTTTGAAGACTGTCAATTTCATTTCCCTGTGCATAAATGAAATTTTTGCTGACACAAAAGAAGATTAAAAAGAAGATCAGTTTTTTCATAGTCAGATTTTGCAAATAATAGCCCACACAGGTTAAGTGAAGATGATGAGTGGGCTTCTGAACAGAAATGCAATGTAAAAAAAAAGAGGGTTTTATAACCCTCTTTTTTTCATTAGTTATTCAGTGTAGGTTATTTTCTAATAACGAAAAACTTTTGAACTGAAGTTTTTCCATCCATAGTGACAGCAAGGAAGTAGACTCCCGGAGACCATGTGGATGATTCAATATTGAGGCTGAGTTCCGTGTTTGCTTCTACGAATCTCTCTAAGAGAACCTCTGATCTCGATCCGCTAATTTGATAAACTTCTACAAGCACTTGATTGCTCGTGCTGGTTAGGAATTTTAACACAGCATCTCTTGATGCAGGGTTAGGGTATAGTTGGAAGCTAATTGCATCCTCCACAACAGGAGTTTCCAGTCGGCAGTTTGTATTTACAGAAACTGATTTGTTTCTAGGCAAACTTAAGCCGCATTGATTTTCGGCTTTAACTGTCAGGACTGTAGAGTTACCAGTTCCTGTACTAAAGTTTACAAGTGCGGTTGCACCTATTCCCTGAGGTGTTGGTATCACTCCGTTTGTAGCAAACCAATGATAAGAAATCGTTCCCGGCACAGTTGAACTTGTATAGAGAACTGAAGTCAGGCTCTTGCAGCTTGTTGCTGGTCCGGTGAGTGTTGCCGGTGCATCAAGCAATGCTGAAACCGGAAGGCAACGGGAAATCGAAGCGCCACAATCATTGGTTGCGCTCACACAAATAGTTCCTGTGTTGGCAAATGCAATGGTATAATTTACGGTTATTGAAGTTCCAGTATTTGTTACAATGTTTACGCCTGCTGGTACTGTCCAGTTATAGCCTGTAGCACCGGCGACTGGTGAGATGCTATAGGTTACCCCATTGGTGAGGCATAAACCTGTGTAAGGTCCGGTGATTCCACCGGGTTGTCCCGGGATAGACTTGATCGTAAAGGACCTTGTAAATGTTCCACATGCATTTGCTGTCGATATAGCGAGTACTCCGCTAGTAAATGAAGGACCGAAGTTGAAGCTTGCACTCGTTCCGCTTTGTGAAGCAACACTTACATCGCCACTTTCAACTGACCAATTGTATGTATCGGTTCCAATGACAGGTGCCATTGAATAAATGACACCGTTAGTTCCTGCACAAACGTAAGTAGGTCCATTAACTGCATTTCCGTTTACCGGAAGTCCCGTAATAGTCATTGACCTGGTTGATGTGCTGCCCATACAATTCGATGCATAAACCATAACTCTTCCTTGTCCAAAGGCATTGCTTACGCTTACAACTATTGAGTTGGTTCCTTGTCCGCTCATCAATGTTGCACCTGAACCGGTTACGGTCCATGTATAACTTGTTGCATTTTGCAATGGACTGATTGAATAAGTATGAAGCGCTGGTCCGCACGCAATAGCAGGCCCAACAATGAATCCCGGATTTGAAGGTTTCAGAGAAAGAACGATGATATTTGTACTGGAAATCTGACCACTTCCACATAAGTTTTCAGGTTGAACACTAAGGAAGCCACCATTGAAAGTACTTGAGAATGTCAGCGTAATTGATGTTGAGGTCGACGTTCCGGTTGCTCCTGTCGGTACAGTCCATGTATAGGAAGTAGCACCTGATACAGGAGCGATAGAATAAGTAACAGTTGTGCTCCGGCAGGCACCAGGTGGTCCGGAAATGGCTCCTGCAGGATCAGGCGGAGTGCCGGATCCATTGATAAGCACATTAACAACACCTGTGCAACCTGCAGCGTCTGTAATAGTTACAGAATAAGGGCCTGCAGCTAATCCGGTAGAGGTTTGTGAAGTCTGACCATTTGACCATAGGTAAGTATATGGCGCAGATCCACCTGTTGGATTCACTGTTGCAGTTGCGTTTGACAATTCACAGATTTCACTCGTGCCAGTTGCTGTACCTTCTACTTTAGTAGGTTCAAACATTTCGAAAGTTCCTGTTGCAATGTTTCCATTGTCATCAACTACCGTAAAGGTTTGGACTCCTGCTACAACTCCGCAAAGAGTGCCGGCACCTATGTATGGAGCCGTTCCACCTGTTACAGTGACATTAACACATCCTGTTCCATTGAAACATTGAATTGGAGTCATTTCTTCAACGGTAACTTCAATGACAGGAGGAAGCATAGTGAGATTTCCAAGCCCATAAGTGATGTCGAAATTATTTGTGGACAGCAGTGCACCAGGAACAATTTTATGTACACCGGCTGTAGTTCCTGTGATCATATTTATAGAATAGAACGTTTCCAGAGAATCACCCGGAGGAGCATTAACATCTTCCTCATCGATAATCACAAGTACATCATCGTTTGAAGGATCATCAACATCGACACTGTTTACTATTGCGCGACCATTAACGATAGCACGTGCATTAACGATAGGACGTCCATTTACTATTGCTCTGCCATTTACGATAGCGCGAGCATTTACGATTGCTCTTGCATTGACGATTGGCCTTGCGTTAACAAGTGGTGCAGAGTCAGGATTCAGTTGATAATTAAATATTGATTCAACGGCGACGTCGATGATATTGGTTGTATCATATTCAACGATATTGTTCACAATGGCTCTTGCATTTACAATAGGTCTGCCGTTTACGATTGCTCTGGCACTGACCATGAAACTGAGGGTCTCAATATCTGCATTAACAATTGCGCGACCGTTTACGATAGCTCGAGCATCTACGAGGGCGGTAGCATTCTCAGCCAGGTTATCGCGATGTTCGTTTATAAGATCTGTCAGGAATGTTGAACGGATTGCCGGTTCAATTTTTGAATCGTCATAGATATAACTGAAAGAGAATCCATTTATTTTCTGTCCTTCCGTCAGAGTGGTATCATTTGGTGTGATTTCCAAAGGAAGTTTTTCGATGGACAATATTCCATTTACGAAACTGAAATTAAATTCTTCCAGAATTCCAACATCAATACTATCAGCAGGATTTAAGACGCGCATAGAAGGCTGGATGAAATATGATCCAACATTACTCAGGCTATGAGCAGGAGTAAGATAGAAGATGGTATCCAATCCAATATCAGCTAAAGTTAGGCCAGTACTCGCAAGCGGAATACTATCAATCGTTACAGAAACAGAGAATTCTGGAAGGGTTTCTCCAAACCTTTTGGATGTATCATTTGCAGTGACAACAACCATATGTTTTGTGCTTGGGAAGAAGAATGCTGAATCTGAGTAACCTCCGTCATTCATATTAATAGCAGCCGGTGGTGTGTAGACTTGTACCGGTGGGTTGCCGACAAATGGCGGGAATGTTACTGACAACTGTGTTGAACTTATCATAGTTGTCGGAAGTGGATCTCCGCGTAATAGAACTACGGACGTTGGCGTGTAAAAGTGTCCGCCAACATTTACATCCATGATTTGAGTTCCGGCTATAATAGTCGTGTCAACAAGGTTCAGGCTGCTGATTATAGGTCTTCCAATAGCAAATGATTGAAGGGCGGCATCAGCTTGAATGAATCCGAAGCCCGTACTGTCATCATAACCTACAGTTGGTCCCATTTCAAGGGTAGTTGTTTTCAGAATCGTTCTGATTTCTTCAGGTGTCAATTCAAGGTTTGAGAATTTTCTTTTTCCCTCAATCAACAATGCTGCAACCGCTGCGGCATGAGGAGCTGCAGCTGATGTACCAAAGAAATTCGGATAAGAATCTCCATCAATATCCGGCCCGCCAAGGTTCACTGTTGTGTTTCCACCATTAGGGCCAACGAAGTCAGGTTTCATTCTGTCTGCACCATCGATGAGAGTTCCTCCTGTTGAAGAGAAAGTTGCTATAGTTGGACGTGCCAAGGTATCATTGAAAGCAGGTGTGTTGAGGTATAATGCTGCACCAACAGTCATGGCGCCTACAGCATTAGCCTGTCCCACAATTGTTGAAGAAGCTGTGTTGTACTCATTGATGACAGCTTCACCGCGGAAAATAATATACTTGAATTTTACATTCGTGCTTCCGGCAACTTTTGTAATCATGATGTTTGCTTCGGTGCTTGCTCTGACAGAGAAAGACAATACCTCAACCGGATCACCGTTGATATTATCGCGATTAAATCCGAAGAGTACGACGCCTCCATTATCAACCAGATAAATATCCAGATCTGTTGCTGCTCCCGGCAGTTGACCTAATGAGTACAACGAATCATCCCACTGCAATACAATAGTATATGATCCTCGAGCGAGTGAGAGATTTTGATAAATATCTCCGCCTCCAAAGTCATGAGGCACACCAAAAACACCCGGAGGTGTAGGTGCAGGTTGGAAAGTTCCTTCGTAAGATTTGTTTCCGTAGTTTCCTGCAGCAGTAAAATATGAAGTACCTCGATCGGCAACGTAATTAACAGCTTTTGCAACAACACCGTCCTGGAAGAATGGTTCTGTTATGAAAGTAATGTCGTCGACAATCACGTCGCAAAGTTCTTCTTCGCTAAGTTGTTTGATTCCATTTGCAAGGTCGCCGGCACTTATGAATCCGGTGCGGAATGCAAGTTCGGCTCCCGGTGCGACGTCATGCACAATTTGTAACATTGCCCGCCCTTCATCAGTCCGTAGTCCGAATGGATATTCTTTTCTGACGGTAACCGGAGATGTGTATCCAAATAAGTTGGCGATTCCGGGCAAGTCACCATTGCCGACATCAGTCAAAGCAGGATTTCCAATGATAGTATTGTAGCTATCTGATAGCACACCAACTTTAACGCCTTCTCCACTTAGTCCAAATGAACTTCGTGCTCTGTCTGCCCGGATAGCGACATCACCATTGCTATAGGCGAGTCCTGTAGCGCCTGAGCCTATTACAGGTGGATAATAAGGTCTTCCAAAATTCAATAAGGTTGGAATACTGTCCAGTTTTCCGAGGTTACGGATTGGGAATTTACCGGTAATAATCAGCGAATTCAATCCATTGTCAACGGTATCTGTCAATCCATAGTCCGGCGTAATCAATAAAGAATACAATGAGTCGCGCATTCCTTCAATGGCAATAAACTCCATAAGCACACTATCGCTTCTGAATAAGAGTAAGTTTTCGTTTAGTGTGTCCGTGGTTATTGTGTCGACATTCTGGTAGACTGATGTAAGCTCTGATCCAATAAGATTAGCAACGTGACCACTATCGGGAGGAGTTACTGCAGGAATGATACAAGTTATAACAGTGACATTCGCAGTTGTAATGGCTAAACAACTATTGTTGTCAGTCACTGAATAGAAATACGATCCGGTCAGTAGTCCGGTAGTCGGCGCTCCACCAATTGAATAGGGTGGTGTTCCTCCGGCGGCAGTCAATGCCACACTTCCGGAACTGCCAATGCAGACATCTTGTGCAGTGGGGTCAGCTGTTAAGGTTAGCTGTGTTGGTTGTGTGATGGTAATATTGCAGGTTGCCGTACATCCATTTGCATCGGTAACTGTTATGGTATAGGTTCCTGCAGAAAGTCCTGTAAAAGTTCCTGTACCTGTATAAGGCGAAGTTCCACCGCTCGCAGAGACACTGTATGAACCTGTATTTCCACCGTAACAAAGCACATTGGAAACGAGAGAACAAGAAGCTGAGAGAACAGCAGGTTGTGTGATAGTAGCTCCGCAAGTAGTTTGACAACTGTTTGCATCAACAACAGTGTAATAATAAGTACCTGCGGATAATCCGGTTAAAGGGTTCCCGCTGACAGTGTATGGTGCTGTTCCACCACTTGGAGTAACAAGTGCAACTCCGTTTGATCCGCCATTGCAGCTAACGGCGGATACCTGAGAACCCAATGCATTTAGAAATGCAGGTTGAGTAATAGTCGAAGCGGTTGTTGTAATACAACCCAAGGCATCCTCTACAGTATAAACTATGGTTCCTGCGCTCAGACCTGTAAACACACCTGTTCCGGTATATGGAGCTGTTCCTCCGTATGCAGTAATGCTAACAGATCCATCGTTACCGTTGCGACAACTGACATTATTTAGAACGGTG
>Ga0138256_10001013_pt1 | contig 30099 bp, 23 predicted proteins | sample KNB2016incub_MG_FD_105486 | JGI IMG/M metagenome (GOLD analysis project Ga0138256, IMG submission 105486) | Active sludge microbial communities from wastewater in Klosterneuburg, Austria - KNB2014incub_MG | ecosystem: Engineered > WWTP > Activated sludge > Unclassified | place: Austria... | reverse complement strand
GGCGATGGCGGCGACCCGGGCAACAGGGCACAGAACATGGGACTGCGCTTCGGCAAGATCCTCCGCGTCACTCCGACGTCCGGTGGGTACTCCATTCCAACCGACAATCCGTTCGCGTCCCAGTCGGGCGTGCTGCCCGATATATGGGCCATTGGGCTCAGGAACCCGTGGCGCTTCGGCTTCGACCGACTTACGGGGGACCTGTGGATCGGGGACGTCGGGGAGATCACTTGGGAAGAGGTGAACAAGTGGCCCGCCGGGAACAACAGTGGCCCCAATTTCGGTTGGCGCTGCTATGAAGGGGGCGCGGCCCACAATACCAACGGCTGCCAGCCCCAGTCATTCTACGCGGCGCCCGTCGCCGTGGGCGCGCACGGCAGCGTCCAGCACCCCAACGGCGGCAACTGGTGCTCGGTCATCGGGGGCCGCGTCTATCGCGGGAACAGGTACCCGGCGCTGTACGGGAAGTACGTGTACACGGATTACTGTCATGGAAGGATCAATTGGATCCTCGCTTCCGACCCGCAGCAGCAGGGCATCTTCAGCGGCCCCACCGTCACCGGCATGTCGGCGATCGCCGAGGACCGCTGCGGGGAGCTCTGGGCCGTGAACGTCAACAATGGCGGGCTTTACCGGATCATGGATACAGGGATGTGCCCGCAGGACGTGAACAGGGACGGCATCGTCAAATATACCGGCCCGAACAACGATCGCGACCCCATCCTCGTGGCGGTGGGCGCCACCAGCCCCAACGCGCCGGTCCCGTGCGCCTGTTGCGCCCAGGATGTGACGGGCGACGGCGTCGTGAAATACACGGGGAGCGGTAACGATCGCGACCCGATCCTCGTTGTGGTGGGCGCCACCACGCCCAACAACTCCGTACCCTGCGGGGACGGCGAGTAACCGTCGGCCGCTACGGCCAGACCACGCCCGCGTACCAGCGCTCACCGGTCGCCTGGTCGACCAGGGTGATGAACAACGGCCCGGCCTGCGGGAGGACACCGGAGGAGGGCAGTTCCCAACGGCCGGAGGCGAATCGCCGCGCGGCGAGTTCTCCGTTCGTCCGGACGGCGTCACCAGCACGGACGGCAAGACGCTTGCCGCCCATCCCGGTGGTTACCAGCACAGGGTGCTCCATACCGGGAATAATGTATGGATGCGGATCGTCGGGCGCCTCCTCCTCCGTGGTCGGATCGGGCGCCGTCACACAGGGCGACCCGCCCGCATGCTCACGCCATGGGGCCATCGGTACCGCACTTTCCAAGCCGTCCTCCTCCGGGCTCCAAGGGCGCGGAGGAAGGATGCTGCCGAGGCCGCCATCCCCGAATTCCCACACGATGGCGCGCAAGGGCATCGGGTCGATCATCTGACCAGGGCCGAAACGGCCGCCAGCGCCGGACCACCGCATGGTGGCGGGCGTCCTGTCCAAAGGAGCCGCCGTCGTCAGGTCGGCGAGGCGGTCATCCGGAGCGGTCTGCTGGGCCATGGTGGGCAAGAGCACTGCCCATGTGGTGATGAAGGTGATCGTGCGCATGGATGGCCGGTTCTTCGGCGGTGCCTTCAAACGGTCCTGCCCCGGCAATTGTTCCAGCGGCCCCGCCAAGCCGCCCGCAATACCATTCTTGCCCACCGCGTTCATCCAGTACCGGGCTCCTACCTTGCCTCCCTCTTTTCCTTCTGACCATGCGACCTGCTCATCCGGGGACACGCACCGTGCGCCGTCACCAAAGCCTTTGGCCGTGCGCCAGCGTGCGTGCCCTCACCCTCTCCGCATCGGCCGCCCTGCTCATGCTGGCCGCCTGCAAGCGCGAACAGGCCCCCATCCGGCCCGACGCCGCGTTCACCCCGTACATACCCGCCTTCACGGCCGGGCATATCCCCGCGCGCGGCCCCATCCTCGTGCGCATCGCCGAGGGCCATGGGTGGAAGGACAGCTCGGCTACCGCCATTCAGGGTCTTTTCGAACTGGACCCCGGCGCCAAAGGGACCGTGGAATGGCACGACCCCACCACGCTCGCATTCCGTCCGGAAGGGCGCTTGGAGCAGAACACCCGCTACACCGTCCGCTTCCAACTCGGCGACCTGATCGATGTAGCCCCGGCGCTGAGAACCTTCGCCTTCCAGGTGACCACCTTCCCACAATCCATCAGCCTGAAGGTGGACGACATGCGGCCCGTATCACCCGGCCAGCCCGCCTGGCAACGGGTGCATGCGGGCATACATACCAGCGACTTCGCGGAGCCTGCCGATCTGGAGAAGAGCGTGACGGCCGAGCAGGACGGGCACGCGCTCACGCTGCATTGGGAGCACCGGCCCGATGGCACCTTCCACCGCGTCGTGGCCGACAGCGTGAAGCGGGGGGACAAGGCCGGTGAGGTCGTTTTCCGCTGGAACGGGACCGGCATCGGTGGCTCTGACCAGGGCGAAGAGCGCTTCGAAGTGCCTGCCACGGGCGACATGCGCATCATCGCCTATGAGACCTCCAGCGAGGACGAGCAGTACGCGGCCCTGCTCTTCAGCGACCCGCTCGATCCCACACAGGACGTGACCGGTCTGGCCGGCATCAACGGCGCGGAGAGCGTACGCATCGCCATCGATGGCAACAAGCTCCTGCTCTACCCCGCTGATCGGATCAGCGGCACACGCTCCGCTTTCGTGGCGGCAGGACTACGGAACACGGAGCAGCGTATGCTGGGCAAGGACATCACCGTGGACGGCCTTGAATTCGAGGAGGTGAAACCCAACGTGCGCATCAGCGGCAGCGGCGTCATCCTGCCCAGCACCGACGGGCTCTACCTCCCATTCGAGGCCGTGAACCTGAATGCCGTGGACGTGCGCGTTGTGCGCATCTATGCCGGCAACGTGCCGCAGTTCCTACAGGTGAACGCGCTGGACGGCGAACGCGAACTCGCCCGCACGGGCCGCCTGGTGGTGAAGCGGACCGTGCCGCTGGACAACGCGGACGCCAGCGCGCGCGGGCACTGGAATACCTACCACCTCGACCTGGGCCAGCTCATCAAGGCCGAGCCCGGCGCCATCTACCGTATCAGCATCGGATTCCGGCGGCAGCACTCCACCTACCCCTGCGATGGCACGGAAGAAGCGCCGGCGCTCGCCTCGGCGGAAGCGGACGACAACATGGACAACGGGGCCTGGGACGACCCGGACCGGGACTACTGGTACTACGACGATGGGGACTATTACGAGGAGGAGTACAATTACCGGGAACGAGACAACCCCTGTTCCGAGAGTTACTTCCGCAACAAGGGCACGGTGGCCTCGCGCAACATCCTGGCGTCGGACATCGGGCTTATCGCCAAGCGCGGCAATGACGGCTCGCTCCTGGTGGCCGCCAGCGACCTGCGCACCGCGGAGCCCATGAGCGGCGTGAGGATCGACGTGCTGGACCTCCAGCGCCAGAGCCTCGGGGCGCCGTTCACTGACGGCGAGGGACTGGTCTCGCTGCCCAGCGGCGGGCGCCGACCCTTCCTCATCGTCGCCAGCAAGGGCACCATGCGCGGCTACCTGAAACTCGACGACGGCGGCGCCCTCAACGTGAGCGCCTTCGACGTTGGGGGGCAGGCCGTGGACAAGGGGTTGAAGGGCTTCCTCTATGGCGAACGCGGCGTGTGGCGCCCCGGCGACACCCTCTACCTCGGCTTCGTCCTGCAGGACGCGGAGCATAAGCTCCCCAAGGACCACCCGGTCGTACTCGAACTCAGTGATCCGCTCGGCCGCCTGGACCAGCGCCATGTGCGCACGAACGGCCCCGGCGGCGTGTACGCCTTCCGGTGCGCCACCCCGCCCGATGCGCCCACGGGCGTGTGGAACGCGCGGGTGACCGTGGGCGGCACCACCTTCCACAAACCGCTCCGCATCGAAACGGTGAAGCCCAACCGCCTACGCATCGCGCTGGACCTCGGCGAGGGCGCGGACAAGGCGGAGGGCGCGCGCATCACAAGGCAGGACAAAGAGAGCCGCGTGAAACTGCGGAGCAGCTGGCTGCACGGTGCACCCGCGCGCGGCCTGCACGCGCGCACCACCGTCACGCTCTCGCCCGGCGACGCGGCCTTCAAGGGCTACGAGCGGTTCATCTTCAACGACCTGCGCACGGACGTGCGGGAGGACGAGATCACCCTGTTCGATGGCCTGCTCGACGCCAATGGCGATGCGGAGTTCGCCTTCGCCACCGACCTGAACCACAACGCCCCGGCCGCGGTGAACACCAGCATCGTCACGCGCGTCTTCGAGGCCGGCGGCGATGCCAGCATGGACCGCTTCAGCGCGGTATACTATCCCTACGCCGCCTACGCGGGCGTAATGGCGCCAGAGGCCACCGGACAGTGGGGATCTTATGTCACCGACACCAGCTATACCCTCACCGCCGTTGCGCTCGACCCCCAGGGCAGGCCGCTCGCCGGGCGCAAGCTGCGGGCCACCGTGGTGAAGGTGCGCTTCAACTGGTGGTGGCACGGCGACATGGATGGCCAGGGCGGCTACATGAACGCGCCCAGCAGCCTGATCCTCGGCGAAACGGATCTCGTTACGGACGCCAAGGGCCGCGCCAGCATCCCCTTCCGCGTGGACCGGCCGCAATGGGGCCGCTACGTGGTGCGCGTGCACGATCCGGAAAGCGGCCACACGAGCGCTGCGCAGTTGTACGTGGACTGGCCCGGCTATGAGGGCCGCAGCCGCCGCGAGGACGACAAGGAGGCCGCCATGCTCGCCTTCAACAGCGACAAGGAGAAATACGCGGTGGGCGACGACTGCGTGCTCACGATCCCTTCCGGCGGCAGCGGGCGTGCCCTGGTGAGCATCGAAACGGGCAGCCGCATCCTGGACGCGAAATGGGTGGTATTGAAGGACAAGGAGACGAAATTCACGTTCCCGATCACGGACGTGATGACGCCGAACGTGTACGCCCACGTGATGGTGGTGCAGCCGCACGACCGCACGCGCGGCAACGACCGGCCCATGCGTCTCTACGGCGCGATCCCCATCCCCGTAGAGGACCCCGCCACGCGCGTGACCCCGGTGATCACGATGGCCAACGAGGTACGGACCGACGAGCCGTTCAGCGTAGAGGTAGGCGAGGCCGGTGGCGAGGCCATGACGTACACGCTCGCCATCGTGGACGAGGGGCTGCTGGACCTCACGCGTTTCCGCACGCCCGATCCATGGGGCCATTTCTATGCCCGCGAGGCGCTCGGCGTGCGCACATGGGATCTTTATGACCAGGTGATCGGCGCGTTCGGCCAGCGGATCGCGCGCGTGCTCGCCCTCGGCGGCAGCGATGAGGCCGCTCCGGACGCCGCCGCGAAGGCCAACCGCTTCAAGCCCGTGGTGCGCTACGTGGGCCCCTTCACCCTGGGCAAGGGCAAGAAGGGACGGCACAGCTTCACCATCGGCAACTACGTGGGCAGCGTGCGCGTGATGGTGGTGGCCACCGGTGGCGAACGGGCGTACGGCAGTGCGGAGAGAACTGTTCCGGTACGGAAACCGCTGATGCTGCTGGCCACCCTGCCGCGTGTGGCCGGGCCGGGCGAGACGATCGACCTGCCCGTCACCGTCTTCGCCATGGACCCCAAGGTGAAGAACGTCTCGCTGAAGCTGGTGACGAACGGCCTCTTCACCGCTGAGAACGGCACCACCCAGGGCCTCACCTTCAACAGCACGGGTGATCAGGTGGCCGTATTCCGCGTGCGCACCGCCGAGCGCACGGGAAAGGCCACGGTGAAGGTGACGGCCGAAGGCGCCGGGGAGCGGGCTGAACACAGCATCGAACTCGACGTGCGGCAGCCCAACCAGCCGCAGACCGACCAGCGCGAGGCCATGGTGGACGCGGGCAGAAGCTGGGAGGACACGCCCGTGCCAAGCGGCATCCCGGGCACCAATTCGGCCTGGCTCGAGGTGAGCACCATACCGGCGGTGGACCTCGGCAGCAGGCTCCAGTACCTGATAAGCTACCCGCATGGCTGCATCGAGCAGACCACGAGCGCCGCCTTCCCGCAATTATTCCTTGCCAACGTGATCGAAACGAGCAGCACGGCCGCCGCCGAGATGCGTGGCAATGTGGAGGCCGGGCTGCGCCGCCTGAAGAGCTTCCAGCGGCCGGGTGGCGGCTTCAGCTACTGGCCGGGCGAGGACGATGTGAGCGACTGGGGCACCATCTGGGCCGGGCACTTCCTCACCGAGGCCCACCGCGCGGGCTTCACCCTGCCGCCCGGCATGAAGGACAAGTGGCTCGGGTACATGCGCTCCGCCGCACGTGACTGGACCAATACCATCGATGAAGGATGGACGTACGAGGGGCGCCAGTACACCCAGGCCTACCGCCTCTACGTACTCGCGTTGGCCAACGCCGCCGACGCCGGCGCGATGAACCGCCTGCGCACGGAGCCCGGTCTCTGCGTTCAGGCCAAGTGGATGCTCGCCGCCGCCTATGCCATAGGCAACCGCAAGGACGTGGCGAAGGAGATCGCGCGGGGGCTCGCCACCAGCACAGCGCCATACGCCGAGATGGGCCATACCTACGGCAGCGGGCTCCGTGACGACGCCGTTATCGCCGAAGCCTTGCTCCGCATGGACGAGCGCGTCAGCGCAGCTACGGTGCTCAAGCGCATCGCCGAGGAACTGGGCCGCGACGACTGGTACAGCACGCAAAGCACAGCATGGGGACTGCTCGCGATCAGCCGCATGGTGTCCAGCGACCAGATGGGCCAAGGCATGAACTTCACCCTTACCGTCGGCGGCCGGAGCGAGAACCGAACGAGCCGGAAGAGCGTCGCCCGCATCGACCTGCCCGTGCCCGACGGGAAGCAGAAGGTATCCGTGAGCAACACCGGCAAGAACCTGCTTTACGTACGCACCGTGCGGACCGGCACGCCCATGCCCGGTGCGGAAAGCCCCGCCAACAACGGGCTCGCACTGGGCGTTCGTTACCAGACCATGGGCGGCGAACGCCTCGACCCGGCGAGCATCGAACAGGGCACGGACTTCCAGGCGGTGGTCACGATCCAGCACCCGGGCATCCGGGGCCAGTACCAGGAACTGGCGCTCACCCAAGTGTTCCCCAGCGGCTGGGAGATCCGCAACAGCCGGCTGGAGGGCACGGAGCGGGCGCAAGCGAACAGCCGGTATGAATACCAGGACATCCGGGACGACCGGGTGATGACCTATTTCGACCTGGATGCGCGCCAGCAGGCCACCTTCCGGGTTTTCCTCAACGCCTCGTACACCGGGCGCTTCTACCTGCCTCCGGCCACCTGCGAGGCCATGTACGACCACACGGTGAACGCGCGTTCCAAGGGCCAGTGGGTGAACGTCGTGAAGCCCGGGGAAGGCGATACCGCGAAGAAGTGATCACCCTCCTTTTACCAGGCTTCGGCGGGCCGGGCAGGACGGAAGGGTGCGCGTTCACCGCACCACCACGCGTGCCACCTGCGGCATCGGGCCTTCCACGTGAACGGTGTACGCGCCGGGCGCCAGCAGGCCGAGGTCCAGTATGAGCGAGCCCATGCGTTCCACACGCTGAACGAGTACCCGGCGTCCCTGCGCATCGCGCACGATCACACGTTCACCGCCGGGCAGCACACCATCCAGCGTGAGCACGTCGTCCACGGGAACGGGCCAGGCGCGCAGCGCGGTTTCCCGCCCCGGTGCAACGATGCCCGTGATGGTGGGCGCCTCGTCGCAGATGGTGAAGGTGCCCGCATCAGCACCGCCTTCGTTCCAAACGCGCAGGAAATACGGCGTGTCCTGGTCAAGGCCGGTCAACTGGACCGGACCAGCACCGGGATCGTAGCAATCGATGAAGCCCGCTTCGCTACAGGCCGTGTAGAGCGCCATTTGCACGGGGGCCGCCGTGACGGTGGCTATCGTTACCGTGTGATCCGCCGACGGGCCGGTGTTGAGGACGTACCACACGTCGTGCGCCGCCGAGTACGGGTCGCAGCCGGGGTTGGGCAGCGCGCCTTCGTACGCGCACACGATGGTGCCGTTTAGCGGAACGCAGCCCGATACGATCTGCGGCACCAGCGCGGCGGCGGTACCGCAGTCATCGTTGGCAACGGCCGGTACACAGGGCGCGGAGCAGGTCATGGTGATGGTGAACCCGCCCGTAGCACCATCGTAGCCGTGGACGTAGGCCAGGTACACCGTGCCCGCCACGGTGGGGATGGTCACGGCACTCGTGTTGCCGCCACACCCTGCGGCGTCATCATTGCCCGCCACGCAGACCGGGGCCGCGCACGTACCGGAAAAGACGCTGATACGGGTATCATATTCGGCGTCGTTGCAGGTGCTCAGCGTCACGTCGTTGCCATCGCCGGTGAAGGTGTACCAGAGGCCCGGCGCTGTGACGTAGCCGGAACCGCAATGGGGAAGCGTGGCCAGTATGCCCATTCCGGTATCACCATCGTCCGTGGCGCCGCAGGTAAGCTCCAGCGCCGTGCCGCAGAGGGCGTTGTCCTCAGGGGCCGTATCGAGGGTGGTGAATGCGAGGGGTCCGCGCCGGAGCCCCTGGCCACCGGTGCAGTTCTCGATGAGGTACACGTCATAGTCCGACGACAGGGAGAGCCCCGCAAGGGTCACCGGCGGGCCATCAACCCCTGTGGTACCATTGATCACGGTGCCTGTGCCCGGGGTGAAGCCCGCGGGCCCGTACTCCACGCTGAAGGTGCCGCCGGGGTTGGCCGTGGTCCAGTTCATGAGCGCGAAATCATCGGCCGGCGATACGGAGAGGTTCCCGGGCAGCGGGCAGGCCGGGCAGGCCATGTCGAGGGTAAAGGCGCCGACAGCACCGTTGTAGCCCTGGACAAGCACGTGATACATCGTTCCAGCGTTCGCGTCGAACACCACCTCGCTGCCGTATGCGCAGCCGAAGGGTCCATCGTCGTTGCCCACCACGCAATCCAGTTCGTCGCACGGCCCCGTATACACATTGATCTTGGTATCGTAGTCGTGGTCCGCGCAGGTGCTCAGGACCACCGTGCCGCCCGCGCCGCTGATACCGTACCAGAGCCCGGGGGCGGTGACCGGGGTGCCGCACTCGGGCGTGCCATCCTCCATCGCGAGGGCCGTGTTCCCGTAGGTGGACGAGCCACAGGTGATCGGCTGGTCGTTGCCGCAATCATCGTTCGGCCAGGTGGCACCGCCCGCTACGGCGCTCCATGGACCGGTGACCGGCGAGGTGTTCCCGCCACCGCAATCCGCAGAGATATAGAAGTCGTACGCCTGGCCCTCCGTCAATCCGGTGACGGTCACCGGCGGCTGCGCATCGCCCTGTGTGCCGGTGACGGTAGTGCCCGATCCAGGAGTGAATCCCGGAGGCCCGTACTCGATGACGAACTGTGCGCCCGGGGCCAGCACGCTCCAATCCAGGGAAACACCACCGATGACGGTGCCGACGACCGGCACGATGACCGGGCAGGCGTGCAGTTGGAGATCCCACTCGAAGCCCGCCGCGGAATGCGCGTCATCCCACTCGAAATAGTACGTGGTGCCCGCGTCCACGAGCAGGTTGGCCACGAGACTTCCCCCGCCGGCACCTTCGGGACAACCATCATCATCGCTGGCCACGAGCACGAGGTTCCCGCAGTCGCCGGCATGAACGCGCAATCGCGTATCGGTGCCCGAGCCGCAGCTCTGCACGGTGACATAGGCCTGGAACGCCGCTGTCCATTGGTACCAATCCGCGTTGATTGCGTCGCCCGCACTGGCACCCCCACCGGCCGATGGTCCATCGGCGGCGTACGTTCCCGGTGTCACGGCAGTGGCCGTGGAGCACGCATCGCCCTGGGCGGAAACGACGGTGGGCAGGAACGCGAGCAGGAGGAAAGGGGTGTACGTGTGCTTCATGGATCGGGGATGGGGTGCCGAAGATACCCCTGAGGATGTTGCGGGGATCGCGGCCCGGTATGCGGCAACCGGAAGCCTACTGGTCCCCGTCCGTATTGCGCGTATCCCCCCTCCGGCGCCGCGCCTTGTCCGGGTCGTTGTGGAAATAGTACCGCACGTCGGCGGTGAGGTAGCTGCCCGCCACGCCGGCGACCACGGTGGTACCGAAGGCCGAGGCATCGTACCAGGTGAACTCCGCCTGTGCGATATCGCCGAAGGGCCTGTGGTAGGTGGCGCCGAGGTAGAACCAGCCGCTCTTCGGGGTGCGGTACTCGAACCCGATGTTGGCCACCACACCGAAGCTGGCCCAACTGCGCCGGGCCAGGTACACGCGCGAGAAGTCCTGCGTGCGCACGGCGTCGCTGGGGTACAGGTCGGCGCTGAGGCCGAGCGCGTTGTTCATCCAGGTGTTCCGGCCGAGGCGGATGTACACCATCGCGAGTACAGGGACCTCATAGCCCACGAGCTTGATCCGGTCCGTGATGGCGTAGCTGTTGGTGTCGTTGGCGAAGGCCACATCGAAACGGCGGGTGATCTGGCTGATCCCCGTTTCCAGGGAAATGGCCTTCGTGAGCCCCACGCGCACGGCCATGCCGAAGCCGAAGCCGCCGGTGATCTCCGCAGAGCCTTGCAGCGGGGGCACATCCACCCTGGAAACCGGATCGAAATAAGTGAACGGGATCACCGGCTTGGCCTGGATGCCCACGGTGGCCACGCCCGCTTGGGCACACGCTCCGGCCATGCCGGCAAGAAAGGCGATCAGCGCTCCGCCGAGTCCCAGGCACGGTGTACGGAGGCGTCGGCGCACAGCACCATCAGGCGCTGGCCCACCCGCAGGCGCGCGCGGTGCGAGAGTCCGTTCAATGAGCATAGGGCGTCAATGGGAACGCAGTACTGGTCGGCGATGGCGCTAAGATGCTCCCCTTTCGCCACAGTATGGAAACGGGCGCCCTTGGGGTAGGCCGAGAACGAGGAACGGCCACGCACGAGCACGAGCGTGTCGCCGAGCAGTTCGCCCGTGGTGAGATCGATCATGCGGGAGGGGTCGAAGGGCATGCCCTTGAAGCGCGTTTCGAAGTGCAGGTGGCTGCCGCTGCTGTGGCCGCTGCTGCCCCCCAGGCCGACGAGTTGCCCCGCGTCAACCTCGTCGCCGGTGGCCACTTTGATACGGTGCAGGTGCGCATAGAAGGTTTCCAGCCCGTTGTAATGGCGCACCACCACGAGGCGTCCGAAACCGCCGAAGGTGCCTGCGAAGCGCACCACACCGGGGAAAGCCGTGCGCACCGTGTCCCACACCTCCAGGTCCAGGTCCACGCCGTTGTGGTTGCGCCCATCGCGGAAGCCGAAGCGGCTGGTAACGATGGGCGGCACGGGCATGCTGAAGCCGCATTCCAGGGCCGCGTCGCGCAGGCGCAGTTGCAGGATGGTATCGGCTGCGGACAGTTCGACACCATAAGCGTTCGGGTTCACCGTGTTCCAATCGCCGTACACTTCGTACCCCGGCTCCGTGGTGCGCCCGCTCCAAGCCAGCGTGCCACTCTCCTCCACTTCCTGCCGGGTAGGCATCTGATCGGCGTACAGGTTGATCTCGTTCACCAGCGCATAGGGCACCGTATCCAATTCAAAGAGCGAGTCGATCAGCGCCACCATCTGATCCTGGTCCATGCGGCGGATGCGCTGGAACAGTCGCAGATCGCGGATGAGGTCCTGGGGAGCTGGATCGAGCGTGCAGAGCGAATCGAGCATGGTGCTCAACTCGGCGTCCGTGAGGCTCTCCTCCTGCTCGATCAGCTTGTGGTCACCGTAGACCACCACGGCCTCCACGATCTCGGGGGCTTGCGCCCGTGCAACACCGCCCCAAAGGCACAACGCGAGGCCGCACCACGCCAAGCGGGGCCGTACGTTCAAGTATGCCTGAGGTTGCCTGATCACGCGCTTTTCTACGGAAATGAAGGCGCGCAAGATATCCGGAGGCTCATTACGAACAAGTGTTTGTTCAGAAGGCATCGACGGATCGCCGGACCGATTGAGCAGGTCCAAAAATGCTTGGTTGCGCAACCAAGCATATCGAATCAAGGAAAAACCACTTAAGCAATTGGAAAACAAACAATTATCTCGAAAACACACCCAAGCTCGGCACACGGCACAAGCGCCAATTGCTTGGTTGCGCAACCAAGCAACTGCTTAGGAACAGCTATTCAGCCCCTGTCCCGACCTTCATCGCCCACCCACCGCCACACCAACCTCCTCCCACCGGCTCGTGGCGTCGACGTTCTTGTCGGAAGCGTCCCCCGAAAAACTCACCCGCTGTGCTTTCGCTTGCGACCGCAGCGCCAATTCCACGGCCGCGCCGCCATACCGGCTGAAGGACACATCCGTCAACGTGATCAGCGCGCCATGTGCCACCAGCGCACCCCTCGCTCCATCGCCCACGAAGGAGCAGGCCGTGGCATCAAGATCCCCGAACGTGATGTCCAGTTGGGCCGACCGCCCACCGGCCAGGTAGGTTTCGTGCAAGGCCAGTTTCCCGTGCCGCACGGCAATGGCCGCCCCAACGTTCGACCCGCTGATGGCTCCGCCGGTCACGGTCACGTCGCAACCCTGGAACACGAGCATGGCGCCCGGGGCGCCATCGGCACCGAGGGGAGCACCGCCCCCGCTCATGCGCAAGCCGGCCATCACACACCGCGTGGCACCCGTACCGGTCACGTGAATGCCCGCCCAGGGCGCGTTCTCGTCCACGGGCCGGATGAACACCGGGTTGAGCTTCGTACCACGCGCGTGCAGGGCGCCATGCACCACGATGCCGCTGCCCGGCGCCATGTTCAGGCGGGCGCCCTTCTCCAGCACCAGTCCGTAGCCGGCCGGTACCGTGATCACGTGATCGATCAGGTGCTTGTCGCGCGGCAGGCGGACGGTGTCGCCCACGAGATACCGGCGCAGCAGCGGGTCCAGTTCCTGCACAGGCGCGCGGGCCTGCACGCCGTCACTGGCGAGGCGACTGGCGGCCTCCCCGTGCTCCGGATGGAAGAGCCGCCGCAGGAACTCCATGCGGCCATGGCCCAGCGTGGCGCGGACGTAGCCGATCCGCATCTCGCTCGTGAAGGCCGAAGCGTTGCGGGCGTCCAGTTCGGCCAGGCGGCGCTCCAGGGCGGCGCTGTCGATGCGCAGGGAATCGGCCAGGGCGCGCATGCGCTGGTGGGCATCGGCGGTGCCGAGGTACCAGGCCAACGCGTGGGCGCCGGGGTCGTTCACAGTGTCCTTCGCGTGCCCGCCCAGCAGCGGCCGGTACAGGCCCGAGCGGGGCTCGAAGGAGGCCGTTCCGGGCACGCCCCCTTCCCCCGTCGCGGCCATAACGGCACCGATCACGGCGGCCGAGCGGGCATCGATGCGGGAAATATCCCCCGATGCGGTGAGTGCCTTCATCGCGAGTTCCGCCTCGCGCAGCACCAGCGTGTCCACGTGGGCTCCACCGCCCAGGGCCACCTCGCCGTCCGCGCCATGCACGTCCACGAAGGGCTGGTCGGTCTCCTCCAGCGCCAGGAAGAGCCCCTGGTCGCTGCCGCAGAGGGACAGTCGCACCAGGGCCGCCTTTCCGCAAGCGACGCCCAGCCCGCGCGCCACCTCGGCGGCGTACAGCCGGCTGACCGACGTTCTGTCCGCCGGTACCAGCCGCACGGTATGCTGGCCGTTCCAAAGCGCGGCTTCGGCGAAGGACAGGATGCGATCGGCGCCCGCCATGGTGAGGGCGACATGACCCGTTGTGCCTTCCAGGGTGAAGTTGCGCGCGTCGTCGCAGGGGCCATCGGCCATGAGTTCCAGCCGGTCCACCTCCATCGCGGGCATGGTATCGGGCCGCTGATCGAACCAGCGCTGGTAGGCATGCACCTCCTCACCGGTGATGCCCAGCGGCCAGCGCGCGGTCATCTGGTCATAAGATACCAGTGAAAAGACACTGAAAAGCCCGAGCGCCGGAAGACCCAGCCCCGCGAGCAGGGCCACCGGCATATTGCCCTTGCGGTGCTTGGCGCTCATTTCGCTGCGGGGCGGCTGATGAACAGCGTAATGAAGGCCGCCGCGAAGAGGACGAGCGCGCTCAGGTTGAGTCCGAAGCCCAACAGCAAGGCGAGCATGAGCGCCACGAGCACCGGCAGGCGGGTACCGCTCTTCACGGTGATGAACCCGGCGATGGCCAGCCCTGCGGCGATGATCACGGCACCCCAGCGGTCATGCCCGAAATGCCGCGCCAGCATGAGCATGGCGAAGGAGGACAGGAACAGGGGCACGCTCACCAGCGGCCCGCGCTCTTTGGGCTTCAGCCGCCGGTTGGCCAGCCACGACAAAAGCGCCGTTGCGAAGAGCAGCAGCGTGAAATGCAGAACCAGTTCCTTCAGATCCGAGGAAATGGAGGACCACAGTTGTCCGATACGTTCGCCCATCGGCGCCAAGGTGGTCCGTTGGTGTTCGCCCGCCGGGGGCCATCCGGCGAGTTAGCGAACAGGCCGCCGTGCATAGCGTGCGGTTCAGCGCACGAAGCGCATGAGCCAGGTGCTCTTCAAGGGCGCATGAAAGCGCTCGCGCAGATCGCCCACCGTTGCCACCAGGTCGTCGAACACGCGGGTATCCGGCGTGAGGGCACCAGCCGCCAGCAGGCCCTCCACCTCTTGCACGCGGCAACTCCGGATATCATCGGCACCTACGTACAGCACCACCATGCGGTCGGTCAACGAAAAGCCCAGTTCGCGCTCCAGGTCCTGGATGAAGCGCACGCTCTTGTCGATTCCGCACCCGCTGGCGGCGGCCTGTTGCTCGTCCACCGCCACAACGACAAAGTGCCCGTGCAGCACATCCACGCAAGCGTCCAGCGCGTTGCCATGCGCTGCCCAGCTTCCGGTGAAAAGGTGCCCGCGCCCGCGGATCGTCTCCACCTCCTGCGGCGTGAAGGCTCTGGTACTCTTGTACACCCACACACGGGCGTGGGCGGGCATGGTGCCAATGGTGCGGTATCGGGTGCTCTGTTCCATTTTGCAAAGGTTGGCACAGAACGGTTGGTCCCGTGATGGGCGAAGAAGAAGGACGGATAGCTTGGCCCCCCTGAACCCCTGCGCATGAAGCCGGACCACCGCCTCGCCTCTCTCCTGCTCACCGTGTCCTTGAACGCCGCTGCCCAAACGGACCCGCTGTGGTTGCGCAACGCGGCCATAAGCCCGGACGGGCTGACCATCGCCTTCTGCTACCAAGGCGACATCTGGCGCGTTCCGGCAGCCGGGGGCGAAGCGGTCGCCCTGACAACGAACGACGCCTACGACCATACGCCGGTGTGGAGCCACGATGGGGCGCGGATCGCGTTCAGCAGCACTCGTCATGGCAGCAACGATGTGTTCGTGATGCCCAGCACGGGCGGGGTGCCAACGCGCCTGACCTTTCACGGGAACCTCGAGACCGCGTCGGATTTCACACCGGATAACAGCGCGGTGATCTTCTACGGCAGGCGCCAGGACGACGTGAAGAACCAGCAATTCCCCGTGGGCGGTCTGGGCGAACTCTACACGGTACCCTCGAATGGCGGCCGACCGCTGCAAGTGAGCACCATCGCGATGGAGCGCGCCATGTACAACCCCGCAGGCACGCTCATCGCCTACCACGACCGCAAGGGCTACGAGGATAGCTGGCGCAAGCACCATACGTCGTCCGTCACGCGCGACATCTGGACCTTCAACCCCGCGACGAAGGAATACAGGCAACTCACGACGTTCCCCGGGGAGGACCGCAACCCGGTCTGGTCCAAGGATGGGAACACGCTGTACTACCTCACGGAGGAGAAGGGCAGCTTCAATGTGCACAAGATGCCGGCCGCAGGTGGGGCGAGCGCGCAGGTGAGCCATTTCACCGACCACCCGGTGCGCTACCTCAGCATCAGCGATGGCGGCGTGCTCTGCTTCAGCTATCGCGGCGAATTGTACACCATGACCGATGGCGGCGAACCGAAGAAGGTCACCATCCGCATCAACACCGATGGCCGCTACCTGCCCGAGCGTACCATCAACGTGAACAACGCGGACGAGTACAACGTGAGCCCGAACGGCAAGGAGATCGTATTCGTACACCGCGGCGAGGTGTTCGTGACCTCGGTGGCGGAGGGGACCACGCGGCGCATCACCAATACCCCCGAACAGGAGCGCAGCGCCAGCTTCAGCCCCGATGGTCGCAGCATCCTATACGCCACCGAGCGGAACGGCAGTTGGGACCTCTGCACCACCAGCCTGACGCGGAAGGAGGAGAAATACTTCTTCAATGCGACGGTGCTAAAGGAGGAGACGCTGCTCAGCACACCCGCCGAAGAGTTCCAGGCAAGCTATTCACCCGACGGCAAGGAAGTGGCCTACCTGGAAGAGCGTACCACCCTGAAGGTGCTGAACATCGCCACGAAACAGACGCGCACCATCGTTCCGGGCAACAAGAACTACAGCTACTCCGACGGCGACCAGTGGTACGAGTGGAGCCCGGACAGCAAGTGGTTCGTAGTGAACTTCCTGCATGATGAGCAGTGGATCGGCCAGGTGGGCTTAGTGAGCGCCGAGGGCGGCAAGGAGATCGTGGACCTGACGAAGAGCGGCTACGGAGGCTACGCCCCGCGCTGGGCCATGGACGGAAAAGCGATCGTGTACATGAGCGATCGCGACGGCCAGAAGAACCACGCGAGCTGGGGCGGCGAGAGCGACGCTTATGCGCTCTTCCTCACGCAGGAGGCCTTCGACAAGTTCAAGATGACGAAAGAAGAAGCCGCGCTGGCCAAGGAGGACGAGGAGAAGAAGGACGAGGAGAACGATGAAAGTGGAAAGAAGAAGGACGAAAAGAAAAAAGAAGACAAAAAGAAGGAAGAGGAGAAGGACAAGAAGGTGGAGCCCGTCAAGATCGAGCTTGCGGGGATCGAGGACCGGCGTGTCCGCCTGACGCCCAACAGCAGTGCGCTGAGCAGTGCCGTACTGAGCAAGGATGGTGAGAAGCTGTACTACCTGGCCGCCTTCGAGAAGGGCACCGACCTCTGGCAGTACGAGATCCGCACCCGCGAAGCCAAGATCCTGAACAAGATGGGTGATGGCTGGGCCGGTGGGCTCGATTGGGACAAGGACAAGAAGATGCTGTTCTACATCAGCAACGGTTCGGTGAGCAAGTATGATACCGATAAGAGTGAGAACAAGGGCATCGGCATCAGCGGCGAGATGCTGCTGAACGAGGCCGCCGAGCGCGCCTACCTCTTCGAGCACATCTGGCGGCAGGTGAAGAAGAAATTCTACCGCACGGATATGCAGGGCGTGGACTGGGACAAGTACAAGACCGAGTACCAGCGCTACCTTCCCTACATCAACAACAACTCCGACATGGCGGAGCTGTGCAGCGAGATGCTCGGCGAGCTGAACGCTTCGCACACGGGGGCCGGTTTCTGGCAGGACGTGCCCAACGGCGACGAGACGGCCTCACTCGGCTGCTACTTCGCCAACGACGCCGGCCCCGGTCTGCGCATCACGGAGATCATGCCCAAGAGCCCGCTGATCAAGCAGGGAACGAAAGTGAAGGTCGGCCACGTGATCGAGAAGATCGACGGTGCGGAGATCACCGCCGATATGGACCCGGTGAAGCTCTTCAACCGCAAAGGTGGCAAGCCGATGCTGCTGAGCATGTTCGACCCCAAGACGAACACGCGGTGGGACGAGACCGTGAAACCGCTCGGCCAAGGTGGCGACATGGAACTGCAGTACCAGCGCTGGGTGGAGCGCTGCCGCCACATCGTGGACAGCCTGAGCGGAGGCAAACTCGGCTACGTGCACGTGCAAGGCATGGACGACCACAGCTACCGGACGGTGTACGAAGAAGCGCTCGGCCGGTACCACAACAAAGAGGGGCTGGTCGTGGACACGCGCTTCAATGGAGGCGGCTGGCTGCACGACGATCTCGCGACCTTCCTCGGCGGGAAGACCTACATGACCTTCATGCCGCGCGGGCAGAAACTCGGCACCGAGCCGCACTTCAAGTACCAGAAGAAGAGCTGCGTGGTGATGAGCGAGAGCAACTACAGCGACGCGCACATGTTCCCCGTTACCTACCGTGCGCTCGGCATCGGCAAGCTGGTAGGCATGCCCGTACCCGGCACCGGCACGGCGGTGTGGTGGGAAGGCCTGCAGAACGGCATGTGGTTCGGTATCCCGATGGTGGGCATGGTGGACAACAACGGCAACTACCTGGAGAACCAGCAGCTGGAACCGGACGTGAAACAGGCGCTGGACCCGGGGGTCGTTTCTCAAGGGCGAGACCAGCAGCTGGAAGCGGCGGTGAAACTTCTGTTGGCCCCGTAACGGGAACCGCAGGACCGGGATCAACGATAACCCGGGGCGCTCGCATGGGTCCTCGCGCTCCTCAGCGCGCACGATCCTCCCCCACCAACCGCTCCACGATCGCCCGCACCGGCTCCACCGCACGCGTGTGCGCGATGCTCGGCCCGGCCACCCATACCGTTTTGTAGGTGGCTTTCTGCGCAGCCGCCTCGGTAGCCTTCATGCCCGACCAGAAGCGCAGCATCTTCACCCACTTCTTGAGGCGCCGGTTCCTGTTCAGCAGGCGTTCCAGCCAGGGTGACCGCCCGCCGATCTTCCGCACGTACGGCGTATTGATCACCGTGCAGGGTGTGCCGCTGATCCGCTCCGTCAGCACGATGTCGGCGGCGCCGTAGTCCACGCAGGCCTGTTTGTACGCATCGGTGATCGGCGCTTCCAGCGAGGCGATGAACGGGCTGCCCACCGATACGCCCTCGGCCCCATAGCCCAGCATGCGGTCCATCTCGGCCTTGGTGCCCACGCCGCCGGCCGATATCACCGGAATACTGCAATGCTTCTTCAACAAGGCGATCAATTCCTGTGGCGCGAGGTTCCCGCGATGCCCGCCCGCTTCGTTGTTCACCGCGATCAGCGCATCCGCGCCCAACGCCTCCACCTTCCGTGCGAAACGCAGGTCGGTGACATCGCAGAACACCTTGATCCCGGCCGCATGCGCCGCCTTGATCGTGGCCTCGGGGCTGCCCAACGAGGTGATCAGCAGATCGCAGCCCTCTTCGCACAGGGCTTCCAGTTGCTTCGCCGCCTTGGGGTTGCTCTTGTTGACGATGAGGTTGAACCCGAAGGCCCCCTTCCCGATCGCCGACTTCGCGGCCTTCAACTCGCGGGCCGCTGCGCGCAGTTCATCGATGGTGCGGTAATTCAACGCCGGTATGCAACCCGCGATACCACAGCGCATGCCCTCCTTCACCATGGCGGTGTTGCTCACGAGGAACATCGGTGCCATGATCAGCGGGTGCTCCAAGCGGAGCATGTCGGTAAGGCGGGTACGCATGAAGGCTGGCAGGAACGATGTCCCAGGGGCCGCCAAGGTCGGGAGGATCGGGGAAAACCCCTGAATAGCGCGCGAGCGTCCAGGCTCGCCTCCGCCAAGCCCTGCCCACGTACTTCCCCCGCCGCCCGGCGCGTTGCTATCACGGAGCCGCCATCGCTCCGCCCCATGTACCGCCAATTGTTCGCCGCGATGCCCGCGTTCCTCGCCTGCCCGGTCCTTGCCATTACGGTGCCACAGGATATCGCCCTGCACGACCTGCGTGATCCGCTGCTCCGCGCTGAGATCGCCGAGTTGGGCGGCTACCAGGAATTGATGAGCACGTTCACGGCGTCCACGCTGCGAGAAGCGCCGCTGAGCATCGCATCACCCACCATGCTGGAATTCCGTGAGGAGGACCTGCGCGTGCGCATCGAGGCGCTGCCCTTCGGCCATGCCCTCTGGGTGGAGCGTGTGCGGGGCCGATGGATGCTGGAGGGTATGGAGGCGCTGGGCTGGAGTCCTGGCGAGGCGCACACCCGCCTGAGCCGCGTCGAGGCGGTGATCGATGGCGCGGTGATCGATATTCCCGCGAACGCCTGGACGGACGTGTTCGATGCCCCGCTGCGCCGCGACGGGCTGCCGTTCGCTTGTGTGATGCGCTCGCTGGACGGCTGGCGGACGTACATCCACCTGCAGGCGGGCGAGGGCCCAGGAGCGCGCATGGCCACGTGGGTGGTCGATGACGGCCAGTATCTTTTCAGGGTGATCGACCGATCGCCATGAAGGAGGCCCCTTCCGCCACATGGCGAAGAAGGACGAAGCGTGACCTCCTGACATCCATCAGTGCGCCGCACGCATGACCGGCCGAGCTTCGCACCATGAACACCGCGTACCAGGACCTCTACACCGGCCTCGGCTACCTCTTCTACAGCGTGGCCGCCAGTGACGGTCGTATCGCCCCGGCCGAGACCGTGAAGCTGAAGGACCTCATCAAGCAGCACTGGTTGCCGTACGAGAACAGCCGCGATGAGTTCGGCACGGATGCCGCGTACTACATCGACATCATCTTCGACTACGCGGTGGACGAGGGGCTCAGCGCCGCGGCCGCGTACGACCGCTTTCTGGAAGCGCATGCCGGGCACAAGGCCCTGTTCGATGACGGGCTCAAGCGCTTGGTGGAGCGCACCGCGTCGGAGATCGCGGGGGCCATGGCTGGGGTGAACAAAAGTGAGCATGCCGCCTTGGGCAGGCTGCACCGCTTCCTGAAGGGCTGAGCGCTCGGCCGCACCATCCATCGCGAGCACGCGCTGCGCCCCATCGAGGCGTGCGGTCCAGGCATGCGTGACCTCCTCCAGGACTTCCCGGTCCGGTGCCAGCGCGGGTCCACCCATCCCCGCATAGTGGCCACAGGGTCAGCCGGTCGGCGAGAGGGCATCGGCACACGATCTATCAACGATCCGGACCTTGTTGTTGAGAACCCCGGCGCCCCGCGCCCAGCATGGCCCGTAGATGTTGAAAACCCCGTGTATCAAGGCTTCCGGAACAAAGCCGTGTTCAAAATTCCAGGGCCCGCCCACCGGTCCGGGGAAAAGGGTGCCCTCTACTTTCGGCCCCGTCGAAAAGGCGTTGACCCAACGTTTGCGACAGTAGGCAGAACCCCGATGAAGGTCACTTGGTACGGACATAGTTGTGTAGGCGTGAGCACCGGAGCGCACCACATCCTGATCGACCCGTTCATCAGCGGGAACGCGAAGGCGGCGCACATCGACATCAACGCCATACCCTGCACGCACCTGCTGGTTACACACGGCCACGCCGACCATGTGGCCGACGCGGCGACCATCGCCAAGCGCACGGGCGCGGTGCTGGTGAGCAACTACGAGGTGGCCAACTGGTTCGCCCAGCAGGGCGTGGAGCGCACCGTGGGCATGAACGTCGGCGGCAGCGCCGAAATAGAGGGCCTGCGCGTGAAGTACACCATCGCCCACCACAGCAGCCAGCTGCCCGATGGCACCTACGGCGGCAACCCGGGCGGCTTCGTGGTCACCACCGGCGAAGGCGCCTTCCACCACGCCGGCGACACGGCGCTCACGCTGGACATGCAACTGCTGAAGCGCCACGCCCTGAAGTTCGCCTGCCTGCCTATTGGCGACCACTTCACCATGGGCCCCGCCGACGCCGCCGAGGCCGCCGCGCTCATGGGCGCCAAAAAGGTACTGGGCCTCCATTACGACACTTTCCCTCCCATCGCCATCGACCACGCGGCCGCGAAGCGCACCTTCCAGGAGGCGGGCGCTGAACTGCTGCTCCCGGCGATCGGAGAGACCATCACCATCTGAATCCATCCGCACGGGCCGGTGAGGATCGGCCTCAACACACACACACATGGCCAAGATCATCGCGATCGTGAACCAGAAAGGCGGCGTTGGCAAGACCACCACCGCCATCAACCTGGCCGCCTGCCTGGGCGTGCTGGAGCGCCGCACCCTGCTGGTGGACGCCGACCCGCAGGCCAACGCCAGCAGCGGCACCGGCTTCGACCCGCGCGAGGTGAAGGCGAGCATCTACGAGAGCATCATCAACGGGGCGCCCGCCAGCGAAACGGTGCTGCACACCGACAACCCGAACCTCGACCTGCTGCCGGGCCACATCGACCTGGTGGGCGCCGAGATCGAGATGATCGACATGCCCGACCGCGAGAAGCAGATGAAGCGCGTGCTGGACCCGCTGCGCGACGAGTATGATTTCATCATCATCGACTGCTCGCCCTCGCTGGGCCTGGTGACGGTGAACGCCCTCACCTGCGCCGACAGCGTGATCGTGCCCGTGCAATGCGAGTATTTCGCCCTCGAGGGCCTGGGCAAATTGCTCAACACCATCAAGATCGTGCAGCAGCGCCTCAACCCCGACCTGCTGATCGAGGGCATGCTGCTCACCATGTACGACAGCCGCCTGCGCCTGGCCAACCAGGTGGTGGACGAGGTGAAGACGCACTTCCAGGAGCTGGTCTTCGACACGGTGATCCACCGCAACGTGGCGCTGGGAGAAGCACCGAGCCACGGGCAGACGATCATCATGCACGACGCCGGCAGCAAGGGCGCGGTGAACTACCTGAACCTGGCGCGCGAGATCCTGCGCCGCAACGACGCACCGGCCACCGCCGCCGAGGAGGAGGGCGGAGCGCTGGCCATCGCCGGATGAACGAAAAAAGTGCAAGCGTGCGAGCGTGGAAGAGTGCGAGCGTGATCCCCCCCGCACTCTTCCACGCTCGCACTCCGCCACCATACCAATACTGACAGTCCCGTATTTTTGACCGGCCCACCGGCATCCACACACGCATGACCCAGAAGAAACGCGGCCTCGGCCGGGGCCTGAGCGCCCTGCTGGAAGACAGCAGCACCGACATCACCGAGCGCATCGCGCCGAGCGAACCGCACCCGGCGCGCCCGGCGGGCGGGGTGGCCAACATCCTCATCGCGCACATCGAGCCCAACCCATTCCAGCCGCGCACCACCTTCAGCCAGGAGGCCCTGGTGGAACTGGCGCAGAGCATCAAGGAACTGGGCATCATCCAGCCGGTAACGGTACGTAAGCTCGGGTACGACAAGTACCAGCTCATCAGCGGTGAACGCCGCTTCCGCGCCTCGCAGCTCGCGGGCCTCAACGAGGTGCCCGCCTACATCCGCATCGCCAACGACGAGGGCATGCTCGAGATGGCCCTGGTGGAGAACATCCAGCGCGAGGAACTCGACGCCATCGAGGTGGCCATCAGCTTCCAGCGCTTGGTGGACGAGGTACAGCTGACCCAGGAACAATTGAGCGAAAAGGTCGGTAAGGACCGCGCGACGGTGGCCAACTACCTGCGCCTGCTGAAGCTGCCGCCGGAGATCCAACTCGGCCTGCGCCAGCGGCTCATCGGCATGGGGCACGCCCGCGCGCTCATCACCATCGCCGATCCGGAACGCCAGTTGGAACTCTACCGCCGCATTATCGAGAGCCAGATGACCGTGCGCCAGGTGGAGGAAGAAGCGCGCGAGAAAGGGCCCTTCGCCCGCTTCGGCACGCCCACCCGCCTGAGCACCGCCCGGCAGAAGGAACTCAGCCGCTACTTCTCCAACATCTTCGGCACCCGCGTGGTGGTGAAGCAGGGTGATACCGGCAAGGGCCGCATCGAGATCGGCTTCAAGAACGACGACGACCTGGAGCGGATCAAGAAGCTGCTGGAGTCGCGGTAGGATGGCCCAGGGGGCAATGTCCGGACCGGAGACCAGGAACATTTCTTGATCCCGTGGCCCGATCTTCGCGGCGCAACGCACCGATGTCCCCCGCGCGCGCGCTCCTCCTGTTAGCGCTGCTCTGCTTCGGCGGGGCGGCCTTGGCCCAAGCGGATACGGCCGCGCCGTCGGCCGCCGACCCGCTTCCCGCCGTACAGCGGGACTGGCGCCAACGGCACAAGCCCAAGCGCGCCACGCTGTATTCGGCCGTTCTCCCCGGCGCGGGGCAGATCTACAACCGCAAGTACTGGAAAGCGCCCATCGTGTGGGGCGGCGTCGGCCTTTGCGCCTATCTGATCGCCGACAACACGCGCAAGTACGAGCGCTACCGCGACGGCTACGTGGCGCTGGTGGACAATGATCCCGCCACGGTGAGCGAATTCGACGGGGCCAACGCCAACAGCGTGCGCGACGTGGCCGATACCTACCACAAATGGCGCGATCAGGCGTGCATCGCCCTGATCGCCGTGTACGTGCTCAACGTGGTGGACGCCACCGTGGACGCGCACTTCGTCCGCTTCGACGTGAGCCCCGACCTGAGCATGGAACTGGCGCCCGCACCGCTGGTGGCCGGGCAGGGCGCGTTGGGGCTGTCACTGGCGCTGACCTTGCGCTGAAGTGCGGTGTGAGCATAAGAGGGTGCGAGAGCACTCCACACTCGCACCATTCCGATCCCAGCAGCACCTCATACCTTCGGCACCATGCGCATCGCACTCTACGGCTATGGTAAAATGGGCAAGGCCATCGAGCAGGCCGCCCTCGCCAAGGGGCATGAAGTACCTCTGAAAGTGGGCTCGGCCAACGCGGGCACGCCGCCAGTCGCCTGCGACATCGCGATCGAGTTCAGCCGCCCTGAACAGGCGCTGGCGAACATGCGCCTGTGCTTGGAAGCGAAGGTGCCCGTGGTGGTGGGCACCACCGGCTGGTACGATCACCTGAATGAGGTACGCGCACTCGTGCAACGCACCGGCGGAACGCTGCTATGGGCCAGCAATTTCAGCATCGGCGTCAACCTCTTCTTCAAGCTGAACCGGTACCTCGCAGGCCTGATGGACCCGCATCCGCGTTACAGCGTCCACATCGACGAGGTGCATCATGTACACAAGCTGGATGCGCCCAGCGGCACGGCCATCACCCTGGCGCGCGACATCGACCTGAAGTCGCAGCGCTATTCCCACTGGAAAATTCAGGAGCAGGGGCAGGAGCCGCCTGCACCTGTTCCTGTCCCTGCCCCTATCCCCGTCCCCATCCGCAGCGAACGCACCGGCGATGTTCCGGGCAAGCACAGCATCACATGGACGAGCCCCGAGGACCGCATCATCATCACGCACGATGCCTTCGGACGGCAGGGCTTCGCCGCCGGCGCGGTAGTGGCCGCCGAATGGCTGCACGGGCGGCAAGGGCTGTTCACGATGGAGGATGTGCTGGGCATGTGAGCGCCCGCGACACCCATCGCCGCGCCGGGCTATCTTTGGAACAACAACGAACGCCCATGCGCAACATCCAACTCACAGCCCACATCGAGCGCGACCCCGACACGGGCCTGTATATCGGCATGGTGCCCAGCATTCCCGGCGCGCACACACAAGCCAAAAGCCTGGATGAACTACAGACCAACCTCAAGGAGGTGGTCGCGTTGTGCTTCGAGGAGATGAGCAAGGACGAGATCGACGCCTTGCCGCAGTTCGTGGGCCTGCAGAGCTTCTCCATCGCAGTATGAGCAAATTGCCGATCGTGGATGCGCGGACCTTCGAGCGCATCCTGCTGGGATGGGGCTTCCAAGTGGTGCGGCAGAAGGGCAGCCATGTGTTCTACCGGCATCCCGATGGCCGCTACACCACGCTGCCGCACCACAAAGGGCAGGACATCTGCCGCCCTCTGATCCGCAAGATCCTGAACGAGATTCAGGTAGCGCCGGAAGCGTTCATCGAAGCCTTGCGGGCCTGACCGCCCCCCTTCACGCATTTTCACGGCCGCTCTTCGCCCCTATTGCGCACCTTCGCGCACCACAATTCCGAAGTCCCATGGGCATACGCGCACATGGGCACATGCGCACATGATTCCCTGGCTGCTCCTTCTCGCCTACTTCGCCGTCCTTTTCGTTTGCCTGCCCAGGATCTTCGCCAAGGCCGGCGCGCCGTCGTGGGCGGGCTGGGTGCCGGGATACAACCTCTTCGTGTGGAACCGCATCTTGGGCAAGCCTTGGTACTGGATCATCCTGCTGCTGGTGCCGGGCATCAACCTGCTGATGCTCATCATCTACAACGTGAACACGAGCATCGCCTTCAACGAGCGCACGCTGAAGCAGCACGTGATCGCGGCGCTCACGCCGTGGACCACGTTGCCACGGCTGGCTTTCAAAGAGGAGCACAAATGGGTGGGTCCCATCCCCGTGGGCCAGCGCAAGCGCAGCTTCGCCGGGCAGTGGGGCGATGCCATCCTCTTCGCCGTCATCGTGGCCACCACCTTCCGCACCTTCACCTTCGAGGCCTTCACCATCCCCACGCCCAGCATGGAGAAGAGCCTGCTCACCGGCGACTACCTCTTCGTGAGCAAGTTGAGCTACGGCCCGCGCATGCCGATGACGCCGATCACCTTCCCCTTCACGCACCACACGCTGCCGCTCACCAAGAGCACGCCCAGCTTCACCACCTGGTTCTCGCTCCCCTACTTCCGCCTGCCCGGCTTAGGCAAACCCGAGCACGGCGACGCGGTGGTCTTCAACTTCCCGGAGGGCGATACCGTGGTAGTGGGATACGACAACCCCAGTTACTACCAGTGGGAGCGGCAGACCGGCCGCCGCAACATCCTGGAGCGCGACTTCGTGGACTACTGGAGCGGCGGGCAGCAGCGGGCGCGCATCCCCATCGAGGGCATCACCCTCCGCCCCACCGACAAGCAGGAGAACTACATCAAGCGCTGCGTGGGCGTGCCCGATGACACCATCGAAGTGCGGGACGGGGATCTTTACGTGAACGGAGCCCTTTCGCCCCTGCCTCCCATGGGCCAGTACGCCTATGACATCGCATCGAAGGGCTATCTGGTGAAAGAACGGCTGAAGGACGACCTGGACGTGAACAAGGAAGAGTACGACAACGGCTACCGCAGTGGGCGCGGGCTGGCGCTTACCGCCGAGGGCGTGGAACGCGTCAAGCAGCTCAAGAACGTCAGCTCGGTGCAGCGCCGCATCAAGCCGAAGGGCGCGTACAACGCGAAGGACTTCTGGCCCATCTTCCCCAACGACAGCGCTTACGATTGGACGGAGGACAACTTCGGCCCCGTGTGGGTGCCCAAGGCCGGTGCCACGGTGCAACTGACGTTGAAGAACCTGCCGCTGTACCGCAGGGCCATTTCGGCGTACGAGAACAATGCCGTGGAAGTGCGCGGCGCCGACATCTTCATCAACGGCGCGAAAGCGGACAGCTACACCTTCAAGCAGGACTACTACTGGATGATGGGCGACAACCGCCACCGCTCGCAGGATGCGCGCTTCTGGGGTTTCGTACCCTTCGACCACGTGGTGGGCAAGGCCGTTCTCGTGTGGCTCACCGCCGATCCCGAAGAAGGCGGATTCCCCATGGGCATCCGCTGGAAGCGGCTGTTCTCGCTGGTGCGGTGATGGTCCGGGACGAAGAGGCCGGGAACGATCGACGGCCGGGTTTCGTCGCGCACCTCCTCGCCCGCTGGCGCGCCCTGAACGAGTGGCTCAAGGCCCTGCTCATCGCCTTCGTGCTGCTGGGCTTCACGCACGCCTTCGTCCTGCGCTGGGTAACGGTGCGCAGCACGAGCATGTACGCCACCCTGCACCCGGGCGACCTGGCGGGCGTGGCGAAGTGGCCGTTGTGGACGGGCTTCCGGCGGGGCGACATCGCCGTGTTCCGCGACCCGATGCAGGATGACCGCGGAATGGCGCGGCGCCAGCTGCTGGTGAAGCGCATCGTCGGGCTTCCCGGCGATGTGGTAGAATTGCGCGACGGCGAGCTGCTCGTGAACAACGTGCCCGTGCCGTCCACGCCCGGCGAAACGCGCAGCTGGCTCGTGCGGCTGCGCAAGGGCACCGATGCGCACACCCTGCCGCGCGAACTGCACCTGCCCGTGAGCGGATCGCCATCGGACGCGCGGGAACTGGAACTGCCGCTCAACGCGGCGATGGCCGCCGCCCTGCGCGGGCGCGACGGGGTGCTGGGCGTGGAGCGCCTGCGGGGCGCACGGGGCTATGCGGCCCATCTCTTCCCTTTCAGCCCGTACCACAAGTGGAACACCGACGACTTCGGGCCCATCATCGTGCCGCGCAAGGGCGACCACGTGAAGGTGGACACGCGTTCCCTGCCGCTGTACGACCGCATCATCACGCATTATGAGGGCAACGACGCGGAGGCCGTCCGCGCGGCGATCCCCGCCGATAACGATAAGCCGGTATCCTACACGATGCGGCAGGACTACTACTTCGTGCTGGGCGACGGCCGCCACTACAGTGCCGACAGCCGCCACTGGGGCTTCGTGCCCGCCGATCACCTGACGGGCCGCGTGACCTTCGTGCTCATGGGCCACGACGTGAACAGCGGCGAGCTGCGCGGCGACCGCTGGTTCAAGGGGCTACCTTAGCCGCATCCGCCCTTCGCGGATACCATGCGACGACTCCTGCCCCTTCTCCTGGTCCTGTCCGCCTGCGGCTCCGGCGGCGGCGACCTCTGCGCGCGCTTCTACGCGCCGTACCCGAACATGATCGGCGAGCGGCCGCGCACCAGGACCAACGCGGCGCTGCTGGATGCCATGGCGGCCTATGACCAGGGCGACTACGCCACGGCTGCAGCGGGGCTTTCGGCCGTGATCGAGCGGGATGCCAACGACCGGATGGCACGACTCCAGCTGGCCAGCGCGCTCATCGGCGCGGGCGAGCCCTACAAGGCCGAGATGCACCTGGACTTCCTGGAGCGCGTGCCCGGTGCGCCCTTCAAGGACCAGACCGAATGGATGAACGCGCTGTGCTGGTTGTGCAGCGGGCAGAACGCCCGAGCCCTGGGGCAATGCCGCATCATCGCACAGCGCCCCGCCCATACCTACGGATCGGAAGCGCAGGCCCTGGCCAAGGCGCTGGAAAGCCAGTGAACGCACAACAACTGGCCCTCACTGAACGGCTCAAGGAGCAGCTGCGCGGCCCCCTGCCCGGGCACGACGCCTTCCTCGCCATCAGCGGCTACCAACGGCCCGATCTGGCCACCGCGATGCGCCGTGACCCTCCGCCCACGGAGAGTGGCGTACTGGCCCTGCTGTACCCCGAAGCGGGCGAACTGCGCACCATGCTCATGCTGCGCCCGGCCTACGAGGGCGTGCATAGCGGGCAGGTAGGTTTCCCGGGCGGGCACCGCGAACCGGACGACGCCGGCATCATCGCCACGGCGCTGCGCGAATTCACCGAGGAGACCGGTGCCGCACATGGCGGCTTCGAGGTGCTGGGCACCCTGAGCCCCGTGTACATACCGCCCAGCCATTCGCTGGTGACGCCCGTGGTGGCCCGGACGAGCCGCCTCGAAGGGCTGGCCCCCGACCCGCGCGAGGTGGCGGAATTGATCCCTGTGGCCATCGATCATCTGCTTCGCGACGACATCCTCAAGCGCACCCGCCTCTTCGTGAAGGCCCTGGGCCGCGAACTGGACGTCCCCTATTGGGACGTGGACGGCCACGTGGTCTGGGGTGCCACCGCGCTCATGATCGCGGAATTGCGGGTGTTGCTTGGCACCCGACCGTAATGTGCGCTACCGCGCGATGGCTCACTCCACAATGACCTTGCTCCCCGCCAACCACCGCTTTTGATCCCGCAGGTGCAGGTAGTACAACCCCGCTGGCAGGGCGCTCACATCCACGGTGGCCCGTAACTGGTTCAAGTTCCGCAGCACCGGCTGCTCAAGCACCGTCCTTCCGCTGGCATCCTGCAAGAGCACCAGCGCCGAGCCTTCCAGCTCACCGGTCTCGGGTAGCGCTAGCACCACGTTCACCTGCTCGCTCGCGGGGTTGGGGCTTACCGCTAAGTGCTCCTGCAGATCGATGGCGTACTCCTGCACCCCCACGTTCTGGCAGCCGGGGATCACACAGCCTAAGCTGTCCGTCTTGATCACGAAGATCGTCTCCTGACCGGGGTGCGGGTCGCCGATACCCTGCGATGCCTGCCCGGTAAGAAGGAATCCGCCATCGCTCGTGAGCTCCACATCGTATGTTTCATGCAGGTCGAGGTTGTCGAAGACGTGCAACAAACGGCACCACGCACTGTCGCCCGACGCGGTATATTTGGTGAGCCCGATCACCATCGAATAGGTTCCCACCCCGATGATCGACTGGTCGGGCAGCACCTCCATATCAAAGGCTGTTACGTTCGCGTAGTAGTTGCAGCGGGTTTGCCACACAAGGCCGCCGTCGCCATCGTATTTTACCAGCAACTGCTGATACCAGCCAAAGGGCCACCCCGTTTCGGCATACGACGAGAGCACCACGATGCCACCATCCCCGCACACCCGTACCGGGCACCAGCCCCCCGAACGGTCCCCGAAGTACCGCCGCCAAAGCTCGT
>Ga0138256_10001009_pt1 | contig 30120 bp, 29 predicted proteins | sample KNB2016incub_MG_FD_105486 | JGI IMG/M metagenome (GOLD analysis project Ga0138256, IMG submission 105486) | Active sludge microbial communities from wastewater in Klosterneuburg, Austria - KNB2014incub_MG | ecosystem: Engineered > WWTP > Activated sludge > Unclassified | place: Austria... | reverse complement strand
GGATCAATTCTTCCGAATCTTTGATGCTGCCCTCAGACGAAAACGGTGACGGCATCATCACGCAAAGCAAATTCTCCGGCCCGATCGCCTCGGCCGCAAGGGCCGCGACCAGCGCAGAATCAATACCGCCCGAGAGTCCGAGTACGGCTGTCTTAAAGCCATTTTTCCTCGCGTAATCGCGAATCCCCAAAACAAGTGCCCGCCGGATTGATTCGATCTCATTGCCGGTAATACCGCGAGCATCCGGCTTTCGCACGTCAAGTTCAACCGTCTCGACAAACTCATCAAACGCCGCCGCTTGCAGGATGATGTCCCCTTGCTCGTCCGCGATCAGGCTCGCCCCGTCAAAAATGATGCCGTCGTTGCCGCCGACCAGATTGACAAAAACTATCGGTTTTTTCTGTAATTTGGCACGATGCGCCACCATGTCGCATCGCAATTTGATCTTGCCTTTATTGTATGGTGAGGCGTTGACCGAGACGATAATATCGGCGCCCATCGCGATCACCTCATCGGTCGGGTCGCTCTCGTAAAGCCTTTCTTTCCAAAAGGTTTTGTCGTTCCAGAAGTCTTCGCAGACAACGACGCCGAGTTTGACGCCATTGATCTCAAACAGCCGCCGGCCCCTGCCATCGCTCGGCTCAAACCATCGCGGATCGTCAAAAACGTCATATTCCGGCAGCAAGGTCTTGTCAGCAAAGCCAAGCAATTCGCCATTTGATATCACCGCCGCCGAATTGTACAGCCGCCTGCCGTCAGCGTCGTCGTTGCGCCGAATTGTGCCGATAACCACCGTTATTCCTTGCGTTTCGTCAATGATCGAGCGCAGCGGCTCATCGACGGCGGCAATGATATCCGCATCCTGAAACCAATCCTGCGAGGTATAACCGTGCGTCACAACCTCAGGAAACACAACCAGATCCGACCCGTCCGACCGGGCCTTTTCGATTGCCTGGATTATTTTCGCAGTATTCCCGGCAATATCGCCGTTGGTGGTATTGATCTGAGCAATGGTGACTTTCATTATCGTGGCCTATCTGATCAAATCTATCGGACATAATTTGATAGACTTCCAGATTCGGTCGGCAGTAACGGCGGTCGCGTCATTTAAAATGGCCAGAGCAAGGCAACTTCGGTCACCGAGAGAAAGGCCAAATTTACTCGTGAGCGGTCGAAGTTCCGCGGCCTTTCGAGACTGTAACTCGTCAAACACGACGACATTCAGTTCCAGAATCGCCAAAGTGCTAACAGCCGTCTCAATCGTGTGACCCGCCTCAATAGATTTCGTCAAAACCTCGGCAAGGTTAACGGAGCTTATTACGGAATCGGACAGAATTTCTTCTACGCGCCGCGCGCCAGTCTCACTATTAAGCAAGGCCATGACCGCCGAGGCATCTAGTACATACCTACTCATCGGCTGCCTCGCGACGCCGGTCGGCGATCAGTTCATCCACAAGCGACACGTCGCTTGTAACATATTTACGAAACATTTCCTGGGCCCGGCGAATAGCCTGCTTTCTGGTTGACAATCGAATCGTATCGTCATCGTCATCGATCTCGAAGAGTATGGCCTCGCCGACCGCGATACCGAGCCGTTTTCGAACCTTAGCGGGAACAACCACTCGTCCGCCGTCACTCATTTTTGTTGCTATTATCTCCATAATGCCATTTTTTGACCTCTATGACATTATTTGCGTTATATGGCAGACTTGTCAACAACTGGCGGCACAGGCTCAACCGCCTTCTTCACCATTGTCAGCCGATTGCCGCGGTCGTTGTATTTGACCTCGTCCATGATGTTGTAAATGAAGAGCACGCCGCGGCCGGAGGTTTTGAAGAGGTTTTCGGGGTCGAGCGGGTCGGGGATATTTTTGACGTCAAAGCCTTCGCCTTCGTCCTCGATCGTGAACTTGGCTTCCTTGCTCGAGACTTCTGCGGTAATTCGAACCAGCTTGTCGGCATCGAATTTATTTCCATGTTTGACGGCATTCACAAACGCCTCATCGAGGGCAACAAACAGATTTGATTGCTCGGGCTTGATAACGCCGAGTTTTTCAACCCGTTTCATCAGATACTCGAGGACGATGTGCATGAGCGAGATTGCGCTCGGCAGTTCGAACTCAATATTTTCATGCAGATCAGCAACAACCTGTTCTGTATCAACAAAGCGGATCTTGTAATCCAGAATCGTCGCAATCAGGTCCCTTAACTCGTTCTCATCAAACTCGTCGCGGCGAAAGTTGGCGGCACACAGTTTAAATGCCTTGACGTGTCCCGCAGCGGCCGGTGCTGGCGTTTCGGGCAAACAAACTGCGTGACCATTCAAATTGTGCTCAGCCGCATCCGAATTTACATCAAGATCGGTAATAACGAGGTCAAACGCCTCAAGATGGTCCATCGCGATCGCCTCAGCGCGGTGTTCGAGCACCTTAACATCATGCCCGACATGAGTGAAAACCTCGTCGAGTGCTGTTGCGAGGTCGTCATGATCGTCAATAATTAGAATTTTTCGCTGCATAATAGCGGCGGACCCAGGCTATTGCAAAATACGAAATATCCTTGCCGTTGTTGCAAATAATAACCTAACTTGGTAGGTATTTTCTAACTGTGACAAACACAATCGACAAAGTTTACGAGTTTCATCCAATTTCCGAATATTCATTCAAACAGAGGATGTTGATCCGCGTCGGTGGATGGATATTTTATGCGATGGTCAGGCTCATCGGCCTAACACTTCGATTTGAGATCGACGGTGTCGATCATATGCGAGCCGGAACCGAGCGTCTCGCTTCGCCCGTCTTGTGCTTTTGGCACGACAGAATCGTCGCATCAACCTATTTTTTCCGTGGCCGAGGCATCGTCGTCATGTCATCGATCAGTTTTGACGCTGAGTACACCGCCCGATGCATACAGAGGTTTGGCTTCGGCGTAATCAAAGGATCGTCGACCCGCGGCGGCACGCGAGCTTTGGTCGAAATGATCAAGCTAATGAAACGCGGAATTCCCAGCGCATTTACCATAGACGGCCCAAAAGGCCCGCGCTATCAGGTCAAACCAGGCCCGGCCTTGCTCGCCAAACGCACAGGCCATCCGATAATTCCGTTTACGATTGAAACAGGCGGCTTTTGGACGATGAACAGCTGGGACAGGCTTCAAATACCAAAACCGTTTTCGAAAGCAAGAGTATTTTTTGGCGAACCAATTTTTATCGGCCCGGATGCTGATGACCAGGAGTTAGAACAAAAAACAGATGAGCTTCAGAATTCGCTTGATGTGCTGGTTGAACGCGGGCGTGAATGGCGGCAATCTTAGAGGCCTGCGGAAATATTGACCGCGGACCGACCAGGCCGAGAGGATAAAGCCCTGCCCAAAATCCGCTTGGATCTGGCTAATCGGCTCAATCCGCATTGCAAAAAATGAGGAAATTTACGCCTCCGGCTCCTCGGAAATTCTACCCTTCGAGGACAAAAACGCAGCCGCGAACAGCACGTAGCTAATCCATATTGCATCCGCAAACAAAAGATGCCCGATCTGCATAATTATCGGTGCGAGCATTAGGAGCGTCGCCGAACCAAATGCAATCTGTGCCAGTATCAATATCGAGAGTACATTTGCCCAACGTGAAACGCCCCGGTCACCGGGCCTTTCTTTTACGAGCCAGCCCGTCAGGAAGATAACAAAAACGCTTGTCAGAATCGCTGTTATCGGGTGCAGCAGCCTGAGCCGCAGCAGCACGTGCGATGTCTGAGAAAAATCTTTAACTATGCCCTCCGCCAGCGTCCCGGATGGGAAAATCATATTCGACAAAGCCGCTATCGAACCTGTAATGCCAACGATCAAAACCGCGGCAGCACCGATGAGCAAAGCCACGATATGCTTTGCCCCTATCCTTAAATTCAATGCCGCACCGCCGCTCGCCGAACGGGCCGTTAGTACCAGGAATGCAAGCAGGGTAAAGGTATTGATCAGGTGCCCGGCCATCCAAAATGGCCGTGCCGCGGTCAATGTCTCGGCGGTGTTCCCCGTCAGCACCAGGCCGGCCCCGACTGCACCTTCCGTTGCGACAAAAAACAGCGAGACGGCCGCCATCTTCAGCGTTGTGAGCGAACGAGCGTCCCGCGATTGGCGCCAGAGCCAAAACGCCCATCCAACCATGATCAGCATCAAAACGCCGTCAACCGCGCTCATGATTCGATGAGAAAACTCGATGATGGTTTTTAGCTCTGGTGCTGACGGCAGCACCTCGCCCTGGCACGTCAGCCAATGTTGTCCGCAGCCGTCGCCCGATTTTGACGAACGCAAAAAAACGCCCCAAAGGATCACGAGTATGTTAAATACGACGACGAACCAGGCGTATTTCGCAAACCGGCTCAGCTTTGTTTCTATTCCCATTTTGCTTAGAATAGCACTTTCGACTACGCAAAAACATGAGGCTGATCAGTGCCATTATTTTGCTAGCGGCCATCGCGTCGGCCAGTTTTGCGGCGAGGCCGTACGTGCTGGTTCTCGGCACCGGCCAGGACGCCGGTGTGCCGCAGATGGGGTGCGTTTCAAAGTTCTGCCAAAAAGCCTGGATGAATCCGGCGCTCCGACAGCAGGTATCATCGATCGCCCTCGTAGATCCGTCAACCCGCGCCAGATGGATATTTGATGCAACGCCTGATTTGCCCGAGCAATTTCAATTTCTCAAAGGCCGAACCCGGGACACGACAAATAGGATTGACGGCATCTTTTTGACCCATGCTCACATTGGCCATTACACAGGCCTAATGTATCTGGGACGCGAATCTATGAATACGGGCGGCATCCCGGTTTACGCGATGCCGCGGATGAAGCAGATGCTGGAACTCAACGCTCCGTGGTCTCAACTCGTTGCGTTAAAGAATGTATTGATAAAGCCGCTTTCGGCCGAAACCGAATTTGGCCTAAATGCCAGTTTGAGGGTTACTCCCATGCTGGTACCGCATCGGGATGAATTTTCTGAAACGGTTGGGTTCCGCATCTCGTCCGACAAAAAGTCGCTAATTTACATTCCAGATATCGACAAATGGCAAAAATGGACAAAAAATCTTGCCGATATTGTCCGCTCGGCCGATTACTTGCTGATCGACGGCACTTTCTACGCCGATGGTGAGATCAGCCGGCCGATGAGCGAGGTGCCGCATCCATTTGTGGCCGAAACGATGCACCTGTTGGAATCGCTGCCGCGAAAAGAAAAGTCTAAGGTCTATTTTATTCATTTCAACCATAGCAACCCTCTCGTGCAGGGCAACAGAAAAGCCCTGGCCGAAGTACAAGCCAATGGCTTTCGAATCGCCAAACGCGGTTTGCGGCTAACATTGTGATCAAGGACCGAATAGACAAACTGTTGGTCGATCACGGCCTGGCCGAGTCTCGAACCAAGGCACAGGCGCTGGTCATGTCCGGCGTGGTGCTTGTCGGCGAACGGCGGGTAAACAAGCCGTCCGAAATCTTTGCACGCGATGCTCAGATCAGGCTAAAAGGTGATTCACCCGAAAACAAGTATGTTGGCCGCGGCGGCCTCAAACTCGAAGCCGCACTCGATGCCTTCGCTGTCAACCCGTCAGGCCTCACCTGCGTGGATATCGGTTCATCCACAGGCGGGTTTACTGACTGCCTCTTAAAACACGGAGCGGCATTTGTTTATGCAATAGATGTCGGAACAAATCAACTCGTGTGGCAGCTAAGGCAGGATCCGCGAGTTTCGGTCCGCGAAAATACGAATGCCCGAACGCTTGAACAGGATGCTTTTGATAAACCGGTCCAGTTGGCCGTCATGGACGTTTCATTTATCTCCGCAACCAAGATACTGCCCGCTGTCTTTCGCATCCTGCCGGCGGACGGCCGGGCGGTCGTTTTAATAAAGCCGCAATTTGAAGTGGGGAAAGGCGAGGTTGGTAAAGGCGGCATCGTCCGTGAGGACGAAAAACATGAGCGTGTCATCGCTGAGGTAAACAATTTTGCAATTCAGCTTGGGTTTAGTGTTGAGGGCACCATCGAATCGCCCATTCTTGGGGCTCAAGGAAACAAAGAATTTCTCGTTTGTTACACCAAAAGCGAGTGCGGCCCGCCACCGGGCACGGCACCCCAACTGGCCGAAAATATCGACTACTATTTCGAAAACGGCCTGATGGTTCTAACGGAAAAGTACCTCTTAGGCAGAGGCTATTGCTGTGGAAACGGATGCCGGCACTGTCCGTATGATAAGGCCTAGGCTAGAGTAAGAATACTTCCAATTCCGGATCAATCGGCCCGCTCACATCCGGCTGAGCCGATATGTTCGCCGCTCTGGCCTTTGTGCTTTGTCTTACCAAAGTTCCTGCCCGCGGCGACGCTTTGGTGGATGCCATGGCCGCTAAAACTGCTTCCAATATATCGAATGCTGCACCGGCAACATCTAAGAAATAGTATATCGCCTTGCCGTCCCGTCGTGTAGAAACTACCCCTGCTCCTCGCAGATACGCAAGGTGGCGCGAAACTTTTGGCTGACTTTCGCCTAGTCGTTCCACCAGTTCGCCGACCGACATCTCGCCGCCGGACAAAAGCGATAGCAGCCGCAGCCGCGTTTTGTCACCGAGCGCCTGAAATAATATTTCAAGTTCATCGTGAATTTGCATAACATCCTCCGGAACACGCACATATTACTATATCCATATATATAAAACAATGTGTCATTAAATCCCGCGGCTTGAATTGTCCCGGCGCTCGAATATACTGGTTGAATGTCCTATATCTTAGCCCTGGATCAGGGCACAACCAGCAGCCGATCAATTGTATTCAATCAAGCCGGCGAGGCGGTCTCATTCAGCCAACGCGAGTTTCGGCAGATATTTCCTCGTCCAGGCTGGGTCGAGCACGACCCGAATGAAATCTGGCAGTCGCAATTAGAAACGGCGATAATTGCCATGCAGAAGGCCGGACTTACCTCTGCGGACCTTGCGGGGATCGGCATCACCAATCAGCGCGAGACGGTAATTATATGGGACAGATTGACGGGCAAACCCGTCCATAACGCAATCGTTTGGCAGGATCGCCGTACATCTGCGATGTGTGATGCGATTCGCAACGATTACGCGGCCGTTATATACGCGAAAACGGGATTGGAGGTTGACGCGTATTTTAGTGCCAGCAAGATAAAATGGCTGCTCGACACGATCCCCGGATTACGTAACGAGGCAGGCAGCGGCAAACTGGCGGCCGGAACGGTGGACACCTGGTTAGTATGGAAACTTACAGATGGCAAGCTGCATATAACCGATCCATCAAATGCTTCGCGGACGATGCTTTTCAATATTCACACGCTGGCATGGGACGAAGAACTGCTCGAAATATTTGATATTCCGCGGTCGATTTTACCGGAGGTTCGGCCCTCGTCAGAGCTAGCCGGTGAGGTGACGGCTCCGCAAGAGCTCCGCGGCATCCCAATCGCAGGGATTGCAGGCGATCAGCAAGCCGCCTTGTTTGGGCAGGCGTGCTTTTCTGCCGGGGCCACAAAAAATACATATGGTACCGGCTGTTTCATGCTGCAGAATGTTGGCCAAGCACCGGCTGAATCTAATCATCGGCTGCTTTCTACCGTCGGCTGGCAGATCGGCGGCATTACCGAATACGCTCTCGAAGGCAGCGTTTTTATAGGCGGAGCGGTCATGCAGTGGCTCAGAGACTCGCTTGGAATTATCGATAATTCTGCCGACATCGAAGCACTGGCCGGCTCGGTACCGGATAGCGGCGGTATTTATTTCGTTCCGGCGTTCGCGGGACTCGGCACGCCATATTGGGACCAGGAGGCCCGCGGCATGATAATCGGCATCACGCGGGGAACCGGCAAAGCTCATATTGCAAGGGCAGCTGTCGAGTCGATCGCATTTCAGACCGCTGATTTGCTCGCCGCAATGAATGCCGATTCTCACGTCGATCTGACGGAGCTTCGCGTGGATGGCGGGGCCACAGTCAACGATTCGCTGCTGCAGTTTCAGGCAGACATTCTGCAAATACCGGTCGTGCGGTCAAAGACATCTGAAACCACCGCGCTTGGTGCGGCGTATCTGGCAGGGCTTGCCGTCGGATTCTGGGCCGACAAAGCGGAACTTGCTGCCCAATGGCAGGCCGCCGGACGGTTTGAGCCAACCATTTCCCAAGCTGGTGCAAATGAATTAATTGATCGCTGGCACGAAGCGGTGAATCGCTCGCTAAAATGGGCTGCCGTATAACCTGAATGGCCTTGCTCTAAAAATAAAAGCAGCCGCAACCATTGCATTGGATTGCGACTGCGATCGGAATATCCGGACGATCCGGAGGGATTTACGTTAGACTTAAGCCTCGTTGTTTTCGCCCTTGGACTTGCTCATGCCGGCGGATGCCTGCGTCTGAGGCAGCGGGATGCCGACAGCATCAGCGTTAATCAAAGGCTCTTCGTCCTCGAGCCCCTTGTCGGGGCCATCGGCTACGATCATCTTGCCGGACTGCTTGATAAACGTCATGCTTTCATTTTCCAAATCATAGTCAACCACGACAAAATCGCCGGTTTCGACCTGCTGGGTGGCGACTAGATTTGACAGAGGGTAAACCAGAAATCGCTCGACCGACCGCTTCAAATGGCGGGCACCGTATTTGAGGTCTATTCCCTCGCTAAGCAAATATTCCTTTGCAGCGTCCGAGCATTCAAAAACAAATTTTGTCCCGGCTGATTCGGTGATTCGGTCCTGGACTGCTTTCAATTCAATATCCAGGATGCGGCGCAGATGGTGCTCCTTCAGGCTGCGAAATACAACGACCTTGTCGATGCGGTTCATGAACTCCGGCGAGAATTTGCGCTTGGCAGCTTCCAGCGCCGTTCGATAGATCTTCGTATCGATCTCATTGTCCTCTTTGGCCTGGTCAGTTTTGGTTGGGGAAAAGCCAATGCCGCCTGAGATCATGTCCGACATCTCTCGCGCACCGAGGTTTGAGGTCATAATGACGACCGTCTTTGAGAAATCGACCCGCCGATTATCGCCGAGCGTGAGCGTCGCTTTATCCAGAATTCCGAGCAGCAGCTGCCACAGCGAGTCAGATGCCTTTTCGATCTCGTCAAAGAGCACAAACGTTAATTTCGTGTCATCGGTATGTGATTTATCGAGGTTTTCCTGCGTGAGCATCGGCGACGTTTCGCGATGTCCCAGATACCCCGGAGGCGAACCGATAAGCTTTGCTATTTCGTGCGAATGCTGAAATTCCGCGCAGTCTATTTTAACCACAGTATGCTGCTCGTTAAACAGAACTTCGGCGGCGGCCTCGACAACGCGGGTTTTCCCCGAGCCCGTAGGCCCCAAAAAGAGCATCGTCCCGATGGGCCGCGACGGGTTATTCATGCCCGCCAGATATATTTGAAAAAGACCGCTCATTCGGCGCACCGCCCGCTCTTGACCGACGATCAATGAAGACAATTTGTCCTCAAAGTCCGACGCCCGCGGACTCTTCCGATCCGGATCGAGCAGAATACCGGTTTCCGTTGACTCACGTTTTTTTGCAGTTTCCTGTTTCATCATTTCCTTATTGGGGCATTGCCCCTAACACTTAGAACGTCATTCTCGGTGCAAACTTGCCGGTCTAAGTTGCCCGGCGGTTTGTCGTCAATAATGATGATTTCAAAAGATTTTACGTTGGCTGGACTTTATGGTCTGGAAGGGTTGTCCAGAGAAACGAGCGAGTATGAAGGCCCACTCCAGTTTATGATTAGCACATAAAACTTGGTCAATGCAACTGAAAATCGTCCGGAAATGAGATTTTTTTTGGAATGCCTTAGTTATTCGCACTTTTGGACGAGACAATTTTGGCAGGGCACCCGCATAACGACGATCACGCACGCGCAAAAAAGCATCGGGCAGGGCCGACGCTTTTCCAAAATTTCAACGAGATTAATCGTAATATTCAAGCCCGAGATGCGTTATCAGCTCCTCGCCTTTGAGATGCCGAAGCGTGTTCTTCAACTTCATGAGCTGTATAAAAATATCATGCTCCGGATAAAGTCCCGGGGCGGTTTGCGGTGCTTTGAAATAAAACGACAGCCATTCCTGAACGCCTTTCATGCCGGCGCGTTGGGCGAGGTCCATAAACAGGGCAAGGTCGAGTGCAAGCGGCGCTGCGAGAATTGAATCGCGGCAAAGGAAATCGATCTTGATCTGCATCTTATAGCCGAGCCACCCAAAAATGTCGATATTATCCCATCCCTCTTTATTATCGCCGCGTGGCGGGTAATAGTTGATACGGACAACATGCGAAAAGTCGCCGTATAGATCGGGGTAAACTTCGGGCTGAAAAATGTGTTCGAGAACGGAAAGTTTCGACACCTCTTTTGACTTGAAATTTTCCGGATCATCCAGCACCTCGCCGTCGCGGTTCCCCAAAATATTTGTCGAATACCAGCCGTCCAGGCCGATCATTCTTGATTTCAGTCCCGGCGCCAAAATTGTTTTCATCAAGGTTTGGCCGGTCTTGAAATCCTTGCCGCAAATTGCGACTTTTGTTTGGTCTGCGAGTTCGACAAGCGCCGGAATATCGACAGTCAAGTTGGGTGCTCCGTTGGCAAACGGCACGCCCGATTTCAACGCCGCATAGGCATATATCATCGACGGCGCAACGAACGGATCGTTGTCGTACATCGCCTTTTCGAGAGATTCCACCGTCTGATGGATCTCGGATTCCTCGATGTAAATTTCCGTCGATGCGGCCCAGACCATTACTAAACGGTCGCAATTGTTCTTTTGCTTAAAATCCGCAATGTCCTGAATGAGCTGTTCGGCCAGCTCCATTTTGTTCTTGCCGGTTTTGACGTTCTCGCCTGAAATACGCTTGACGTAGTTCTGCTCAAACACAGCGGCCATTGGTTTTAATGATGAGAGCGGTTCGGAGAGTTGATTTAAGAGGTCTTTTTCGAGTACGCCGGCGTTCATCGCCGCATCATAGGCCGTATCGTGAAATATGTCCCATGCGCCAAAAACGACGTCATCAAGCGACGCCAGCGGCACAAAATCCTTGATCAGCGGCGAACGGTTATCCGTCCGTTTGCCCAGCCGAATTGTGCCCAACTGCGTCAAGCTGCCAACCGGCTGCGAAATGCCCCTTTTGACCGCCTCTACACCGGCGACGAGCGTCGTACTAACGGCCCCGAGCCCAACCAACAAAATCCCAAGTTTCCCATCTGCGGGAGCAATCTCCACACCTTTCTCAACCATCAATTTCCTCCATGAACGCAAGCTATAAGAATAGCGTTGCGCGGAATGTTAGGCAAATTCAGAGGATGATTGGCCAATAGTTTTTTTATTTTTGGTAAGCCTTTAGAAATTCATCGCGGGAAATGCCTGCTTGTGTGCAGATCATTCGGAGTGTGGATGATTTTATGAGGGAGTGATTTGGCATCGTCAACGGTGTTCGTGTACCGTCGTCATTTTCACGTGCCATTGCGATATGCTCTCTTTCTCGGACTACTACGAAACCGAGCCGTTCGAGTGCACGGACGACCTTTTGCTTGGGAGCATCAGTCGGAAATTTCAACATTAGGCGGCAAGTTGCGTCTCTGCAATAAAGGCTTCGAGAACGGGCGAATCGCTCGCAAAAGCATCCATACCAAAGGTCTCGATATGAAAATTGATCGCTGACCGGACATCAGCCAAAGCTTCCTCGTATGTATCGCCCTGTCCAACGACGACTCCTTTCAATCCCAAAGGATAAGAAACAAAACCGTCAGTATGCCTTTCGATGACTAGTTTAAGTGAGTCCATAGTGCGAATCTTAGCATAAATTTTGTGGAATTTACGGGAAATGCTGTCTTCGCTGATTTTGGACAGTAACATTCATTTACGGGCCTTAATAGATTTCTTAAATAATTCCACCGCCGGCCCTGTCCTTCCGCTTTTGCTTGCTCTCTGTTCTGACAAAAACGATTAGCCACAATAGACCCGATAGTCAATCTCGGCGAAGATGTTATCGCGGGATTCTATTTCGGCCAGCAGGTCGAGTTGTTCGGGCGAGAGAACCGCCACGTCAGACGAAGCGCCTGCCACCCCGCCTTCGTAGGAAGGGGAGCTTTGCTCAAGCATGGCGGCGAGCATGTTAAAGCGTTGGATGTGCGACTGGAAACGGCGGGAGGAGTATTCGACGGTTGTACCCTGATATATCTGAAAAGCCCAGTCGCTGGATTCTGCAAGCAGCAGTTCACGGGCGAGTTGGTTGAGGATCCGGCGTTCAAGTTCCGACGGGTAGCGAAACCGATTTGCATACGCCGTCATCCTCCGTTCGGCGTCATGTTGGAAAGGATACATCCACGAATTGCCCTCGTTGATCCAAACCTTGTAATAGCCGGCTTCGCCCCAGCTCGAGGCGGTTGGCTGCTGAACCTGAATTGCCAATCCGGAATCGAGAAAATCACCCGGCGTAATGCACTCGATCTCATCTTGATCGAAGTGTATCTTCTTAAAAAAGAAATCGATAAACTGCGGCCCCTCAAACCACCAATGGCCGTAGAGTTCTGCATCATAGGGCGATACGACCAAGGGCGGATGCCCCTCGAATGTCTCGCGCAATTTGTGCGCCTGCTTGATTCGTTCGCCAATAAAATGCATCGCATTTTCCGCGGCCTTTTCCCTTGCCAATGCCGGAATATAAGGCTGTTTTTCGTTCTGAGGCACGTTGCGGCCCGTGATGCGGTGATATTTTAATCCGAGGTGGCGGCGGCTTCCGTCCTCATGCAGGTGAGGAAGCAGATATTCAAGCGGAGCATCCCAGCCGATGTCGCGGTAAAATTCGCGGTACAGGTCGTTGCCCGGATAGCCGATCTCCGCAGACCAAACTTGCTGGCTGGTTTCGACGTCTCTAGCAAAAACTGCTGTCCCGTTGGGGCATACAACGGGTGCATGTACGCCATACCGCGGGCGTGGATCACCATAGAGTATTGCGTGCGTATCGCTGATGAAATACTCGATTCCGGCGTCCTTTAACAGATCTTCGACACCGGGCTCATATGCACATTCGGCTAGCCAAATACCGCGCGGCTGTCGCCCAAAATGTTTTTGATAGTTTGTGACGGCTATCTGGATTTGTGCCTGGCGCGATTCCTGCGTCGATATCAGCGGCATGAAGCCATGCGTCGCACAGCATGTAATGATCTCGATAACGCCCTCGTCCTGCAGCTCGCGAAAAGCATTGATCAGGTTGCGATTATAGCGGTTATTCCAGAGATCGAGCGATGCAGACAGGTTATCGACGTACATTTTCGCCGCATCATGAAACTCGGCCGATTCGGCCTGCGTCCGGTCAAACTCTTTGCGGGCGAGCTCCAACAGATTTTCCAGGTGGCGTGTGTAGCGTTCCTGCAGCAGCGGGTCGGCGAGCATTTCGCACAGGGGCGGCGAGACGTTCATGGCCAGACGCGGCCCGACGCCTGCCTCATGCAGCGTATGAAAAATAAAGATGAGCGGAAGGTAAACCTCCGTGATCGCCTCGTAAAGCCAATCCTCCTCGAGGAATTCAGGATACTCAGGATGCCGGACAAATGGCAGATGGGCGTGCAGTATCAGGCTAAAATATCCGGTTGGCATAAGTGCGTTCGTCGTTTGTTGTTCGTTGCTGGCTGCCGCAATTGATTATACCAGCGAACCACGAACAACCAACAATGAACGACTAGTGAAGCGAATGCGAACTGACCGGATTGTAGCGCGGTTCGTGCTTTGGCGAAACCGTGCGCGTTTTTAGGGTTCGCGGAAAGTTGACAAGGCTTGCCCCAAAAACAGCCGGCCCAAACTCTTCGTCGGTAAACTCGCTCTCTTCGACGTCAAAGTTTTCGGTCAGCGCGTTCATTGCGCGGCCCGAATCGACAATTTCGGCATTTGCCTGCAGGATCGCAAATAGCGCCGGGCTTACCCTAAATCTAAGCTCCTCAAGCGTCGCTCCGGAAGCGATCGCGAGCAATGCGTACCGAATCTCTTCCGACGAGATGCTTATTTGATCGTTGTCATCCGCACCCAAAAAGCGGGAAAACGCAATCTGCGACGCGTCGCGAGCGGCCGCGTGATCGTCGCCCGACATTGCCACGTCAAACGCATCTCGCGAAAAGCCTGCAACGTCCAGGACCTGCGCAAACTTATTTGCGGAAATTCGCCAATCCGCATCCGTCGCGATGCGTGGCGAAGGGCTGCGGCGCGGGGTTTCCACCGTGTTTGAATGCAAAATTCGAAAATAGGGACGATTCGGAGCGTAAAACCCGATCTCAGCTTGATAGGCATGGGCGGGTTCAACGTTAAACCACCAATTTCCCTCAGCATCACACTGCTTGATTTCCTCGCGGTCCAGGGTATTATCAATAAGCTTGACGACCAATGTATAGCTGCCGAGATCGTCACCAAAAACGCCGCGAAGTGCGGCCCACGGATTTTCCTTAACCGACCAATAAAAATACAGCCGCGTCGGTGTCTGCATTTGCAGGCGGGCACGATTTTCGCGCTTCAATTCGGGCAATGAAATATCGGCCAGCGCTTTAAAGGCCGGCGACAATTCGACCTCAGGAACAACCGCAGCAATCTCGCTAGTAACGTCAAGATTCGGCTTCCTCGCAGTCTTTTTCGTTTTTGTCACTGCCTTTGCTTTCGGCTTGGCGCTTGAGGAGGTTACAGGCGCGTGGGCAAACGGATCGGCTTTGATCTGTTTGGCAGCCTTCGCCGTTTTTTTCGTGACCGGCTTGGCTGGCTTAATCTTGGCGGTCTTTCGCACCGTCCGTTTTTTCACCGTCGTCACCTCAACCATTTCCGCAAATGGGTCGATTTCGGCCGCAACCGTCGCTGGCCGCGCTTTCTCAACTGTCTTATTCTTACCGGTAGGTACCTTAGTCGCCATAATACAAAAACCCGCAACTTAACAGTATGCGGCCTTTAATAAAAACTTACAAGCTATCGGGTAACGGTGTCGTGGGTCAGCTTGAAATTCATCTTCATTCCGCCGCTGGCGGAACCTAGCCCCGTCATTTACGGCGGGGTTAGTTTCGTCGAGTTTTCAAGTAGGGCGTTTTAACGTCCTTCTCATCAGGCTTAAGCCACTTTGAAGAGGTAAGCCCGTTGAAACGGGCTAAAAACATCGTTGGCCACATCCGGCCCCGCCGTAAACGACGGGGCTAGGTGCCGCCTTCAGCGGAAAAAGAAGGATCGGGTTTCAAATTGATCCGCTACCGGTAACGGTGTAGTGGGACATTGGAACAAAATGATTTCGAATTGATGCTACACTAAAAGTTTGTTGTTATGAGCCGACGCATTGTTGAAAGCTACAAAAAGAAACTGGCCGTTGAAGAGGGCTGTATTACCGCGCAACGCGGCGGGCTGCGAATCGCGCTTTGCTATCCAAATACTCACGCGATCGGCATGGCAAATCTCGGTCTGCATACGATGTACGAGCTTTTCAACTCGATCCCTGACGTCGTCTGCGAACGCGTTTTCCTGCCCGATAGGCACGAACTTGCGGAATACGAGAAGACGGGAACGCCGCTAATGTCGCTCGAATCGCAATCGAGGATCAAGGGTTTTGACGTTGTCGCATTTTCGATCTCGTTCGAAACCGATTATCTCAACATGGCGAAAATGCTCCAGCTCGCCGATATTCCCGTCTGGGCTGACAGGCGTGATGACAGGCATCCGCTCGTTATCATGGGCGGGGCAGCGTCGTTTCTCAACCCGGAGCCAATCGCCGAGTTTACCGATGTGATCGCCGTCGGCGAGGGCGAGATTCTCGCATTTCAGTTGATCGATGCGATCATCGAAAACGATACGAAAGAGGAAACTCTGTTAAGCCTTGCAAGAATCGGTCGCGGATTTTACGTGCCGGCGTATTACGACGTTCTCTATAACGATGACGGCACGGCCTTTGACTACCTTCCCAATAGAAACGGCGTACCAAAACGCGTCGGGCGGGCACTCGCCGCCGTTAATCCTAAGGAAGGGACGCTAAGACGGGCCCTAAAACGCGGCGAGACTGAGCTTGCGGATTTTCTGATAAGCCAGGACACATTCTGCCCCTCGACCTCGGTTTGGTCGCCAGAAGCGGAAATGGGCGACCGGCTGCTGGTTGAAATTTCGCGTGGATGTTCTCAGGGCTGCCGGTTTTGCTGGGCCGGTTATAACTATTATCCGCCGCGTGTCGTGCCCGCAAAAGACATCCTGGCCAAGGCCCGCGAATGGCGCCATAAAACAAATAAAATCGGCCTTGTTTCGACCGCCGTCTGCGACCATCCTGAGATATCAACGATTCTGAGCGAATTGCGTGCGATGGACTATCGCATCACCGTATCTTCGCTGCGTCTGGACCAAATTTCAGATGAATTGCTCGACGCCCTTGTCGAATCTAACGATCAGCAGATCGCAGTCGCTCCGGAGACAGGCTCGGACAGGCTTCGCCGTGTCATCAATAAAAATCTGACCAACGACGAGATCGTCGATATTTGCGGGGCCGTTTTTGATCGGGGAATGCTGACCGTCAAACTCTATATGATGGTCGGGCTGCCGACCGAGACGGACGAGGATCTCGACGAGATGTTTGTTTTAGTTGAGAGAATCAAAGATAGAATGCTCGAGGCGGGAAAGAAATTTGGACGCGCCGGCAAGATTATCACGTCGCTCAACGGCTTTGTGCCAAAACCAAATACGCCGCTTCAGTGGGATGCGATCTGTGACGAACGCGAGCTGAAACGGCGGATTAAATATGTCTGCAAAGGTTTGAGCAAGATCCCGAATGTCGAGGTCCGATACATGTCCGCCCGCATTGCTCATGAACAAGCCCTGTACTCGTCCGGCGACCGAAGCGTGGCACGAGTGATAGATGCCGCTGCCCGTCTGGGCGGCGACCTAAATCGAGCTCTGCGTGAAACTGAGACCGACCCGGCATTTCACACTTCCCGAAACCGAAGTTATGACGAATTCCTGCCCTGGTCGATCGTTGATTCCGGTTTGTCGTTTGAATTCTTAAAAACCGAACATGACAAGGCGCTCGAATCGCTTTCGAGCCTTCCCTGCCCGGCGGTTGAAAAATGCACTACGTGCGGCGTGTGCCCCAGCACATGGCTCGCTGACGCACCCGAAGGGTTGGTTCAAATCCAGCCGCTAAAAGTCCGTCAGGCACTTGCCGCGGCAGTTTCGTTATGAACTCTGTTTCAGCAGAAAGCCGCTCGGCGTGGCCGTGTGGTCAAAAACATAGGAATACGTATAGATTCCAAATGGCAGGATACTTACCTCTTTAGAATAGGCAACACGGGCTGTGATCGAGTTCCCAATTTGTCGAACGTCCATAATGACGTTCGGCGGAACGTGGTTGACGGCAAACGTCTTCTGCAAACGCTCTTTTACGTTATCAACCGGATTCAATTTTCCAGGCAGAGCAATTCCCTGCAAAACCGCGGTCTGCATATCGGTCTTGACGCTTTCCGCCTCATAGGCGATCGGCACGTAATTGTAGCCCGCATTGGCGACAAGCATGATGATCGCCAGCGTAATGGCAAACTTCACGCCCGCGCTGCCGCGTTCGGATTCGCGATCTCTAATTGCGTTGTTCATTTTTCACTCCTGAAAGGCACACCGCGGGGAATTCGTCATGCCCATTTATGCAGAAGCTGTTTTAGGACCTTTTGCGTGGCGGATCGCGGGATATCTCGATCGGTCAAAATAACCGGCTTGCCAATTCCTTTAAGCAGAATCATTTGCAGCGAACCGGCGAGGTGTTTTTTGTCAAATCTAAAGGCCTCAATAACCGCCTCTGAGTCGATATTCTGCATCGGCGGCAATATTCCCGCCATATGCACAACATCGTTCAACAATTTTACATCTTTTTCGTCACACAATGCAAGCACTTTTGAAAGCTCGGCGGTAAACAAAATGCCATAGCCAACCGCCTCGCCGTGTTTGAAATATTTGTAGTCGGTTACCTTCTCAAGCGCGTGCGCCAGAGTATGGCCAAAATTTAGAATCTTGCGCGATTTCCCGTCGCGACGGTTCGACGATTCACGCTCATCGCCGGCAACGATCTTTGCTTTGAATTGTACATTCGCCGCTATGAGATTTGAGATGTCAGATCTGAAATTCGAAAGCTTGATGCTTTCACGAAAATTTGCCAGTGGAAATCCGGAAAGGAACTTCGACGTCTGGCCCAAAAGAGCTTTCCCGCCAATTGCTCCATGCTTTATCATTTCGCAGAGTCCGGCAGTGATCTCACGCGGCTCAAGTGTCGCGAGCGTACTCGGGTCTATAATTACGCCCAGAGGCTGATGAAAGGCACCGATCAGATTCTTTCCAAACTCAGAGTTCACACCCGTTTTGCCGCCCACGGAGGAATCGATCATTGCCAACAGAGTCGTCGGAATTTGGATAAAGGTGATCCCGCGAAGATATATTGCCGACGCAAAGCCCGCCAGGTCGCCGACAACCCCGCCCCCGAGGGCAATCACCGCATCGGTTCGCGTAAGGCCGGCTTCGGCAAACGATCTGAGCGCCAATTGTGCTGTCTTAAGGCTCTTATGCCGCTCGCCGTCGGGCATCAGGAATTTAGAGACGGTAAAGCCCGCGTTAGCGAGGCTATCGGTCAATTGCTCGCCGTATATCCGATCGACCGTGGGGTTTGAAACAATATGAACTCTTGCTCCGCTGCGGGCAAGAATTTTTGCGGCCAACGCTCCGCTGCTTTCGGTCAGCAAACCGTGGCCTATTGCGATTTCATACGTGGACGGGCGGCCCGGAATGTTAATTTGAACGCTTGCTTCGGTCATCCCAAGGCACTCCTAATGGCGGCCGCGATAACGTTGGCTTGATTCTCGATTGTGGCCTGGTGCTTGCCCTCGATCATGACGCGGGCGAGATTCTCGGTTCCCGAGTAACGCAAAAGCAACCGGCCCTCGCCATGCAGCTCCGCTTCGACAGCGCGGGCGGCGTCAGCGATTTCTGGCACCTCTGTAAATGGAGGCTTCCGAGCGACCTTAACGTTGATAAGAATTTGTGGGTAAGCAACAAAGCCCTCCGTTGCCTGTGAAAGCGAAACGCCGCGTTCGCCAATTGCACGGAGCAGCAGCAGGGCGGTCATCATGCCGTCACCCACCAGGCTAATCTCTGGAAAAATGATATGGCCGGACTGCTCGCCGCCGATCTCGGAGCCCGTTTTGATCAACCCTTCCAGAACATATTTGTCGCCGACACTCGTACGATCTAAGGATATACCTTTGGTTTTCAACGCAAGTTCGAGTCCGATATTGCTCATCACGGTCGCAATTACCGTCGAATTTGCCAGTTTTCCGTGGTCCTTTAGATAGCGTGCCAATATCCATAGAGTTGCGTCGCCATCAACGATACGTCCTGTTTCATCGACAAACAGTGCTCGGTCCGCATCGCCGTCGAAAGCAATTCCGATATCGGCCCGCTCGGCGATAACCCTTGATTGCAAGTTCTCAAGATGCAGCGAACCGCATTCCGCATTTATATTGCGTCCGTCAGGCTTATTGTTAATCACAATAAGGCTGTCGCCAATTTTGTGAAAGATGTCCCCGGCAAACGCGGATGCGGCTCCGTTTGCACAGTCGATAACTATTTTTGAGCCGTTTCGCGAAATCAGATTTGCGGTCTCAATCAGATGATTTTTGTAGGCATCTTTGTAGGGCGACTCCGACGGAGCGACGATTTCCAGCGTCGAATGTGGTTCCCGGCCGGTGTTGATATCTTGCTCAATGAGCTTTTCAATCGCCTCGTCGATCTTGGTTCCGTCGGGCAGGAATATCTTGATGCCATTGTCCTGATATGGATTGTGCGACGCGCTGATTACAATGCCGGCGTCGAAGTTACGGGCCTTGGTAAGAAATGCGACGCCCGGCGTTGTAATTACGCCCGCCGATTCAATTTTCGCGCCGGCCGCGACAGCCCCTGAACGGATGGCAGATTCGATCCAATCTCCGGACTCTCGCGTATCGCGGCCGGAGATAAAGGTTGGTACCCGCCCGAGCCGTTTGCGAAAGTGTCCGGCCAGCGACGCTCCGATAATTCTGATGGTCCTCTCGTCAAGCGGAAATTCTCCCGCTTTGCCGCGAATGCCGTCCGTTCCAAAAAGCTTGTTCATAAAGAAAAGCCGCCAGTAGGCGGTGGAAATTCAGTTATACATTATGGACAGGCTCGAAACAAATCAGGATATCCATAAGCATTGATTGTGTATTTAATAAGATATTTTAAAACTATTGACAACGATGGGCGGTTTGCGAGAATCTTATAGTTGCTGACCAACAGTCGCTTCAAAAACCGACATTTTCTAACAGCCGCTCTCCATTTAAACTATGAATAAACGCGTTTTCGTCGGCATCTGCTTTATCGCCGTATCGGTCGTTTCAGGTTTTGCCCAATCGGACTCTAATGCCCAGCCGAGGGTTGTTGTCACTGATTCGATGCCAAAGGTTCGTCCAACGAACTCCCCAATTCCGGCCCCAAAGCCATCGCAAACGCCAATTATCGTTGGGCAGACGCCAACTCAGCCGACGCAGGCGAGCAATCTCACTTACAAAGGGTTAAGTTTCGCTCAGATCAAGGCGAAAATGTCTGAGGCAAAGCGAATGCTCCAGACGCGCCCGCTGACAACCGCCTCATCCGAAGCAGTTTTGTTTACCAGTCTCATTCGCGTCGCCTTCTACGACGTCAAAGACAAACGCATTGATTCGGTCGTAATGTCAAAAGACCAATTTCTGATGCCGGGCGTTCAGACAATCCTTTTGAGTTCGAATGGAAAACAGGTGATCAGCCGCACCATCCGCGGAAATGGAGTAAATACGCCGGTCATTATTACTGATATGAGCGGCGAATCTCATTTGCCCCTGATCGTCCAGTATCCTAGGGAAAATCGCGGTGTTCTGCAGGAAATGGCCTATTATGCATCGACACATCCCGGCCTGGTAACGCCCGAGGTCGTCAGCGCCGGACGCTTTTATGTGCATAATGTGATCGAAATAGCTCGCGATCAACTGAAAAGCAAGGGCTATCACATACCGCCCAAGATCGCCGATATAGCCGAGCGCCTATCTACGGTTGAGCACGTTGACCATCTACGGTTTCGCACGGAACCGCACTCAAATATCTACAATGATATTTTCACATTGTATGCATTAAATGAGGGACAAACGTACCGGTATTCGGTAAGTTCCGCCGGGGCGGGCGGCATGGTGCAAATGATTCCCTCGACATATCGAATGGTTCGTGGCCGTTTTCCAAGTGCCGCACTAATGCCCGATTTTGTCGAAGGCATGAGAAATCACGTCAATGCCACGCAAGCGATGCTGTTGTATATGAACATGACCTGGAACGATCTGGCCGCCAGCCCGACCGTCGCCAATGCATTGCAAACAGGTATCGCCACGCAAGAATACCTAATGGCCGCCGGTTACAATTCCAACCCGGCAAAATTGCCCGGGTATATCAACCGCGGCGGCGAAAACTGGACAAGCCTTATTCCCCGCGAAACAAAGATTTACCTGCAAATTTGGGATTCGCTCGAACGAACTGTCGCGATGGCTCCGCGGAACCGTTGATTATGCGCGGGCTTCCGCATGGTTCTAGGAACGCGGTTCTGACTTTCCGATCCGCTCGACCTCGCTCTGTATCTCGGAGAATGTTTTCGAAACAAGCGTTTGGCCCCAGAAAAATGGGTCATTGGTGATTTCAAAAACAGCAAAAGGCGGTGGTATAAATGCCTCAACCTGGTCGCTTGTTTCGAAATTCACTCTCGCCGTATTCAGTCCCCAAAGATCACCCAGATAGATGTCAAAAACAAAGGGCATCCGGTCAAACTCATGAAAATAGCGATTCTTTCGGATCTCCCTGCCTTCAAATCTTTCAAAAACACCATATTCCGCATCGTTTAGGTAAATCTCGGCACGTTTTGAAACAGCGTACTGGTTGTCGCTGACCGAAAATTGCTGCTGCAGAATTCGGGTCCAGGCCTTTGTATAAGGATCGCGAACCTTGCGAAGCCGAAGCCGCGTATTTTCGATATAGTTGTCAAACAGTTGGATATGACTACTCGCCGGCGTGAGCGGTTCGGGCAGCCCTTCGATCAGGAATTGCCTGTGCAATTCGGTTTGTGCAGTTTTGTTCATCTTCTTCAAATTTATTATACTCAGGAATCAAATTTGTTTGGAGGCCGAGTTTAAAACATGCAACCTAAGGCAATTATTTTTTCATTGATACTGCTAACGTCCGTTTTGTCATTCGCCTGCGGCGGCGTGACGCCAAATACGAACGGTGCGGCGAACGCAGCCAATACGGCGGATGCAAAACCGCCCGCGGCCGATCAAAATTCAGCCCCAACACTCACTCCGGTATTTAAGGCTTACTGCGAGGCGATGGTCAAAAAGGACGAGGCCGCGATCAGAAAAATATACTCTGCGGCCACGATCAAGGCTTTCGAAGAGGACATGAAGGAAGAAAATATCAAGAGCCTGATGAAATTCCTCGAAACCGACGGCGTGACCGGCAAAATTTGCGAGGTGCGCAATGAGGTGATTACCGGCGATAAAGCCGTCGCTGAGATCCGGGCTGATGCCTATCCAAACGGCATCAAAATCGAATTCGTCAAGGAAGAAGGCGAGTGGAAATTAACCAACAAAAGCCCGGCGATCGACGCTGTTAAGCGGACTGATGGCAACTCGGCTCCGCCCGCGGCGACCGATACAGCTCCGGCCAACAAATAACGTACAAAACCAATGGAATAGCAAGAGGCTGTCGCCAAAAGTCATTGCTGTAATCGATTGTCATTTCTTAAACGCGGATCGGGCGGACTGAGCGGAAAAAGCCGGATTTCTATGTGGAATCCGTCCTTATCCGCCTAATCCGCCCGATTCGCGTTCAATCAACAATATGAACTGAGAACGCTTGCGTCCCATTGTCATTTCTTGAACGCGGATCGGGCGGACTGAGCGGAAATAGCCGGATTTCTATGTGGAATCCGTCCTTATCCGCCTAATCCGCCCGATTCGCGTTCAAATCAACAATATGAACTGAGAACGCTTGCGTCCCATTGTCATTTCTTGAACGCGGATCCGGCGGACTGAGCGGAAATAGCCGGATTTCTATATGGAATCCGTCCTTATCCGCCTAATCCACCCGATCCGCGTTCAAATCAACAATTTGAACTGAGAATGCTTGCGTCCCAAGACACCCTGTCAGCAGCATGCGGTCTGAACTTCCGATTTCTGGCCATCGATCCCGACAAATGTCGGCACACAGCAGGTTTTGTCCGCCGCACCCTGCACTTCTTCTGACAGATTGTCCTCGATAACCGTAAAAACTTCCCATTCGTTACCGTCTGGATCGTTAACCCATGCCTTATCCTGCAATGCATAGCAGCAAGTCGTTTGCATTTCTTCGCGCGGGACCAGCCCATTGTCCCTCCATTGATCGCGTAATGCGATGACATCTTCGGTGCCGGCTACCTGAATTCCCATATGCGACAGGGCTCCCTTCCCGTCAAAGGCGACCTGATTCAACGTCAAGTTGAGCGGCGGGTTTCCCACATCAAACTTTGCATAGCCAGTGCGAACCTTGCTCGGTTCGATGCCCAGCATTTTTTTGTAAAATTCGATGCTGCTTGAAACGTCCCTTACATTTATTGCCAAATGTGCTTTTAGCGTATTGATTGCGGTCATAAAATTTCTCCTGGATGTCTAATTCAATTACGTCTATCCATAATTGTATTATTACAGTAATCCGTCTTCACAATTATGTCAAGCCATAATTGTAATATGATATAATTTATTCTGAAATGAGTAAGGCAAGCGAATTTGATTTGGCGGAGTTCTTTGCGGCCCTCGCCGATCGGACACGGCTCAGGCTGCTCAATCTGATGGGCGACGGCGAGGTTTGTGTATGCTTTTTTGCCGAGGCCTTGGGCACTAATAATCCAAAAATTTCACGCCACCTCGCGTACCTTAAACGAGCCAACCTTGTTAAAGCCCGCCGCGACGGCAAGTGGATGCATTACAGCCTGCAAAAGCCGCGCGATCCACACACGCTGGCAATATTCGATTCCCTGCTCAGAACATTCGAGGATGACGCGGAAATGATCCGGGACCGCGAAACGCTGGTTAACGTCTGCTGTTCACCCGCACTGATCGAGATTGGCCGGGCGCGACCGGCAAAATAAATCCCGGCATTCCCGGCAAATCGTTGCAAGTGCGGCAGATTGTTGTGTATAGAAGGTCATTTTTATGCTAGCGTCGAAGCGTTGATCGCAGTGCTGTTTGATGGCTGCGGCCTGGCTCTTTGAAAAAATTCGAGCGGTCATTTTTATTTTTTTGATACCGAAAATTGTTTTTAAAAAATTCGGTCTTACGCTCGATAAGTTTCCGCAAAGGCTGTAAATAGTTATAGTTGCATGTCCCACGACAGTCGTGGGACACCGGTGGGACAGGGTTGGGACGCTCGTTATCGCAGGTGTTGTTTGAAGACATCTCAAGCTGACGAATCGTCGAAATACGTTATTGTTTCGAGCAATAGTGCTATCTTTTTATTGGAACTTTTACTTTTTGCCTCTCGTAAACAATAGCGACAAGGCGAGGCCCGCGCATCTTGTAGCTTTTTGGCTTTAGGGCAAGAGAAGTTTTCGGGAGAGAACGTTTTTGGAAGCATTAAAGGCTGTGACCGAATTTGATGGTGCGGATCTTGTCAGGCGTGCTCGTGCTGGCGACGGCGCGGCGTGGGAGAATATTGTTTCCGGATATTCCCGGCGAATCTTCAACCTTGCATACCGTTTCACGTCAAGCGTCGATGCAGCCGAAGATTTGACACAGGACGTTTTTATTCGGGTTTACCGCTCGCTCGACCAGTATGACCCCAAGCATGGCGACCTGGCCAATTGGCTGATGCGGCTCGCACGCAATTTGATAATCGATGATTACCGCCACCGCCAGCGAAACCCGCAAAACACGCGGGCCGATGCGGTTGACGATCATCAGTACCACCTTCGTGCGGCCGGAACATCTGCCCATCGCGAGATCGAGCGAAAGGAACTGGCGAGCCAGGTGCAGGAAGGAATCGACAAACTGCCGGAAGATCTACGGACTTGCGTCATCCTGCGTGACATCGAGGAATTGACATATCAAGAGATCGTCGATGTTCTAAAAATTCCCGAGGGAACTGTTAAATCGAGGATCAATCGGGGACGAATCGAACTTGCAAAGATCTTGAGACGTATGAGAGTGGTAACGATTTAAAGCAAGGGGTGATTTTTATGATAAAGGAGCAGGAAAACATAATTAATTGTTCGACTTTCGAAGAACTGTTGACGGACTACCTGGACAAAACGCTCGAGAGCCGTGCTCACAAATCAGTAGCGGCCCACGCGCTGAGTTGCCCGCTGTGCCATTCCCTGCTTAACGACGTAAAAGAATCACTTGCGGCATGCCGCCAAATATCCGCCCCGGCCGCTCCGATGACGCGAATTGAGGCTCGGGTACTATCGATGACAATGCCGGAAACGGCTATGACGTGCGAGGATTTTGAGGGCCACTTGACCGACTATTTGGATGGCTTTTTGCCTGCGGCCTCCTTCCACCGCTGGGAGAGGCACGCAGCACTTTGCACTACCTGCGAAGACCTGCCGGGTATGGTCGTTAGATCGATTGCATCTCTCTATACTTACAAGATGGATGAGCTTGCTGTGCCGGCAGGATTGGTTGAACGCATACTGCATTCAACGCTTGGCGCGGTTGCCCGGCAGCAGGATATTAAGCCGAAATGGACCGCAAAGGTCAGCGACTGGTGGAATGGGCTTAGCTTCCCGATCGGGGTTCCACAGCTCGCTCCCGTTGCCATGATGATGCTCTTTGCATTTCTCTTGTTTAGCCAGACGGTTTCGGCGGATGGTTCGCTCGCCGGTGTATATCAGGAAAGCGTAGAACTGGCAAACCAGACCTATCAGCAGGGAGCGGATGCGTGGCACGGGAAGCCGACGGCCCTCGACGCCGCTCCGAACCAGGACTCGATCCCCGGCACTGTGCCTGTCGCAAACGAGGGTAATAAATAATGAATTGTGCGTATCACAGCCAGAATGCGGCAGTAGTAAGCTGCAACGGGTGCGGCCGGGCATTGTGTCCGGCATGTGATCACCGTATCAAAGGATTTCCGTATTGTCAGGACTGCATTGTTCAGGGCGTTGACTTGCTGCGGTCGCAAAGCCGGCAGGATCATGTTCCGTTTGTTAAAAAACAAACATCGCCGTGGATCGCAACGATCCTTTCAATGATCTGTCCCGGCCTGGGAGCCGCGTATAATGGGCAGACGATCAAGGCCCTCGTCTATTTTGGGGTGTTTATCGGCCTGTTTCAGTTGGCAATACTAACTGGTACCGCCCTGTTCGTTTTTGGATTCATGGGCATGTGGTGTTTTGCGGCCCTGGATGCATGGCGAACCGCCCGAATGATTCGGGCGGGGCTGACCCCGGACGTTGCGGACGATATTCTGGTCAAGCGTTTTTCGGGCAATCCGAAACTTTGGGGCATCGTACTTACCGGCCTCGGTGCCGCGTTTTTGCTTCAGAGCGTTTTCCCGGTTCGCGGACTGCTGCGCGGACTTTTGCCGCTGATGCTGATCGGGCTGGGAATTTACGTGCTGCGCGGATATATTTTCAAGCCAAAGGATGACTCGATCTATGCGTCGTCAGGGCCATCAACGAGTTTCGCCCTGGCACATCCGCGCTATAATGATCCGGGTTACAAAACGACCGGCGATTTTACTGACCGGTCACGCAGCGGAAGCTGGAAAGACATCTAGGAGTAACGAATTATGTTAAAAGCATCGGGAATCGTAGGCAGTATTCTGGTGATTATCGGTTTGGTCATCGCGTTGCTCGAGATGTTGATCGGCTTTGTAGGCTTCCTGGCCTTTGCGGTCAAGATTTTGATCATACTGGCCTTCATCGCGGTATTTGCCTGCGTGGCATTTATGGTGTTCCGCGGATGGCAAAACAGTCGTAAACACAACTAGCACGATGCACGAGCCAAGGCGTTAGCTCGGGATGCCCTTGGCGGAGCGAGGGCGTCTGCATTCCGCAAGCTTGCGTTTATCGAAGGCTTGTGTTTAGATATACATTCCTTAATAGGTGTAGGGAAACAAACAAGGCGGTTTTAATTCACCAAGGCGAGAGTTTGCACTGAAGTACGCCTACTCTTGCTGCTCAGGTTTCGCGTTAGTCGCTCGCGGCTATTCTTGCGTGATTCCAAGTACTACAAGCGCTGGATCTTGTGGTGCGAAAGATCATTAAAAGGAGCTTAAAAGCATAATGCAGAAAAACGGCAAGAAGTCGTACACGTTTTTATTAGCACGTTCATCAAAATCAGGCATTTATATTAAGCGGATAGCGGTTGCAAAGAGCTATCTGCATTTTGGTTCGCTCGGTCTTTTCCTTATTCTTGGCATCTCGACCCTCGCAATTGGCGTCGGCGGCATTGTTAAGAACATTTCGTTCGCGTCACCCGCCGTTGCAATATCACCCGTAGCCCAAGTGGCTCCGGAGCCCGTAAGTCAAGTAGAAACAACAGATTATTCGCGGCCAACAGCCTCGGCGGAGCTTGCTTTTAACAGCGGCGGCCCCGAGGACGGCAACGAAGTGGACGGCGAGGACAACGAACTAGAAAATCAGCTGCGTACCATCCGGGCGACGGCCAATCCGGCCTATTTGCCGACAATGTGGGCTCACCTCGGCAAGATCAATAACGAATTCGGTTTCCGGCGCAATCCGTTTGGCGGCCGCACATACGAGTTTCACCCGGGCATGGACATCGACGGCGAACGCGGCGACATCGTCATCGCCCCGGCCAACGGCACTGTGACAAAAGCGGCCTTTACCGGCGGCTATGGCAATATGGTCGAGATCGACCACGGCTACGGCCTGACCTCACGCTACGGCCACCTCTCAAAGATCGAATCCGAAGTCGGCGACACCGTCACCCGCGGCCAACTAATCGCCTACATCGGCTCCACCGGCCGCTCCACCGGCCCGCACCTTCACTACGAACTTCGTCTAAACGACAAATCGATCAACCCACGGCACTTCCTGCCGACGGAACCCGTTGACCTGGCAAAGATCGTTAAGAAGTAGGATTTGTTCAAATTGAATAAAATGAGCGAGCCCTGATTGGCTCGCTTTTTACTTGATTGCTTTCGGTTCTATTGGCCCCGGAGATGAGATCGAACCTGTCGCAGGAACGAGGATCATTTCTGTTCCTTCGTCGGGCATCATCGAGTTGTACGGGCGACCAAGGTAAAAAACGCGTGTAGTGCTGTCTCTGATCTGATCAGCGAATCGGTTCCACCGGGCGGAACATAGCCGGAAAAATTTCGCTGTGCTACAATCTGCTGACGAGCTCAGTTGATGGATAGCAAACAAATATCTAAACCAGCTAAACGCAGCTATTTACGCAATTTGGTCGGGCGTGAATATTATACACTGCAAAGGCGAATAAGGTGGCTCGCCAATTCGAGCAAATTTGCCCACCAAGAAAGCGAGGCCAGGCTAAATCATTGCGTAATTCGCCATAAAACCATAATGCTGCGACCTCTCCGCGATGTCGAGATGTATCTGCAGCACAACAAGATTACAAACCTGCGGCTCGCCATCGCGCCGATAAATGGCGTTCTCATAAAACCGGGCCAGACGTTTTCGATCTGGCGAATGGTCGGTCGTCCGACGGCGGCAAAAGGCTTTCTCGAAGGCCTCGTCCTCGCCAACGGCCGCATCGAAAAAGGTATCGGCGGCGGGCTTTGCCAGCTTGGCAACCTGTTGTACTGGATGGCCTTACACTCGCCTCTCACAATCACGGAACGCTACCGTCACGGCTTTGACGTGTTTCCCGATATCAACCGCAAAATCCCTTTCGCCTGCGGAGCGACGCTCGCATACAACTATATTGACCTGCAATTGCGAAACGACACGAGCGATACGTTTCAAATCAATTTGTGGCTCGATGAGGAATATCTCAATGGAGAGATCAAATCAGATCGCGAGCCGGAATTCGAATACGAGGTTTACGAAACCGATCATCTCATCAAAATGCAGCCCTGGGGCGGCTACACCCGCCACAACCGCATCTGGCGGCGTCAAACAAGTCTTATTGACGGCCTGACATCCGAAAGCCTCGTCACCGAAAATCACGCGATCATGATGTATAACCCGCTGCTCACCGCGTAAAAACCAATGCGTAAGCCCTCTCGTTAGCAATAGGCAACATTCAATGGAACATTCCTATCGCCCCGGTGTCTAAGTTATCGAACGCATGGCACCGGCGCTTCAAGGAGGATTCAGAAATGTTTGACAGATTGATTGCAAGCGAAGCCGCGAGTAAGGACGTTAGAAACCGCCGCAAATATTTTTTGGTGTCGTCGGTCGCCGTCGGGATATTATTCACCACGGCTGTCGTATTTAGCATTTTTGCCGCCGATTTCGGGCTCGGCAGCGGAAATTTCGAATTATCGATTGTAATTGCCCCGGTTGAAATGGCCGCCGCGGAACCCGACCCGCCGCAACCAAGGGCCCCGTTGTCAGCAAACCAAACGCAAAGCCAGATCGCGATTCGGCAGGCAAACATGGCGAGCGTCAACCGACCTACGATCGTTCCAACCAGCATTTCTACTGCACAGAATACGCAGATGGCCGGTCCCGATTACGGACGTTTCGAAATAGGCGAGCGTGACGCCAATGCGGCCGGGCCGGGCACGAGCGGACGGGATTCCGTATCGCGTCCAGGCAATGACAGCATCATGTCCGCGAGGGCAGAGCCAGTGGAGGTAAAAGACCTGCCTCCGCCACCGGTTAAGAAAATCGAACCGGCCAAAAAGCCAACCACCCAGTCCCTCGGTGTAATTAACGGAAAGGCCGCGTATTTGCCGAAGCCGATATACTCTGCGGCTGCCATTGCCGTCCACGCTCAAGGCAAGGTTGATGTTCAGGTTATGATTGACGAGAGCGGAAAAGTGATTTCAGCAACCGCTTTGAGCGGTCACCATCTGCTGCGGCCGGCCGCAGCAGATGGTGACCGCTCAAAGCGGTTGCTGAAATCACTTTTCCGCTCTCGTCAAT
>Ga0138256_10001007_pt1 | contig 30162 bp, 27 predicted proteins | sample KNB2016incub_MG_FD_105486 | JGI IMG/M metagenome (GOLD analysis project Ga0138256, IMG submission 105486) | Active sludge microbial communities from wastewater in Klosterneuburg, Austria - KNB2014incub_MG | ecosystem: Engineered > WWTP > Activated sludge > Unclassified | place: Austria... | reverse complement strand
TGCATGAAACCTAAACTGCTTTTTATAATTAATACTTTAACGTATGGAGGTGCAGAAAGGGTTGTGTCTTTATTGCTGAATCAACTGGCAGAGAAGTATGAGCTGCACCTGGTAATTTTTGAAAATATCATTAAGTATCCCATTCCCGGTAGCGTGCATATTTATTGCCTGGGAGAAAGTAGTAAAGCGCAAGGCATTAGTACACTATTGCGGTTGCCGTTCATGGCAAAAAAACTGGCATCATATTGCAAAATACATAAGATTGATAGTTGTATTTCATTTTTAAACAGGGCTTGTTATATCAATGCCATTCGAAAAACATTCTGGCCTGCCCGCATAAAGACAATTATGTGCGAAAGGTCTCATCAAAGCAGTATTTTACAATATATTGGTGGCAGCAGTAAAATATTCCCCTATATTTCTAAAAAACTAATTAGCTGGTCTTATCAAAAAGCCGATCTGATTTTAACCAACTCAGAACTTTCCCGTTTAGACCTTCAACAAAATTTTAAAATCAACCGGCCAATACAGGTGGTATATAATCCTATCCACTTACATGATATTCTGCAAAAGGCAAATGAACCGGTACAAGATTATTTATTCAGTGAGTTTACATTTATTAGTGTGGGCAAGTTTAGGGTAGAGAAAAATTTACAGCTTTTAATCCAGGCGTTTGCCCAATTAAAAGAATTGCCTGTAAAACTTATTATAATTGGTGGAGGACCATTAGAGCCAGCTTTAAAACAACAGGTATCACAACTCGGTATTGATGATAAAGTTTGGTTTGGTGGTTTTAAAAGCAATCCTTTTCAATATATAAAAAATGCAAACTGTTTTGTATTAAGTTCACATACCGAAGGGTTTCCCAATGTGCTATTGGAAGCGCTTGCCTGTGGCAAAGCTGTAATTTCTACTGATTGCAAATCGGGCCCCAGGGAAATACTGGCTCCTGCAAGCGATATGAATACGGTGTTGGAAAAAAATATAGAAATGACTGCGTATGGTATTTTGGTGCCAGAAAATAACCCTCAGCAATTAGCCTTTGCCATGAAAAAAATATTTGAGGATAACCAGCTTCGGGAACAATTTGAAGAAAAATCACTTCAGCGTGCCAGTGAATTTAGTAACGAGATCATCATTCCTCAATTTGAACAATATTTTTATTGACTTTATTTCTTGTGTTGTATAAGATCAATAATAAACCCATCAAATAAAATGGGATTACCGGCACCCGATAACGGGCCAATGTGCCAAAGTTTAATGATGTGATACCTACCAGGCTCGCAAATATGATGGAATAGCCAATACATAAAAACACAATCGGGTTTACAATGATTTGTTTTAAAAATGAACCTGGACCTGTTTTTATGAAGACAAACAAAGTAAACAATAAAATAAATAAACTTTCCAGCGCCGATAAAAGCATAATGGGTTTTCGGGCTTCCCATAAAAATGGCCTGTATAAGGTAGCCACAAAACCAATTGGCATTTTTTTGAGTAAGCCTACCGGGGTAGGTTCTATTTCACCAATGTCAAAATTTGAATCTGCATCTTCGGTTAAGGCAGCATAATTTGTTTGGTAAGAACTCACACTGTTTTCAAGTTTATCAACTGCAAAAGTACCCAGGCTTTCATTTATTTGCTGGTATGTAAGTACCAGGATGCCTGCAAATACACCCAATACTACCGGTAAAGCAAAAATGCGTAAGAATTTTGAATGGATCTTCCGCAGCAGGTTCATGCTTATAAAAAGAATAAGCGGAATAATCATGGCAGCAATAATGTAGGCCTTAATCACAATAATAAAATAGAGTGAAATGGGTATGATAAAATAATCAGCAAGGTTTGTTTTTTTACGGCTGATATTGATACTGCTGTAAAAGAAAAGCCCTAAGGCACAAAAACTAAGTGTATCTTTTAATATGCCCGATCCGTAAATATTTAAAGAAGGGAAAAATATTACAAAACAGGCAATGAGAAAATGCCACCTGGGAGCAAATGAAACAAAGGTTTCAAATAACTTAAAAGTGCCTACAATGGCTAGTGTAGCAAAAAGCATGGTGCAAATAAGAAAACTGTTAAAACTGATATAACTTAATAGCAGCGTAACTTTCACTACCAGGAAACCACTTTCATTTACCGCTCCCCGTAGCTCAAAATTTTCCCTGAAGTAAGTATAATCCTTAAAAAAAACATCCAGGAATCCCACTTTACCATCATGCACCAATTGCTTGATCACCATTGTTTCTTTAAAATAAGTAGCCGAATCTCCAAATCCCCAATAATAATAAATCAGGAAAGCATATACCAGGCCGCCAAATACTTTACATAAAAATATTTTCACTAAATATTTTTGAACGAGAATGTTTTGGCTGTATTTTTTTTTATAAAAAATTACAATCGCCAGCAAGGCAATAAAGAAAAATGGTACCAATATAAAATCCAGCGTATTAATAAGAGGTTCGTCCATTATTCAAATGTATTAAAGATATATCTTTGTAACAGTTACTTTAAATACAATAATTTTAAAATTAACCGTTTAGTAAACGAAAAAATCCCTTTTTTGTTTTAATACTCATATATGCAAACCATTCTCATTACCGGGGGAGCAGGATTTATTGGTTCTCACCTTACCCGGCTATTTGTATCTAAATATCCACAATACAAAATAATTAATCTGGATGCCCTTACTTATGCCGGTAATCTTCAAAATTTAAGCGATATTGAAAGTCGTTCAAATTATCAATTTATAAAAGGAGATATTACAAATGCTAAGCTGGTGAATGAAATATTTGAGACTCATCAAATAACCAGTGTATTGCATTGTGCAGCCGAAAGCCATGTAGATCGTTCTATTGCAGACCCGCTTGCATTTGTTCGAACCAATGTGATAGGTACCGTTACCCTTTTGCAGGCTGCTAAAGAATACTGGAACGGCGATTATGAAAATAAATTATTTTATCATATCTCTACCGATGAAGTATATGGTTCACTGGGCGAAACCGGTTTTTTTTATGAGGATACCGCTTATGATCCCCGTAGCCCTTACTCAGCCAGTAAAGCATCTTCCGATCATTTTGTAAGGGCTTATCACCATACCTACCAGCTACCTGTAAAAATTTCTAATTGCAGTAATAATTACGGACCTTTTCATTTTCCTGAAAAACTGATACCCTTAAGCATCAATAATATTATCAACAACAAACCCCTTCCCATTTATGGTAAAGGTGAGAATATACGGGACTGGTTATATGTAGAAGATCATGTACGGGCTATTGACCTGATATTTCATAAAGGGAAAAATGGCGAAACCTATAATATTGGTGGGCATAATGAATGGACAAATATTGCTTTGATAAGAGAATTGTGCAGACAAATGGATCACAAATTAAATCGGGAAGCGGGCAGTTCCGAAAAATTGATCAGCTTTGTAAAAGACAGGGCAGGCCATGATATGCGCTATGCCATTGATGCGACAAAACTAAAAGATGAGTTAGGCTGGTTACCCTCTTTGCAATTTGAAGAAGGGTTATCAAAAACCATTGACTGGTACCTGGCTAATACCGCCTGGTTAAATGATGTGGTAAATGGTAGTTATAAAGATTATTACGAAGAACAATATCATAAAAGATAATTAAATGAAAGGGATTATTCTGGCAGGTGGATCGGGTACCAGGCTTTACCCGATTACGATGGGCATAAGCAAACAATTAATGCCCATTTTTGATAAGCCCATGATTTATTACCCGCTTAGTACACTCATGCTAGCCGGTATAAAAGATATTTTAATCATTACCACTCCTGATGATCAGCCCCAGTTCATTCGCTTATTGGGAGATGGAAAAAAATGGGGTTGTACTATTACGTATGCAAAGCAGGAAATTCCCAATGGGCTTGCCCAGGCATTTGTAATTGGTGAAACTTTTATTGGTAACGATCGTGTGGCGCTTGTATTGGGCGATAATATTTTTTATGGAAGTGGTTTTAGCAAGCTATTACAAAACGCCTCCACACATCCCGGGGCTACCATCTTTGCTTACCCGGTAAGTGATCCCGAACGATACGGAGTGGTAGAATTTGACGAAAATTTTACTGCATTAAGCCTGGAAGAGAAACCCCTGCATCCAAAAAGCAATTATGCAGTACCCGGTCTTTATTTTTATGATAATAGTGTGGTACAAATAGCAAAAGAACTAAAACCGGGCAGCCGGGGCGAGTATGAAATTACTGATGTAAACAAAATATATTTGCAGCGCAAACAATTGCATGTAGGAGTGCTGGACCGGGGCTTTGCCTGGTTAGATACCGGCACATTTGATTCTTTGAGTGATGCCAGCGAATATGTAAGGGTTATTGAAAAGCGGCAGGGGTTAAAAATTGGTTGCCCCGAAGAAATAGCCTGGCGCAAAGGTTTTATCACCCATGATCAATTAATGCAACTGGCAGAAGAATTGAAAAAAAGTGGATATGGAGAATACTTAAAAAAATTAAAATAATAACCTGTTCATGATATCTAGCAACCCTCAATTAATTCAGTTTCCCCGGATAGGCAATATCATGCAGGGCTATATTTCAGTAGCAGAAAATGACACCCTGCCCTTTGAAGTAAAACGGGTTTACTGGACTTATCATACACCCGGAACCATTCACCGGGGCGGCCATGCACATCATGAACTCGTACAAATACTGGTGGCTGTTGCAGGAACCATATTGGTAGAAACAGAAATTCCCGGGGGCATCAAAGAAAAATTTACCTTGGATACACCCGAAGTGGGTTTGCTGATGCCGATCTACTGCTGGCATATCATGCAGTATAGCCATAATGCAGTACAAATGTGTATCGCCAATATGGCTTACAAAGAATCGGATTATATTCGGGATTACGAAGTGTTTAAACAATTAAAATGATACACCCTGCTGCAGATGTGCAATCAAAACAAATAGGCGATGGTACAAGGGTATGGCAATACGCTATTATTTTACCAGGCGCTGTAGTGGGTAAAGATTGCAATATCAATTGCCATACATTTATTGAAAACGATGTAATAATCGGTAACCGGGTTACTATTAAAAGCGGTGTATTTTTATGGGATGGGCTAAGGCTGGCAGATGATGTTTTCATTGGTCCTAATGTAACTTTTACCAATGATAAATATCCCCGTTCAAAACAGTATCCATCAGCATTTCAGCTTACTCAAATTGGTGCTTTTGCTTCGGTAGGCGCCAATGCTACCATCCTGGGTGGTATTACCATTGGAGAGTATGCACTCATTGGTGCCGGTGCCGTTGTAACAAAAGATGTTCCTCCTTTTACCTTAGTGTACGGTAACCCTGCCCGGGCAATGGCAAAATTGAATGAGAAAGGTGAGATCATAGAAAAATATAATGGCACATGATTGAGTTTTTAAACATAAAGCAAATAACCCAGAGAAATAAGCAGGAGTTGATGCAGGCATTTGAAGCAGTATTAGATTCCGGCTGGTTTATAATGGGCAATGCACTCCGTACTTTTGAGCAGGAGTTTGCCGGCTATTGTGGTACCCAGTCTTGTATAGGCGTAGCCAATGGGTTAGATGCACTTATTTTAATATTGGAAGCCTATAAAGAAACAGGATTTATGAAACCCGGTGATGAAGTGATCGTTCCTTCTAATACTTATATTGCCAGTATATTGGCGGTATCAAAAGCAGGGCTTACGCCTGTATTATGTGAACCGGATATACATACTTATTTATTAGACCCGGCGCTTATTGAAAAAAAGATTTCAAAAAAAACAAAAGCTATATTACCGGTTCATCTGTACGGCCAGGTTTGCGATATGGATCCTATCGTGGCCCTTGCAAAAAAATATAATCTAAAAATAATTGAAGATTGCGCCCAATCGCAGGGAGCTATGTATCACGGTAAACGATGTGGCAACCTGGGTGATGCAGCCGGTTTTAGTTTTTACCCTGGTAAAAACCTGGGGGCGCTGGGCGATGCCGGAGCCGTAACTACCCATGATGAAACCCTGGCAGAAATAATAAAAGCCTGGCGTAATTATGGTTCTCATAAAAAATATGAAAACCTGTACCTGGGAGTAAATAGCAGGCTCGATGAATTACAGGCAGCCTTACTATCCGTAAAATTAAAAAGCTTAGATGCTGACAATCAAAAAAGGAGGGAGATTGCACAGTATTATATCAATAATATCAATCATCCCGGTATTGTATTACCGGCTTCCAAAGAAAGAGATGTATTAAATGACCACTCACATGTATGGCATGTATTTGTGGTAAGAACAGAAAAGCGGGATTCCTTTCAGCAATATTTACTGGAGAATGGGGTGCAAACAGTAATTCATTACCCCATTCCTCCACATCATCAAAAAGCTTATACCAGTTTACATTCACAACAGTTCCCCATTTCAGAAAAAATACACAGCCAGGTAATTTCATTACCCATAAGCCCGGTAATGCAAGCCAATGAATACGAAAAGGTTTGCCAGGTTGTAAACTTATTTTCATCGTGAACCTGATTAAAACAAGTTTTTACACTTCCATCTCTACTGCCATTACTTTTTTAAGTGGGTTTATTGTTATTAAAGTAGTAGCTGTAAAAATAGGCCCGGAAGGAATCGCATTTGTTGGCCAATTTCAAAATACTACAGCCATTCTTACCTTGTTGGCTACCGGCGCCATTACCATGGGCGTAATAAAATATTTGGCACAGCATAAGGCAGAGCCACTCAAAATCCAAAAGATAATTCATAGCGCTTTCCTTATCTCTTTTTTCTGTTCTATCATGATATCCATCATTGTTTTAAGTAGCAGCCATTACTTGTCAAAGGCGGCTTTCAAAACAACCGACTATTGGTTGGTGTATTTTTTATTTGGATTATTTGTGATGTTAATCTCATTCAACACTTTGTTCCTGGCTATTTTGAACGGGCTAAAAGAGATAAAAAAATATACCATTGTAAATATCAGCGCTTCTTTAATAGGCGTAAGCTTTACATTACTGGGTGCCTTTTATTTTGGATTAATTGGGGTTTTAATTTCAAGCACTGCATCTGGCATTGTGGTTTTCCTGATGAATATTTTTATTTTTAAAAAATTGGGTATTTCCTGGAAACCCCGGATTTCAAATTGGGATAAAAGGGTATTTAAAATGCTCCTGGCCTTTTCGGTGATGGCATTGGTGAGCGGATTTATTGCACCGGCAATCCAAATACTTATCCGGGATAAAATTATTCTCCGGTTTTCTGCTACCGAAGCCGGGTATTGGCAGGCTGTTACAAAAATTTCAGATTATTATCTGGGCTTTATTACCTCTGTGTTAGCCGTTTATTATATGCCACGCTTATCAGAAATACAAGATCGCCATGAACTTAAAAAAGAAATAAAGAGCGGGTACAAATTTATTTTACCCATTGTAGGGTTAATCGCTTTTTCGATATGGATTTTTAAGGATCTTATTATTCATCTTTTATTTACCCCTGCATTTTTACCCATGCGGCCTTTGTTTGCTTACCAGCTTATGGGAGATTTTTTTAAGATTGGTAGCTGGTTATTGGCTTATTTGATGATTGCAAAAGCCATGACAAAAACATTTATCATAACTGAGATTTTTTTCTCATTGAGTTATGTTGTGTTGTCATATATTTTTTTAGATAAATTTGGTATTATTGGGGCTACCTATTCCTTCTGTATCAATTATGCTATTTATTGGATTGTGATGTTTGTGATTATGAAAAAGCGATTTCTGTAACGGTCTGTTTTTATTCACTAAATTTAAGTATGAACATTCTTTTTATTCGTGACTATCCATTAATAGACGGCACCTTTACTTTATTATTGCGTCAGGCTCACTATGCCAAAAATGATGGGTATAAACCCTATTTTCTTTTCCTGAATAAAAACATAGAACCATCACTGCTCGTAGAAATTAAACTCATTTGCCCTGTTTATTTTCCGGAAGATTTAGCAAAACTCAAAAGTGAAAACAGTTTGCCGCCTATTGAAGCCATACATGGAATCCTTTCCGGTGACCGTTTATGGTATTGTTATGATACCATTAAAGCAATTTATTTCCCGGAGGCAGCCGTAGTTATTGGCTTTTATCATCCACGTACATTTATTATAAAAACATATTTATGGCCTTCGCCGGATGTGAAACTTTATAAAAAATTATTTTCAAATATCCCGGCACAAAACCTTTTGTTTATGAATGATGTGGTGAAAAAAGAGCATGAATCTTTTTTTCACCTTGATTTTTCTAAATCTCCCATAGTGCCTATCATGGTAGAGGTGCCTGCACAATACACGCCACGTAAGCAGGTAAATAGAAATAAAATTGTGAGCATAGGCCGCCTGGTGTATTTTAAAAATTATATTTCACCACTTATCATCTTACTGGCATCTTTAAGAAAAAAAGGCTATGCTTTTGAATATCATATATATGGTGATGGTGAACTGATGGAAGAAGTGCAGAATTTAATTAAAAAATTAGATGCCGGTCATTACATCTTTTTGCATGGAAGTATTGATTATTCAGATTTCAATTCAATTGTAGATGATGCGCTTCTTTTTGTGGGGATGGGTACTTCCATCATTGAAAGTTCAAGGCAGGCTGTACCAAGTTTACAGTCAATAGAAAGTTGCCAGGAAGATGCTACTTATGGTTGGTTTTTCGACCAGCCAGGCTACGAAGTGGGAGAACAAATTCCAGGTAAGGCATCCGGCTCTTATGAGCCCTACATCTTGCAGGCTTATAGAAGTAGTGAAGGAGAATATGCAGTACTTTGTGAAAAAAGCTGGCAGCGTGCCAGAGAATTTTCAGCAGAAAAAGTAATGCATACATATTATACAGCTTTACAAAATGCTGATAAAAAATTCACATTTATAATACCGGCATGGAAAAAATATATGGTAAAACTATTGAGGCAGCCGCTTAAATGGCAGCGGTTGATAAAAAAGGAATACAGGGGCAGGTAAAAATATTTTAAAGGTTTACAGCATTGAACAAGAAAAAAATTCTTCATATTATTTATAACCTGGGCCGGGGTGGTGCAGAAACCATGCTGGTGGGTGTTTTAAAAGAATTATCACAATACCACAATATTGTAGTAACAATTTCTGAGGTGAATGATTTTAAAGAAGAATTGGTTTGCGATAAATATTTTTGCCTTCATGGTGCTTCTTTAAAAAAGTTACCGGTAATGGTTAGCAAGCTTAAAAAAATCATTCGAGATGAAAAGCCTCACCTGGTTCATTCTCATTTACCCTATAGCAATTTTGTTGCCCGCTTAGCAACACCCGCTACCATACCTTTAGTTACCAGCATTCATACTGCTATTTCTGCTGCCGTTGATTATAAGAAATGGACAATCCGCTTCCTGGATAGGTTTACTTACCGGTTTCGGAAATCTACCATCATTGCCGTATCGAAACAAGCGCTACAGGATTATTTTTCGGTATTGCAGCTAAAGCAGGGCAAAGCCGTAGTGATCTATACTTTTGTGGATAGTACCCGGTTCAAATTTACGGATGGGCCATTGGGAAATAATCCTATCCGTTTAATCTGTATTGGCTCCATGCGAAAAAATAAAAATTTCGAATATTTAATTAAAGCCTTCACATTAATCAGGGATAAAAATATACAATTAGATATTTTTGGTTACGGCCCGGCTTTTGAATATTATCAAAATTTAATTCACCAGGAAAAAGTGAATATACATTTAAAAGGCCTCGTTAAAAATATTCATGAACTCATGGGCAGCTATCATATTTTTGCAATGCCTTCAAAGTTCGAAGGGTTTTCATTAAGTGTATTAGAGGCTATGGCATCGGGCAGGCCATTATTATTAAGTGATATCCCATCATTTAGAGAACAATGCGAAGCATGTGCTGTTTATTTTGATTTAAATGATTCCGGTGATTTTATCATGAAATTGAATGCAATGTTGAATCACCCGGAAAATATGAAATTACTAGGTGAGAAGGGGTATCAACGGGTGATGAACAATTTCACCATAGGGCATCACGTTAAGCAACTAACTGATTTATATGAAGAAGAAATGAGGGTTAAAAATTAATTTTATATGTGCGGTATTGTAGGTTTTATTGATTTTAAAAAGCAATCGTCTGAAACGATATTAAATGCTTGTACCGATGAATTAATTCACCGGGGGCCAGATGGCAGGGGTGTTACATTCTTTAACCGGGAAGCAGGCCAGGTTGGCTTAGGCCATCGCAGGTTATCTATTATAGACCTTAGCGATGCAGCGGGCCAGCCCATGCAATATGAGGGTTTATGGATTGTATTTAATGGAGAAATTTATAATTATAAAGAAATAAAAGAAGAACTTCTGTTGGTGGGCCACCAGTTTAAAGCTCATTCTGATACCGAAGTTATTTTACATGCCTGGCAACAATGGGGCGAAGCGATGCTTTCCCGGTTTATTGGCATGTTTGCCTTTGTAATTTATGATACACATAAAGAATCACTGTTTTGCTGCCGCGACAGGGCCGGCGTAAAACCATTTTATTATTATTGGGAAAATGATCTTTTCCTTTTTTCATCAGAATTAAAAGGAATGATGAAACATCCAGCTTTTAAAAAAGAAATTGACCTGGATGCCCTTTCTGCATACATGCAATTTGGATACGTACCCACCCCATATTGCATTTTTGAAAATTGTTATAAATTAAAACCAGGGCATTATTTGAAGTTAGATGTAAAAACAAAATTTTTTACTACGCACCAATATTGGAATGTGTATGACGCCTACAACAAACCGGTTTTGGAAATTGGTTTTGAAGAAGCCGTTACAGAAACTGAAAAATTACTGACCAACGCCTTTCAATATCGTATGGTAAGCGATGTGCCGGTGGGTGTATTTTTAAGCGGTGGTTACGACAGTAGCTGCGTAACTGCCATTCTTCAAAAAAATAATACTGAAAAAATAAAAACATTTACGATCGGGGTTCCCGATGCAGGGCTTAATGAAGCGCCTTACGCCAAAGAAATTGCAAAGCACCTGGGTACAGATCATACAGAATATTATTGCACCCAAAAAGAAGCATTGGAAATTGTACCAGAGTTGCCTTTTTATTATGATGAACCATTTGCCGATAGCAGCGCCATACCCACTACCTTGGTGAGCAGGGTTGCACGAAAGCAAGTAACAGTAGCGCTTTCAGCAGATGCAGGCGATGAAATATTTGCAGGATACAACCGGTATGATTATATGATGCGTTATGGGAAAAAGATGGCACAACTACCTGCTTCCATTCGCAAACTGGCAGCCGCAACCATGGATCTGATACCTGCAGACCGGGTTCCCATTCTTAGAAAAAAATATGAATTTCATACACGTTACGAAAAAGTAAAATCGTTTTTAAAAAATAATTCAGAAAAAAATATTTTAGTCAGCCTTACCCGGCACATGACGGATGAAGAAATAAATAAACTATTTAAAAAGAAAGTAAAAAAAATAGAAACAGCTTTTGACAGTTCCGAACTGCAGGCCGAACGGTTTACGATACTGGATTATATCATGGCGGTAGATTATCAAACCTATTTAGTAGATGATATTTTACAAAAGGTAGATCGGGCAGGTATGAGTGTGAGCCTGGAAGGCCGTGAACCATTTTTAGATCACCGCATTATTGAATGGGCTGCACAACTCCCATCTCATTTTAAATATGACAAAGGGAAAAAGAAAATAATTTTAAAGGAAATTGTACATAAATATATACCAAAGCAAATAATGGACAGGCCCAAAATGGGATTTGGGATCCCTTTGCAGCATTGGCTTACCCAGGAATTGAAGCCTTTTGTGGATCAGCTTTTTGATGAACAGTACATCGAAACACAAGGCATTTTTAACAATGAAGAAATTCAAAGACTCAGGAATTCTTTTTATAATGGCCGGGTAGAAAGAGTAGAAAAAATTTGGTTTATCCTGATGTTTCAAATGTGGTATGAACGCTGGATGAAATAAACGTAAAAGCAACTGTGAGAAAATAATCTTGAAAAAAAAGCATCCCCATATATTATTCCTTTCTTATGATGGCATGACCGACCCCTTGGGTCAAAGCCAGGTAATACCTTACCTGGCGGGGCTTACACGTTATGGGTTCCGGTTTACCATTTTAAGTTTTGATAAGCCCGAAAAATATGTACTTCATAAAAATGATGTAGAAACTCAAATAGCCTCTTTCCCTATTACCTGGAAAAGTGTACCATACCATAAAAACCCACCGGTACTCTCTGGAATGTATGATTTGCAGCTAATGAAAAATTTTATTCGCAAGAAGCAAAAAAATGAACTTTTTGATATGGTTCATGCACGTACGGGTATCCCGGCGCTGGCCGCCCTCTGGATGAAAAAAAAATATGGAACTCCTTTTTTAAATGATATCCGTGGTTTTTGGGCTGATGAAAGAATTGATGGGGGCATGTGGAATATGGCTAACCCAGTTTTTAAATTGCTGTACCGCTATTTTAAATCAAAAGAAAAGCAATGTATAGAACAATCCGATTATAATAATTGCTTAACAGCGGCAGCACAAAAAGAAATTTTAAGCTGGAAAAATATAAAAGGCCAACCCAGGCCTGTCTCTGTGATTTCCTGTAGTGCGGATGTTGCGTTATTTGATCCGGCCAATATTGACGAAGTATTAAAAAATAAATTCTTACATCAACTAAACATTAAAGACACTGATTTTGTAATGAGCTATTTAGGTTCTATTGGAGGTTGGTATATGACGAAAGAGATGATGGAGTTTTGCAAAGTGCTGCAAGATGAAATACCCAATACTGTTTTCCTCTTTATATCACCCGGCAGGCACCAGGAAATTTTAGATGCCGCTAAAGCTGCAGGCATTTTGGAACATACCGTTAAAATTATTTCAGCACGCCGTAAAGAAGTACCTGTGTTGCTCTCCTTAAGTAAATATTCATTGTTTTTTATTAAGCCTTGTTATTCTAAAATAGCATCATCTCCTACCAAGCATGGAGAAATTATGGCTATGGGAATACCGGTAATAACCAATGCCGGTGTAGGGGATGTAAAAGAGATTGTATTGCAAAACGAAGCGGGTTATGTATTAGAATCATTCAATAACCGGGCCTATAAACAAGTAGCCGAAAAAATAAAAGGGACTAATCCTTTTTCTACTGAAAAGATAAGGCAAGCTGCTTTAAAAATATATTCTTTAGAAACTGCCATAGAAGCTTATCATAAAGTATATCAAAATATTTTAGAAGACTCTTAGATCAATGCAGGCACTTCAGCATTTTTTATCTTCTTGTTTTTGTTGAAATACAAAATCATGAATAATGAGATCACATAAAATGGCATGCACGGGATTTTATACCGCACCAATGTGCCAAAGTTTAGGGTAGTGGCGCCCACAAATAAAGCAAAAGTAATGGAGAAGAAATAACAATATAATACAATGGGTCTTTTTATAATGATGCGCACAAATTTTATTAAGCCTACTTTAAAAATAACGTAGAGGGTAAATAACATCATGAATAAACTTTCAAAAGATGAGAGTAAAGTAGAGATGTTCCTGCTCTCCCATAAAAAGGGCCGGTAAAGTGTGGCAATAACCGCCATTGGCGCTACTTTTAATAAGCTTCCCACTGTTCCGTCAAATTCTACTCCCAATGAAAAATAAGCACCTTCGCTATTCTGTTGTTTTTTCTTATAGGTTTGCTGGTATTCCGAAATGCCTTCCACAATGTCTTCGCCTGCATAATCCGCAATGGCACTTTGCATACGGGTGGCAATGGCAGAAAAGCTAATGATACTTATGATGATAAAACCAATAATAAGCATAAGCTTAAATATCGGGTTCTTAAGAAGCTGTGCATTCTTTAACAATAAGAAAATTGAAAAAGCAGGTAAATAAGCAATGATAATATAAATTTTAATCACCGAGAAAATATAAAAAGTAATGATGATGATAAGTAGATTCCGGATCAAATTTTTCTTTTCTACTGCAAGCTGAAATAATGCAAATGTAAACCAGCCCAATGCAGAAACGGCTAAAGGGTCTTTTAAAATTCCGGAACTCCAAAAGGTGAATGTGGGCAATAATAAAATGGCAAAGGCAAAAGGTTTACGCATGTCAGGAAACTGTTCTGCAAAAAAGCGGTATAATTTCCAAATTCCGGTGAATGCGATCATGGCATAAAAAAGGTTCACCACTAAAAATTTTCCAAAAGAGAGAAAGCATAATATAGCCGTAAACCTTATGGCAAATAAATTACTGGGATCTTTTAAATATCCTATTTGGTTGGGGTTTGCCAGGGTATTGGGGTCTATATTTTCTACTGGCCCCAGTAAAAGATCATAACTATTGGCCCCGTTTAAAATACGCTTGAACATATTTAATCCCTCTGGATAATATAAATCCATGGTATCTCCTCCCTTTACAATATAAAGTACGAAAATAGAATAACAAAAGCAGGCAACCACTTTAACCCAAAATGCATATTTATGGTATGTTCTTAATTCTACATTTTTTATCTTTTTTCTGGAGACAGAAAAAATAAGTGAAAAAATAAGAATGTATATAAAAAATGCAATAAAATCTAGTATATCCATAGAGCAATCCCTGGCCTGTTTAGCAAATTATTATTACGTTAAAATTAAGTATTCAATTTGATGTAATAGAATTGATTTTGAAAGCCTTAAAAAATAAAACAACATGCCGGTTTGTACCAAAACGATTGCCCTGTATCCGGTATGCGCCTAAAAGCCCATAAAAAGGGTTAACGGATTGATTGATTGCTGCTTGTAGTTTCATATAAAATGAAAAGATACACAATATTTATTTTAAGCATACGTTAGGTAAGTATCCAATTGTAGTTGAAAGACCTGGCATTCTCATCGTAACAGGAGGTAACACCCAAAAATGGTGTCCCTGGTATTTTGCAGTTTGTGTTGTGAAATTTCGCTACAGCAAACCATCCAGAGATGCAAAATAACAACAAACCGAAACTCATTAGAATTACCACGGTACCTATGGCATTGCGTTATTTATTGCAAGGCCAAATGAATTATATGAGTACCAGTGGGTATGATGTGATCATGATTAGCGCAGAGGGCAAAGAACTTACCGAAGTGCTAAGGCAAGAAAAATGCAGGCACCTGATTGTTCCAATGACGAGGAAGATCACCCCATTTCAAGATTTAAAATGTTTGTTTCAGCTTATCAAAATCTTTATTAAAGAAAAGCCCGATATTGTACATTCTCATACTCCTAAAGCCGGGTTACTGGGTATGTTGGCGGCCAGAATTTGTGGTGTAAAAACAAGAATTCATACGGTTGCGGGCTTACCGCTGATGGTAGAACATGGAGCCAAATTTACATTGCTTAAATATATCGAGAAACTTACCTACTGGTGTGCATCTACTATATGGCCCAATAGCCCATCGCTTAAAAAATATATCCTGGAGCAAAAACTCACCCGCCCGGAAAAAATAAATATCATCGGTAAAGGTTCTTCAAATGGAATTAACCTGCAACGCTACAACCCACAAATACTGGACAACCATAAATTGGCAGAAATAAAAAAGTGCATCCATTATAACAGCTCATTTACTTATTTATTATTTACCGGCAGGCTGGTGAAAGATAAAGGGATTATAGAATTGATGGATGCATTTGCACATTTACAAAAATCACATAGCCGTTTAAAATTATTATTGCTTGGCGATTTTGAAAATGGATTAGACCCGTTGCCCAGGCAAACGATGGATTGCATTCAGCACAACCCCGATGTAATACATGTTTCATGGACGAATGATGTGGAATATTATATGCAACTGGCAGATACTTTTGTATTCCCATCACACAGGGAAGGGTTTCCCAATGTACTTTTACAAGCCGGCGCAATGAAACTTCCCATTATCTGCAGCTCTATTTGTGGTAATATTGATATTGTACAAAACAATCAAACCGGGCTTTTATTCAATACCCATAATGTACAAAACCTGGCAGAAAAAATTGAATATAGTATTTTTAAGAAAGAAGAAATGGGCCGGATGGCGAGCCAATTGCACAACTATATTCACCGTGAATTTAAAACGACCCAGGTATGGGAAAAAATATTGATGGAATATTCTCAATTGCAAACCCAGGAAGAAAAAATTCCGGCAAAAATATCACCGGCACATCGGGATATGGTTCCGGGATGGATGTACCATTTATGGATACCCGGGTACAACAAGCAAAACGCCGTTTCATAAAATCTTTTATATCATTTTTATAAAAAGTATTTCTCATCGGAAATACTTTTTTTATAAAATAAAATGACTGGTAAGATGTGTGCAGCAGCTTATAAACGTTAATTTTGCACAGCTTTAACCAAACCGATCTTTTGCTACAGAAACCAAAACTCATACGTATCACTACTGTTCCTATTGCATTGGCCTACCCGCTAAGCGGACAGCCAACATTTATGCACAATCATGGATACCAGGTACTATTGGTAAGCGCTGCAGGCAAAGAATTAGATTTGGTAAAAAAGCAGGAGGAATGCCCGCATACCGTGGTTCCCATGACAAGGAAGATTACTCCCTTAAAAGATATAAAAGCACTTTATTTACTCATCCGCCTTTTTCGTAAAGAAAAACCTGCCATTGTACATACCGAAACACCAAAAGCAGGTTTGCTGGGCATGATAGCTGCCTGGTTTTGTGGTGTTCCCATTCGCATCCATACCGTTGCCGGCCTCCCACTGATGGTAGCACATGGCTTAAAATTAAAAATTTTGCAATGGGTAGAAACAATTACTTATGCAGCCGCTACGCAGGTATGGCCTAATAGTACATCATTAAAAGAGTACATTGAAAAACATAAATTTTGTTCTCTTAGAAAATTAATGGTTATCGGTAAAGGATCTTCTAATGGAATAGATACTGCTCGTTTTAATCTTAATACTTTAGATACAGAAAAATTAAAGAAGATACAAGAAAAGATACAATACGACCAAAAAAACTGCTACCTATTATTTGTAGGAAGGCTGGTAAAAGATAAAGGAATTGTAGAATTGGTTTCCGCTTTTAAAGCGCTCAAAAAACAAACGCCCCAATTAAAGTTAATGCTGGTGGGGCAATATGAAGAAGAACTGGATCCTATCCCCGAAGATATATACCATGAAATTTTACATAACCGGGATATTTTACATATTTCCTGGACAGATAAAGTGGAATATTATATGGCGCTTGCAAATTATTTTGTGTTTCCTACCTATCGGGAGGGGTTCCCCAATGTACTGTTAGAAGCGGCAGCCATGCAATTGCCCATACTGTGCAGTAGGATTGGCGGCAATGTAGATATCGTAACAGAAAATACAGGGTGTTTATTTACAGTAAAAGATACGGGTGCATTGAGCGGAGCCATTCAAAATGCCATGCAGGCAACTGCTAAAATGAAACAAAAGGCAATGACTTTACATACCATGGTAATAGAAAATTATAACCGGGAAATTTTTTGGCAACAAATGTTGCAGCAGTATAACATGCTGGTAATGGAGAATAAGCGGCTAAAAAATTGAACCATTCAATATCTATCTTTACCTTTAGGAAGCGGCAGTACAGGGGTTTTCAATTTATTATAGACTGAAATTAAATTATAAAATTCCGGGTTTAAAATATTAATTCCACATTATGATACTTATAGGATACTCCGGTCATGCTTATGTAGTGCATGGTATTTTTGCGGCCTTATGCTTAAATGTTACCGGGTATTGCGATAAAGAAGAAAAAGAACAGAACCCCTTTTCCTTAAAATATTTTGGAAACGAGATGTCAGCAGCAGGATTGGATGCAATGCAACAACAAAAGTTTTTTATAGCCATTGGCGATAATACCATTCGTAAAAATATTTATAACAAACTTGCTGAGCAGCATTTATTTCCGGTAAATGCCGTACATCCTTCAGCAATTATTGATGATAGCGTAAGTATTGCCCAGCATGGGGTAATGGTTTCTGCTCAGGTAACTTTAAATGCCCTGGCCAGGGTAGGCATCGGCGCTATATGTAACACAGGTTGTATCATAGAGCATGAATGTGAAATTGGAGAATTTAGCCATGTGGGGCCAGGCGCCATACTATGCGGAAATGTAAAATTGGGGAATCATTCTTTTGTGGGGGCAGGTTCTGTTGTTAAAGAAGGGATACAGATTGGTAACAATGTAATGATTGGTGCCGGATCGGTAGTGGTAAAGGATATTCCGGATGCGGTAACAGTGGTTGGCAACCCGGCACAGGTACTTAAAAAAAATTAGTACAAGACAATAGGTAAAAAGGTTGGCGATTTATTTTTCAACATTAGTTTACCATATCTTTGCCGGGAAATTTTAAAAATTATGAAGGTTTTAGTTACAGGAGGTGCAGGATATATAGGTTCTGTACTCGTGCGCCAATTGCTGCATAAAGGATACAACGTAAGGGCATTTGATAGCCTGATGTTTGGTGGAGAAGCTTTATATGATGTAATGCTGAATCCGAATTTTGAATTTTTAAAAGGCGATGTACGCAATGCAGCAGATGTGAACCGTGCATTGGAAGGGATTGATGCTATTGCTCACCTGGCTGCCATTGTAGGCGATCCTGCCTGTAAAAAATATAGCGACCTGGCTCATGAAACCAATTGGACCGGTAGTGTAGAACTTTTTGAAGCAGCCGAAAAAGCAGGCATTAAACGATTTGTTTTTGCCAGTACCTGTAGTAACTATGGCAAAATGCCCGATCCAAATTCTTTTGTTACCGAAACCTCAGAACTCAGGCCCGTATCTTTATATGCTGAGTTAAAAGTAAAATTTGAAAAATATTTATTAGAAGAACGTAAGGATAGTAATATCTGCAGCACGGCTCTTCGCTTTAGTACCGTATATGGTTTTTCGCCCCGTATTCGTTTTGATTTAACGGTCAATGAGTTTACCCGCAATGCAACCATTAATGGCGAACAGGAAATTTGGGGTGCCCAGTTTTGGCGGCCTTACTGCCATGTAGATGACCTGGCCCGTGCCGTAATTTTGGTGATAGAAAGCCCCGAAGATAAAGTGCGTGCCAATGTCTTTAATGTAGGTAGTACCGATGAAAATTATAACAAAGGAATGATCATCGAAGAAGTGTGTAAAGTGGTTCCGAATGTAAAAGTGAATTATGTAGAAATGAACGAAGATCCCAGGGATTACCGGGTAAACTTCGATAAAATAAAAAATACGCTGGGCTATACCATCACCAAAAAAGTACCTGATGGCATCAAAGAAATTTACACTTTGCTTAGCACCGGGATCGTTACTGATTCATTTGCACCAAAATTTCGGAATACTTAGAAAGTACTGTTAAGCGCTTCTATCAACTGGCCTTGTCTGCTGGATAAACTATAATGTGCTTCAATTTTTTTTCGGGCTTTTTCTCCCATTTGTTTTCGCAGGGTTTCATCTTTCAATAAAAGGGTAATGGCCTGTAGCCATTCATTATCATTGTGGCAAATAAATCCATTGATACCCTCATCAATTATAGCTGCATTGGCCCGGGTATCATCTGCTATGGCGGGAATCCCCATTGCCATATATTGTATCAATTTAAAACCGCATTTACCTTCGCTGGTTGCAGTATATTTCAACGGCATGATGCCGATATCAAAACGTTGCAGGGTATCTATTTCAGTATTTTTATCCCAGGCTACAAATTCAAAATCAATTTCTATCCCGGGTTTTTTATCGGCAATGATCACCAGTGTAAAATTTATTTTTTCTTTTATACTTTGTAATATGCCAATACTTGAGTTTAAGTAATGTATGGTAGAGTGGGAGCCCGTCCAGCCAATAACGGGTACCGCATTTTTGGTAATGGTATTCTTTGTAAACCGGTTATCGGTATCTACTACCGTAGGAAAAAAAATCGTTTTTGCTGCCCCGGATGCAGTTGCAAAATCGGCGAGATAATCATTTCCGGCTAGGTTTATTCGGGCCCATTTGCATAGGTATTTCACCTTCCAAAAACATTTCAGCAGCATTGCTACTTTATTTTCTTGGGTAATAATTGGTACCCAGGTGGCATCATCAAAATCTAAAATATATTTTCTGCGCCAAATAAAGCGGATAATCCATTCAAATATCGGCGGCCCCAGGGGAGCTGCTTCCCGGTGAATAAATATTACATCGTAACGATGTATTTGAAACAAGATTAAAAAAAAGCGTTTTGCAAATCCTTTGATGAGTTCTGCCCCTTTGCGCACCAGCGATCCTTTTTTATACAAAATATACCAGGCTTTGGAGGTAAAAAAAGGCTTCAGTTCATACTGCATACCTGCTTTTTGGATGGCAGGCAAAAACTGCTCTACTCTAAAACGCTGAGAGGGAGCCGTACCTAATGGATAAGGTACAATAAAAAGAATTTTTTTAGGTTTATTACCGGGTATTATGTTCATGAAATATGGGCTGTGTGCTAATAAGTGTTGCAAATTAGGATAAAATAAACACAGTTTATCCCACCGTAACGCTTCATTAAAATTATCTACATTTGCAACGCAAAATTGTATGTTATGTTATTATTGAGTGGCCCTAATATGGGCGGTAATGAATTAAAATATGTTACAGAATGTATTGAAACAGGATGGGTGAGCAGTGTAGGCTCTTATGTTGACAAATTTGAAAAATTGAGCGCCGAATTTGCAGGTACTTCATTTGCGGTTGCTACCAGTAGTGGCACCACTGCATTGCATACATGCCTGGTATTGCTTGGGGTTACGCCCAATGATTTAGTGATTGCCCCCAATATTACTTTTATTGCTACTTGTAATTCCATTAAATATACAGGCGCTGGTTTGGTATTGATTGATGCCGATGAAAATGATTGGCAAATGGATTTAAACTTGCTGCAACAGTTTTTGGAAACTGAAACCGAACAGCGAAATGACGTTTGTTACCATATAAAAACCGGGAAAAGGATTCCTGTTATAATGCCCGTACATGTATTGGGAAATATTTGTGATATGGACCGCCTGGTGGCGCTTGCCAATGAGCACCATCTTATTGTTTTAGAAGATAGTACCGAGGCATTGGGATCTTATTATAAAGGAAGGCATGCCGGAAGCTTTGGCGTATTGGGTACTTTTAGTTACAATGGAAATAAAATTATTACCACCGGTGGCGGAGGAATGATCATTACCAATGATGAAACATTGGCAAAAAAAGCGAAACACTTAACTACACAGGCTAAAAGCGATTCATTTGAATATATTCATGACGAAATAGGATACAACTACCGCCTGGTAAATGTGGCGGCTGCCATGGGCGTTGCACAAATGGAACAGTTACCCGGATTTTTAAAACGAAAAAAAGAAATCATTCAGTTTTATAAAGATCAATTACAGGGCGTTGGTGATATACAATTTCAGCAGGTGAGCGATGATGTAAATCCTAACTGGTGGCTACCAACAATTAAAACAGAAAAACAAAAGGATGTTTTAAAATTGCTGAACGATGCTAAAATGCAAAGCCGCCCATTTTGGGTTCCTATGAACCAACTCAGGATGTTTAAAGAGGATATTTATTATCATCAAAACGACCGGTCAGATTTTATTTACCGTCATTGCTTAAGCATCCCTTGCAGCACCAATATTAGCAACGAAGAATTAATGGAAGTGTCACAAAAAATAAAAGAAGCATTTTAATACCGTATCTTTCACGGAACTACTTTTAAACGAATGTATAAATTTACCAAACGCTTACTGGATATTCTTTTAGCCGGACTGGCACTGGTAATATTATCTCCCTTATTAATCATTATTGTACTTATCTTATTGCTTACGGGTGAGCACGAAGTTTTTTATTTACAAAAAAGAGTGGGATACCAAAATAAAATATTCTATATATGGAAGTTTGCTACCATGGTAAAGAACAGCCCCAATATAGGAACAGGTGAAATTACATTGCGAAACGACCCACGGGTAATGCCTTTTGGCAAATTTTTAAGGATGAGTAAACTCAATGAAATCCCCCAAATCATGAATGTATTATTGGGAGATATGAGTATCGTGGGCCCACGCCCTTTGATGCACGTAAGTTTTAATTTGTATGATGCCGGTGTAAAAGAAAAAATTTATAATTCAAAGCCCGGAATGACGGGTATAGGTTCCTTAGTATTTAGAGATGAAGAGAAAATTCTTTCATTGGCTTCAGACCCAAAAACGATGTACCAAAAAATTTACCCTTATAAAGGCAAACTGGAAATTTGGTACCTGCAACATGCATCTCTTTGGGTAGATATAAAAATTATTTTTTTAACCGCCTGGACCATCCTGTTTCCCGAAAATAAATTAACTCCCCGCTTTTTTAAAAACCTTCCGCAGCGTGAATTTTAATTGAAACATGATTTTCATACATTGGCCACTTCTTAAAAATTATATTTGTATTAATATGATTATTTTCGGGCTGTGAAAAAAGCAATTATTATCGGAAGTGGTTTTTCCGGCCTTTCAGCAGCTTGTTTTTTAGCGAAAGCAGGATGGAATGTTACCGTATTAGAAAAACATGATCTTCCCGGTGGCAGGGCCAGGAAAATGGAACAAGATGGATTTGTATTTGATATGGGGCCTAGTTGGTATTGGATGCCTGATATTTTTGATCGCTTTTTTAATTCTTTCGGTAAAAAAACTTCCGATTATTATACACTGCAGCGTTTAGACCCCTCTTACAGCGTTTATTTTAAAGATGATAAAATAGATATCCCGGCAGATTATGAACAACTTAAAAAAGTATTTGAACAAATAGAAAAGGGCGCCGGTATAAACTTAGATGCTTTTATGAAAGAAGCAGCTTATAAATATAAAGTGGGTATGCAAAAACTGGTGTACAAACCCGGTGTATCACTTACTGAATTTTTAGATATTGATTTACTTAAGGGGGTTTTAAAGCTGGATGTGTTTACAGATATGAAAACACATGTAAACCGTTTTTTTAAAGATCCTAAGTTGCGTTATATTATTGAGTTCCCGGTTTTGTTTTTAGGAGCCATGCCCAATCATATACCGGCATTGTATAGCCTCATGAATTATGCCGATATTAAATTAGGTACCTGGTATCCACAAGGCGGTATGTATAAAATTGCAGAAGGAATGTGGCAACTCGCCCAATCTTTAGGGGTACAATTTAAATGGCAGCAGGATGTTACCCATATTGAAGTACAGGATGCGGTGGCAAAACAGGTGCAGGCAACAGATTTACCCTCTGGTGAAACAAAATATTACTCGGCCGATGTGGTAATAGGCGCCGCCGATTATCATTTTATTGAAAGCAAATTATTAGATAAAACATTTCGGTCTTATACAGAAAATTATTGGGATAAAAGGACCATGGCACCGTCTTGCCTGTTGTTTTACGTTGGCGTTAATAAAAAAATTCCCGGCTTACAACACCATAGCTTATTTTTTGATACTGATTTTGATGCACATGGCCTGGAAATTTATAAAACAAAATCATGGCCCGTAGATCCATTATTCTATGTAAGTGCACCCTCCGTTACAGATGGTACAGTAGCACCGGAAGGAAAAGAAAATTTATTTTTCTTAGTTCCGGTAGCATCCGGGTTAGAGGGCGATAATGAAACATTGAGAAAATCTTATTTTGATAAAATAATAAAACGGTTTCAGCAAAAAACCGGTCATCAAATAGAATCAGATATTATTTATTACAAGTCTTATGGCATTACTGATTTTATTGATGATTATGGAGCTTATAAAGGGAATGCCTATGGGCTGGCCAATACGCTTAAACAAACAGCCATACTAAAACCTGCATTGCACAGTAAAAAAATAAAAAATTTATACTATGCAGGCCAGTTAACGATTCCCGGCCCCGGGGTACCGCCATCACTCATTAGTGGCGAGTTGGCTGCTCAACAGGTTATAAAAGATTATTCAATTACATGATGCCATTATTTCATAAGATGAGCAGGGATTGTAGCAAGATCATGGCAGCACAGTATAGTACATCATTTAATCATGCTATTCAATTGTTGCGCCCATCTATTCGCCCACATATTTTTAGTATTTATGGCTTTGTTCGCCTGGCCGATGAAATAGTAGATAGCTTTCATCAAATAAATAAACAGGATTTATTACAACAATGTAAACTTCAAACATTCCAGGCTATTGATACAGGCCTTAGCTTAAATCCTATCCTCAATAGTTTTCAACTCACCGTAAATGAATTTAAAATTGATACAGGCTTAATTACTTGTTTCTTTGATAGTATGCAAACAGACCTGCATCAACATTCCTATGACAAGGAGGGGTATCATAAATATATTTATGGAAGTGCAGAAGTAGTAGGCCTTATGTGCCTTACTGTTTTTTGTGAAGGAAATAATGATTTATTTGATCAATTAAAACCGGGAGCTTGTGCGTTAGGCGCTGCTTTTCAAAAAGTAAATTTTTTAAGGGATATTAAAGCAGATTATGAAGTGCTGGGACGTACTTATTTTCCCGGTGTAGATTTTTTGCATTTTACCGAGAAGGATACAAATGAAATTGAAAACGATATCAGTAGAGATTTTTCTATGGCATCTGCAAGTATCAGGCAGCTCCCTGCATCAAGCCGATTTGGCGTGTTTGTAGCTTATCGGTATTATTTATCTTTATTTAAAAAAATACAACATACAAAAGCAACGGAATTGATTCAAAAAAGATTGCGAATTTCTAATGCTGGAAAATTTTTTATTATGATGCGGGCCGGAGTACAAAACCTGGTAAATTTAATTTAAATCTTTTCGTATGGAGTTAAAAGCAATTATTATAGGTAGTGGGGTAGCGGGTTTAGCTGCAGCAACCCGGCTGGCAATACAAGGTATAAAAGTCTCGGTGTACGAAAAAAACGGGGTGGCCGGCGGTAAATTAGGAAGTATTACTAACCAGGGCTACCAGTTTGATACTGGTCCTTCACTTTTTACAGAACCTTATTTATTGCAATCGCTTTTTGACGAGGCGGGTGAACGTATGGAAGATTATTTAACGTATGAAGAATGTGATGAGTTGTGTCGTTATTTTTTTGAATCCGGAAAAAAAATTACCGCCCTTGCAGATATCAATCATTTTGCCAACGAAATGGAAGAACAGCTTGACGAGTCCGCTGAAAACATTAAGCAGTATTTACAAAATGCTGAAAAATTATTTAACTCTGTAGGCGATATTTTTTTAAACAGCAGCTTACATAAACGCAAAACATGGTTTCATCGCCGGGTATTCAAATCATTAAAACAAGTAAAACTTCAGCATCTTATTAATACACTTCACGGGTTTAATAAGGTTGCGCTTAAATCAAAAGAGGCTGTACAGTTATTTGACAGGTATGCTACGTATAATGGAAGCAGCCCCTATAAAACGCCCGGTATGCTTAGCATGATCCCACATATTGAATACAATGAAGGGGTTTATTATCCGCATGGCGGCATGATAAAAATTATTGAAGCTTTGCAGTGCCTGGCAGAAAAGAAAGGAGTGCAATTTTATTTTAATACACCGGTTGATCGCATTATATACAGTAACGGCAGCGTAAAAGGAGTGGTTGTAAACCATCAAAATATTATGGCCGATATAGTTATCAGCAATGCAGATATTTATTTTACGTATGATCATTTGCTGGGCAGAAAGGCACAGGCAAAAAAGTTACTGCGGCAACCCAGGAGTAGCAGCGCTGTTGTATTTTATTGGGGCATAAAAAAGACCTTTCCTGCACTGGGATTGCATAATATATTTTTTAGTAATGACTATAAGGCTGAGTTCAATGCGATTTTTAATAAGTTCAGCGTGTACCAGGATCCAACCGTTTACATAAACATTACCAGTAAAAAAGAAGAAGGTCATGCACCTGCCAATTCAGAAAATTGGTTTGTAATGGTAAATACACCCGCTCATACGGGCCAGCATTGGGAACAAATTCAACAAGAAATTAAGGCAGCAGTACTTAAAAAATTACACAGGTTACTGGGAGAAGATGTAGCAGCTTATATCGAATTTGAACAAGTTCTAAATCCTGTACTTATTGCTGAACAAACCTGGGCTAAAGATGGTGCGTTGTATGGCGCTGCTTCTAATAATAAATTTTCAGCTTTCTTACGGGCGCCTAATTTTTTTAAAAAAATACAGGGGTTGTATTGTTGTGGCGGAACGGTTCACCCCGGAGGCGGTATTCCATTGTGCTTGCGATCAGCAAAAATATCGGTTGACATCCTTCAGCAGGATCTTACAAAATTAAATCACAGGCATTGAGAAAATATTCACGTTACCAGGTTGCCACTGCCATTGCTATTTTATTTCATGCTATTGGCCTGTTGGGGATTTTATTTGTTGATAAAGATGTTTTCATTCGTACAACTCCTTTTCATCTATTGTTAATGGGGGGACTTTTATTTTATACAGCAAAAAAGATCAACCTTGCGTTTCTTGTATTTTTTATGTTATGTGCTTTTACGGGTTTTGGAGTAGAAGCAATCGGAACTTCTACCGGGGCATTATTTGGTGACTATAGCTACGGAACAGTTTTGGGCCCCATGATAAAAAATGTTCCTGTAATTATTGCTGTAAACTGGTTTATTATTATTTATTGTGCAGGCGCAACAGTACATACTGTTTTTAACAGGTTATTGCAAAATACAGGAGAAGGAGCCATTGGATCAAGCCCTTTAATAAAAGCTTTATCGGTGATTATAGATGGCGCTACATTAGCCGTTTTTTTTGATTTTATATTAGAGCCGGCAGCTATCAAACTCGGCTATTGGCAATGGCTTACGGTAGATATACCCTTATTTAACTATACCTGCTGGCTTTTTGTAAGTGCTCTATTATTAACAGCATTTTACTTTTTACCATTTCCTAAGAACAACAAATTCGCAGTACATTTGCTGTTGATACAATTGATGTTTTTTATGCTTATACGTGTGTTTTTATGAATATCTTCCTGTTTATATTGATTGTACTGTCCATGTTTATTTTTATGGAAGTGGTTACCTGGTTTACGCATAAATATATTATGCATGGATTCTTATGGTACCTGCACAAAGATCACCATCAACCTTCGGGAACGGTTTTTCAAAAAAATGATGCCTTCTTTCTCATATTTGCCATACCCAGTTGGCTTTGCATCATGCTGGGCCTACAAGCAAAAAACTATCCGGTAGCTGCTATTGGTTTTGGTATTGCATTGTATGGATTGGGCTATTTTATTGTACATGAAATAATCATTCACCAACGGTTTAAATGGTTTACCCGGAGCAATAATACCTATGTGCGGACCATTCGATGGGCGCATAAGATGCATCATAAACATTTGGAGAAAGAAGATGGTGAAAGCTTTGGAATGTTATGGGTAGCCAAAAAATACTGGCAAAAGATCCGTGCCGATAAAAAGAGGAATAAGCAAAGGCAAGAGCTGGCAACATCAGCGTATTAATTTTACATGATTTCAATTTTAACCCATCAACTTCAATTTCCTGATCCTTTACAGGCTGATGAATGTGGCTTATTGGCTGTAGGGGGAGACCTTAGCATCGAAAGATTATTATTAGCTTATGCACAAGGGATATTTCCGTGGTACAACCCAGGCGAACCCATCTGCTGGTATGCACCCCGGGAACGCTGTATTTTATTTCCACAAAACATCAGGGTAAGTAAGAGTATGCAAAAAATATGGAAGAAAAATATTTTTACCATCACCAGCAATACTGCTTTTGAACAAGTAATTGAATCATGTAGCAATAAACCCAGGCCGGGGCAGCAGGGTACCTGGATAACGCCTGAAATGAAACAGGCCTATATACAATTACATAAAGCGGGCTACGCAAAAAGTGTGGAAGTTTGGCAGCATAAAAAATTAGTGGGTGGCCTGTATGGCGTAACAATGAAACACGTTTTTTGTGGTGAAAGCATGTTTAGCAATGTAGCGAATGCCTCTAAAGCAGCCCTGGTATGGCTATGTAGGCAAGGAGAATATATTTGTATAGATTGCCAGTTGCCTACCGAACATTTAAAAAGTATGGGTGCCGAAATAATATCTTCAGAAAAATATTTAAGCTTACTTAAAGGATGGCTCTCGGGAAATGAATCAAAACTATGATATAAATCATGGTAAAGAAATTTACCGGGTTTTAGGATTAAAGAATGAATAAGTTTATTTTACAGGGTGCAATCAAATTTATTTAATTACCGGGCAAGAACCTGGAAAAAATTAAAACAAAATAAGCCTGCTTTTGCCGGCCTGATCTGTATTATATTTTTTGTATTCGTTGCTTTGTTTGCATACATGCTTGCCCCGGATAATACACCCCATGCAGATTTGCAAACGGTAGAAATACAGGCAAAAAAACCAGGCTATACCCAGCAGTTTTTGTTAATTCCTAACCACCGAAAAATAGTAGGCGGTTTTTTATCACATTTTATTTTTGGTAAGCCTGCACCAGCTACTTATATACCTATTAATGGATATGCTATACAAGGAGACAGCATCCTGGTTCAAAAGTATGTAGATGAAGATACAAGTATTGTACAGCATTATGCCATCGTTGCTATTACGGGTATTGAAAAAGGGGATATCAATAAATTTATCATCCGCAAAAAATACTGGTTGGGTACCGATGTATTGGGGCGTGATATTTTAAGCAGGCTTATTATTGGCACAAGGGTAAGCCTGGCAGTAGGTTTTATTGCTGTAATTATTTCACTGAGCCTGGGATTATTATTGGGTGCCATGGCAGGCTATTTTAAAGGGCGTACAGATGAAATTATTTTGTGGCTCATAAATGTAACCTGGAGTATTCCCACATTGCTATTGGTATTTGCAATTACCATGGCAATGGGTAAAGGTTTTTGGCAAATATTTATTGCCGTAGGCCTCACGCTTTGGGTGAGTGTAGCAAGGTTAGTACGTGGGCAAGTAATGGCAATAAAAGAATTGGAATATGTACAAGCTGCAAAAGCATTGGGTTTTAGCCATACCCGTATTATAATTCGTCATATTTTACCCAATATTATTGGGCCTTTAATGGTAATTGCAGCCGGGAATTTTGCTACTGCCATAATTATAGAAGCAGGTTTAAGTTTTTTAGGAATTGGGGTACAGCCGCCGCAGCCCAGCTGGGGCCTTATGATCAATGAAAACTATAATTTTATCATCACTCATAATCCTTTCCTGGCATTGATACCCGGTTTTGCTATTATGATTTTGGTATTGGCATTTAATTTATTGGGCAACGGCTTAAGGGATGCCGTAGAAGAAGGGTAAATGAACCTTAAATAAATATTTACTCCCTATCAACTACCGGTACATTCCTGCTAAAGCCTTCCTCTAAAGAAATAAAGGTTTCAGTTCTTTCAATTCCTTTTATTTTTTGCAGATCGTCGTGCAATACTTTTCTAAGCTGCGTAATATCTTTACATACAATCTCGATAAACATACTGTAATTACCGGTAATGTAATTGAGTCTTACAATTTCAGGGATGTTCATAAGGTCTTTTGCTACGGCATCGTACAATGAACTTTTTTCTAAATAAATGCCTACAAATGCAGTAATATCATAACCCAATAATTTTAAATCTACATTTAATCTTGTACCTTTAACGATATGATATTCCTGTAATTTTTTTATGCGAACATGGATGGTGCCACCACTTACAAATAATTTTTTGCCCAGTTCGGCATAAGAAATCTCTGCTGTGGTCATCATGGCATCAATAATTTGTAAGTCTAATTTGTCGAGATTTAATTTAGCAGCCATTTAAAGATGTATTTTAGTTATTATCTAATATTTAGTACAAATATTTGAATAAAATCTATAATTTCAAAATATTTGTTGAATTATTTTTAAATAAGGGGCTAATTACTTTATATTTGTGATGTAATCGTTCTTTAAAATTGTGGGGTGATGAAATTTTTGGCAGACATGCCCCCTTGTCTCGGGGGTGGGGAAAAACAGATAAACGAAGCGTAATGCCGTTGCAACTGCAGATGCACCGACTGGGGTCGACCACCAGTTTGAGATAAGTTAGCGCTTATTTCTTTTTTGCACTTTGGCTAATGTCCCCGTGAAGGTTCGAACCCTTCCCCTACAGCTTATTTAATGGCCTCCGAATTATCGGGGGCTTTTTTGTTGATGA